>Ga0214174_100004_pt1 | contig 60527 bp, 75 predicted proteins | sample TroBogEpilimnion_14_FD_153012 | JGI IMG/M metagenome (GOLD analysis project Ga0214174, IMG submission 153012) | Freshwater microbial communities from Trout Bog Lake, WI - 31JUL2007 epilimnion | ecosystem: Environmental > Aquatic > Freshwater > Lake > Epilimnion/Euphotic zone | place: Trout Bog...
CGCAAGCGGTCATGCTGGATTGCGCAGACGGATCTTTGGGAGCCGATCGTTTCTCAGCTCCTGACCATCCTCGGCAAAGACAAAGTTATGTTGCCTTGCGATGACGGAAAATGCCGTTTCATTCGCGACAATGATTTGAGGAAAGCGGGCCATGATCCATCGCCCCCTTGCCCGGTGCTTGCGAAGATTGAAAAGGAAAAGATGCTCCCGGCCCACGCCGAAGAAGCAAAAACTTATGCCGCTCGTCGGCCCCACACTGACTTTTGGATGAAGGTGATTGAAAATGTCTAAGATAGAATACGATTACGATATTTACCTCGCTGGTCCTTTTTTCAATGACGAACAAAAAGCACGCATGGATAATGTGAAAAACTTGCTCGTTGAATTGGGATACGTTGTGGCGGATCCCCGAGAGCTCGGGCCAGTCATCGTTGACTCCGCGCCGGAAGCCAAAACCCCTGCGTTCTTCAAAGGGATTTTTGACGGCAACATTCAAGCAATGGATAAATCTTTCATGGTGCTTGCCTCGTTGGATGACAAAGACATCGGCACTGCTTTCGAGCTGGGGCATATGTATGCTTCGCTGAAGTTCGTCACCTCATTCGCCTTCGGCGGCGGAAAAACAAATGTCATGCTTGGCCAAGCTGTCGATCAGCATTTCACCTCGCCGGAAGAGTTGCTGGCGTTTTTCCTGAAATATCGCAGGGTTCTTTTCCAGCGCGACGATATGGCGATTATTGATTTGTTCGAAAAATCCAAAAAGGCCGAGGCCGATGAATAATAATCATCCGGGAAAAAACCGTTGCATTGTGTTCGACATTGACGGAACGATTTCGGACGCAACGCATCGGCTTCAATTCGCATACATGAAAGAATGGGACAAGTTCAATGAGCTTGCCTCGCAGGATCCGGTCATTGTGAAACTGGCGGATTTTATGCGCTCGATAAATTGGATGACGAATGTTATCCTTTTCACCGGGCGCAGTGAAAAATATCGCTACATCACACTCGACTGGCTGAAAGATGCAGAGCTCGATTCATCTTTCGAAGAGTTACTCATGCGTCCGGACAATGATTTCCGCCCGGACCATGAAGTGAAAATCGAACTGCTCGAAAAGCGGTTCGGTGGAAAAGAAGGGGTTATGAGAAGCGTCTGGTTTGTGGTCGATGACCGCGACCAAGTCGTCGAAGCCCTGAGAAATTATGGACTGACTGTTCTTCAACCCGCCAATGGAGGTTATTAAACTATGGCAAATGTACCTGATATGCTGCGCTCTGCAGCCAAGCTCTATGAAGACCGCAATAAAATCTACGGTGATAACTACAAGCGCTTTGGCCCGGCCCTGAATGGGCTCCTCAACGGGGTTGCGCTGAGCACCCCCGACGACTTCAATCGCTTTGGGATCCTCGTTCAAATCTTCTCAAAGATCTCGCGCTATTGCAATATGTTTGACAAAGGCGGTCACAATGATTCGCTGGACGATATTGCGGTTTATGCTATGATGTTGAAAGAATTGGACTCTGGCGCAAAGGTGAATAAAATCACCGATGAAATCAGCTCGGCGATGATGCCGAAGGTTTCCGTTTTTGCCAGCAACCCATTGCTCAACACACCCACGGCAGAAGACCAATGAGAACGCTTGTGCTGGATACTGAGACGACCGCTCTCATAAAAAATAAGCTCCAGCCTCTCGACCGTCAGCCACGGATCATCGAATTCTTCGCACTGTCTTTGGACAGTGCGGGGGACGAGCTGGACACATTCAGTTATCTTTTCAACCCCGGCATAAAGATCGAAGATAAGATAACAGAAATCACAGGCATAAAACAAGAAATGCTGGATGACCAAAAGCCATTCAGTTCAATCGCTCAACACATTCTCGAGGTTATTGAGGTTCACGACGAAATCGTTGCGCACAATATGTCTTATGACAAAGCGGTGATTGATTTCGAGATGAAGCGCCTCGGCAAAAAGGTTCGGTGGCCCGAGCTGATTTGCACGGTTGAGTCGACGGAATACATGAAAGGCCACAGAATGAATTTGCGTTCGTTGCATGAGTTCCTTTTCGGGGAGCCATTCGAAAATGCCCATCGTGCAGAAAATGACGTTCGGGCAACAGCGAAATGTTTTCTTGAATTGAGGAAGATGGGTGTGGTTTAATCATGCGTATAAGAACGGGTTACTCATTCCGCACTGCGGTGGGGATGATTGAAGATGTTATGTTGCGGGTTCAAGAAACTGGGATGAAATATGCGCCGATCTCGGACAGAGCCTCGACGTTTGGATTTAATCGTTGGACAAAGCTCGCCAAGAAAGCGGGTCTGCAACCGATATATGGGGTCGAAATTGCCGTCACATCCTCCCTCAATGCAAAAAAGCCAGTGGTCGATCACTGGACGTTTTTCGCTCAAGATGACATACGTGTCATCAATGAATTGCTACATCTTGCGACCAATCAGTTCCGCTACGAACCCCTCCTCACCTATGAACAAGCCATGGAACTGCGAGGATGCACGAAAATCACTGGCAGCCGCGCTCTATTCGAACAATTTGAACCAAGGCCTGATATCTATGTGGGCCTCAGTCCCTCCGGATCAAAAGGCTTCATTTCGTCAGCCGCCGAACTCGGCCACCAATTCATCGCATGCTCCGACAACAAGTTTATTCGCCCAGAAGATGAAGGATTTTACGAAGTTCTTATCGGGATGGGGGCTTCTACCCAAACTTACCCCCAATGGATCCTCGATGAAGAAGAATGGCGCAAGTCCGTCAAAAGAATTGCCACGCCTGAGCAAATCGAAACGGCCCTAGCCAACGCTCAGAAGGCGCAGGAAGGCTGCACCGCGAAGCTGAGGGCCGGAACCCTTCTCGCGCCGCCTCGCCCGTCCACGCTCCTCGAGATGTGCAGAGAAGGCGCATTCAAGCTCGCCATCGATTTGACGGATGAAGTTTATTCTGCGCGGCTCGAGCGAGAGTTGAAACTCATCGCGGAAAAAGAGTTCGAGGATTATTTTTATATCATCGCGGACGTGATGAAATGGGCGCGTCAACAAATGATTTGCGGTCCGGCCCGTGGTTCATCGTGCGGAAGCCTTGTTTGCTATCTCCTAGAAATCACCACGATCGATCCGATAAAATACGATTTGTTGTTTGAGCGCTTCATCGACATCACCCGCAACGATTTGCCGGACATTGATTTGGACTTTTCGGATCAGAACCGTCATTTAGTTTTCGAATATATGGAGAATAAATATGGGAAGGAACGAGTCGCTCGACTGGGAACTGTTGCGTTATATCGCCCACGTTCAGCAATCGATGAAGCTGGAACAGCTCTCGGCATCCCGAAATACCTCTGCACTCGAGTGCTTGACAGCCTCATCATTCGATCTTCCGGAGACTCTCGAGCAATGCATACGCTTGAGGACACATTTACGTCGACTGCTGCAGGAAAGGAGATTTTGGAAAAATACCCAGAAATCCTTATCGCAACCAAAATGGAAGGACACCCTCGACACTACTCGCAGCATGCAGCGGGAATTGTTGTTACTGCGGATCCAGTCACATCTTACGTTGCTGTCGACGCACGCACGGGAGCAACTCAATGCGACAAAAAAGATGCAGAAGAACTTAATCTACTTAAAATCGATGCCCTTGGGCTCACGCAACTTTCCGTTTTTGAAGATGCCCTCCTTCTTGCCGGAAAAGACATCCATTTTCTCGAGCGTGTCCCGTTGGATGACAAGCCTTCTTTCGAGGTGATCAATAAAAAGCAATTCTCTGGGATCTTTCAATTCAATGGCCCAGCATTGCAGTCGATCTGCAACCAGATCAAAATTGAAAACCTCGAGGACATCATCTCCGTGACTTCGCTCGCTCGGCCCGGCCCGATGGCTTCCGGCGGAACGAACGAATGGACAAAACGGAAAAACGGCAAGGCAGTCGAATATCCTCACCCCACGTTTGAGCCATACCTGAAAACCACGTTGGGCATGGTCGCTTATCAAGAGCAGGTCATGCAAATTTGCCGCGAAATCGGCGACATGAGTTGGGAAGATGTTTCGACGCTCCGCAAGGCAATGAGCAAATCGCTCGGCAAAGAGTTCTTCGATCAATACGGCAATAAATTCAAAGAAGGTGCCATGCGGCGTGGAATGTCCGGGCCGATGCTGGACAAAATTTGGGACGATCTCTGCGCATATGGAGCTATGTGTTTCAATCGCTCGCATGCGGTGGCTTATGGGATCATATCCTATTGGTGCGCATACATGAAGGCGCATTTCCCCCTCGAGTTCGCCGCAGCCACGCTGACGCATGAGCCGGATCCCGCGAAACAAATTAAAATCCTCCGGGAAATGAATGAAGAAGGCATCGAATACATCGCCGTCGACCGCGAGCTTTCCGTGGACAAATGGACGGTGGGCTGGAAAGATGGCAAAAAGGCACTCGTCGGCCCGGTTCAAAACGTGCGCGGCATTGGGCCGAAAATGGTTCAGCAAATCATGGCTTCGCGAGTCAGGGGTGAACCTTTGCCAGCGAAAGCGGAAAAGATGCTTGCCCATGCGACGACCGAGATCGACAGCTTATGGCCCATCCGCGATGCTTTCAATCGGATTATGCCCGATCCTTCGGAGCGAAACATTTTCACGCCACCCACAAAAATCATCGACGTGATGACGAAGGGCTACGACTACGACGTTCTCGTTTTTTGTACGCCCCGGCAAATCAAGCCGCGAGATGAAAATGAAGCCGTGAACGTGGCCAAGCGCGGCGGCAAGGAGGTCGTTGGGCCCACGCAATCGCTGAACCTCACGCTCGCCGACGACACGGACGTCATTTTCGGGAAAGTGGACAGGTTTCAGTTCGAGCGAATGGGCAAAGAGTTCATCGACCGAGGTAAGCCGGGCAAGGCGCTCTACGCGATAAAAGGTCGGGTTCCGCCCGACTTCCGGATGATCCGGGTTTCACAAATACGTTTCATTGGTTACACTGACGATATAGAGGACAAAGAAAATGCGCATCAAGTCACTGAATGATATTCCTGCGGTCGCTTCCTATTTGAAAAGGATCGGGGCCGAGCCACGCTCTCTGCGCACAGCGGTGGTGAGGGAAAACAAAGGTCCATATTGGGAGGACATCGCGGTCATCTTTTTTGAGCAAAACGGAACAGTGAAAGCGCCGGACAATTATGCTCCCACGGAAAAAGAAAAGCTCGCCATCGAGGTCGATTGCCAAAGCGTTCAATGGCCCCAGATCCGTTTGCTTAAAAATGTGGTCGATTTGCCGGATGAGGTGAAAAAACTTCCGCCACGCAACGTGTTCGAATTCCGTAACCTGAACGATGAAATCATCATGCTTCAAACTCGCGTCGATCTCGGCGAGGGCGAAAAGAAATATGTCCCGTGGACCTATTGGGACGATGGCCAATGGCGCAAGATGGAAAGCGAAGGGCCGCTTCCGCTTTGGGGCATTGATCAGCTGAAAAACAATACGACCGTTTTCATTCATGAAGGCGCGAAAGCCGCTCGCGCCATGCGGGAAATGGTCGAAGGTAAATCGCCAGAGATGAAAAAGAAGCTCGCCGCTCACCCATGGGGCGAGGAGCTTTCCGCCGCCGCGCACATCGGATGGATCGGAGGAGCGTTGAGCCCATCTCGCACCGACTGGTCAATGCTTCAAAAATTGGGAGTGAAACGTGCATACATTATATCTGATAATGACGCGCCCGGAATTGCGGCGGTTCCTGCGATCTCTTTCCATCTCAGAATACCAACTTTTCACGTGCAGTTTACTTCAGAGTGGCCGCAGGGCTTTGACCTCGCCGATGACTTTCCGAAAGTTATGTTCAAAACCGTGGAAGGACGCGAGTATTATACTGGTCCATCGTTCAGAAGCTGTCTGCATCCTGCTACTTGGGCGACCGACCAAATCCCTAACCCTCGCGGCAAACCATCGATCGTCCTTCGTAAGAATTTTAAGGAAATGTGGACATATGTCGAAGAGGCCGACCTCTTCGTCTGCACGGAAATGCCGGAAATAATTCGTGCCGAAAACATCATGAACAAAATGCTGTCGGCGTTCAGCAATACGAATCAAACGTCTCAGCTGATCGTGAAGGCATACAACGGGCGCTCCGCGAAGCTTTGCTACCGTCCGGACATAAAAGGCAAGATCGTGACGGACAGTACAACCTCCGCGATCAACCTCCACACCCCGACCCACGTGAAAAGCAAGCCGGGTAATGCGGAACCTTTTCTCGAATTCATGCGTTATATGTTCCCGAATGACAGCGAGCTGAAAGAAGCCCTCCGTTGGTGCGCAACGCTCATTGCGCGGTTGGATGTCAGAATGGAGTATGGGCTCCTCCTTGTCAGCGAACGCCAAGGCGTGGGCAAAACCACGCTCGGGAGCTCCATCCTCGGCCCATTGGTGGGGATGCAAAACGTGGGCTTCCCGACTGAAAATCAAATCGTTCAGTCCGAGTTCAATGGTTGGCTCGCCAACAAGCGCCTCATCGTGATCAATGAGATCTATTCAGGCCATAGTTGGAAAGCATACAACAAGCTGAAGTCTGCGATCACCGACAAAGAGGTCGAGGTGAATGAAAAATACCAGCGGCCCTACATCATCGAGAACTGGTGCCACGTGTTCGCTTGCTCGAACTCGATGCGAGCGCTGAAGATCGAGGAGGACGATCGTCGTTGGTTTTATCCCGAGGTCACCGAAGAAAAATGGCCGCGCAACAAGTTCGAGAGCTTTCATAACTGGCTCAAGAGCGGTGGCTTGAATATAATCAAAAGCTGGGCCGAGAACTACGGTGACTATGTTTTGAAGGGCCAACCTGCTCCGATGACAGAGCGCAAGAAAGAGCTTATAGTGGCCTCTCGGACGGAAGGTCAGCAAGAAGCCGCAATCCTTGCCGAAGCCATGAATCGCCAAGAGGAGCCGCTTGTGCTCACGATGAAGGATATTGTGGAATGGGTCAGGTCTTCCATTCAGGGTCGGCTTTATGACACGGACCTTGAGCTCCGGAAGGCGATGAAAGAGGTGGGAGCCGTTTGGTACGAAGACAGGTTTCTCATCGGAGGTCGGCTTCAGCTCGCGGCGATGAATTGCCGGGCGTTGGACATGATGAAAAACAAACATAGCTTGAAGGTCATAAAGAATGTGGTCGGCCTGACCAAAACGGAAGAGGAGCCTGAAGTCGCGCTGCAACGCAAATCAGCAGTCATTGATGATTTGCGGAGGATGATGAAAAAACCCGGCGATGTCGCCAATGCTAGCATGTGATATATAAAAGGAGGTTGAGATGAAAAAGACAGTGTTCACGAAAGTTTGGATGAAAAGCAAGGCTTACAAAAAAGTGATGAAGCTCATGGGGCGGTGCTTGCAGTCTGGCGGATGGGTTGAATTCGATCAGTCCGGTGAGTTCATCGACTGCACGCTGAATTGGGAGGGTCCGAATGTATGATTCCATTTTTAATCGTTTTAAGTCCCGCAATCGGGACGGGGATCATGCTCTTGGTGATGTGTCTCACAGAACTGATCAAGCCCGAATCATCGTCCATTACCACGGAACGGAACTCCTCACTGTCGCCTATAGATTGGGAAAAAAGGAAGGGTTTTTGGCGAAGATTAAAAGAGCGTTGGTGAAACGCAGGAGGCCGCTCCATGATCCGTATTGATCCGCCGCTCCCGCTGGAAACCCCCAAAGGGAAGGCCATGGCCCATTTTCTCATAGATTACGGCCCAGAGCACCATTTGCTTTGGGTTTGTTTCCAAGATTTGACCGGGGAATGCTGGACTTGGGCCAATCCAGAGGTCAGATTGCAGCTAAATTCGTCAATGTTAAGAACGACTTATAAAAAAGATGACATTTTGTGAAAAAAATCGTTTTCTTTTCTGTACAGTTCGGGCATAAGGATGTCATCGGGCTGGTCCGCCGATTCGAACACGGGCCTACAACGGAGAAACAAAATGTCGAACGTAAATGCTCTTGCTGACCAATACGGCGCAATCAAGACCCAGATCGAAGCGCTCACCGCTCAACTCAAAGAAGTTCACAAAGACATCGTCGCCACTGGCACCGACCGCATCGTCGGCGAAAACTTCCTTGTCATGGTCAACCTCCGCAAAAACACCGAAATGTCCGAAGAAAAAGTCATGGCGACTTTCGGCGTCACCCTCGCTGAATTCAAAAAGATGTCCGATGCCTGCAAGGTCGAAAAAGATCCTTCGGTCGTCGTCACCTACGAATCACGGTTCTGAGGGAGGAGAGAGATGAAAACTTTTACCGCACATTTCGCAGGGAAAGAATTCGGCGCAATCAAGGCTTATCCCTCTCGTACCCTCGCCAACAAGCATGGCAATGGGTTCACGATTTTCTCCGACGAAGCTGATCTCATCGAAAACGAGAGTTTGACTTTGTCGCAGATGGTGACGTTCTACAATCACCACAATAAGGCCCAGCCAGTGAAAAATTTCTCTGACCGGGAAACTGCTGCAAAGCGTATTTTCACCCTCGCTCAAGCCAAGGCTGAGCTCATTCAAATCCAGAAGGAAACACCTGCTATGACTACTGCACCGAAGGAAACTGTTAAGGAAACTGTTGCCAACTTGAAGAAGGCAAAGGTTGCCGCCCCAAAGAAAAGTGCCGCTCCAAAAGCTGAAAAGGCTCCACGCAAGTCCGAGTTTGCTGGCGTGAAGATCTTCCCGAAAGAAAACCTGACTGAAAACCCACGCCGCGAAGGTGGTTTCGGATACAAGGCCATGGCTTTCATCATGGACAATCCGGGCGTCTCGTATGAAGATTTCGTCGCGGCAGGTGGTCGCCGTCAGGACCTCGCTTGGGACCTCGCGAAAGGCAACGTCACTATTCAAAACTGAACCCAACGGGCCGGGTTCGCCCCGGCCCATTCACCCAACACCGTAAAAAATAGGAAAATTCAAAATGGCACACGAAGTTGAAACAATGGCATTCGCAAACGCAGTTCCTTGGCATGGCCTCGGCAATCGTGTCGACCCAACGGTATCCGTGGATGACATGCTTGTCGCCGCAGGATTGGATTGGGAAGTCAAGCTCCGTCCTTTATTCGCCCAAGCGGAAGACGGTTCAATGGTCAAGCTCCCGCTCCGCCGCGCTCTGGTGCGTTCGTCCGACAACAAGGTCATGACGGTCACAGGCGACATGTGGAAGCCATTCCAAAATAAGGATGCGCTCGAGTTTTTCCGTGAATACACGGAAGCTGGTGGCGCAAAGCTCGAAACCGCCGGGTCGCTCCGTGGGGGCAAAATGGTTTGGGCCTTGGCCTCGATCCAAGAAGGTTTCACTGTGAACAAATCGGATCATTCCAAGGGCTACGTCCTGCTCACCTCGCCGCATGAAGTCGGCAAATCAATCACCGTCCGCACCACGGTCGTGCGGGTTGTTTGCGCCAACACCATGGCCATGGCTCTCCGTGGATCGGAAGCAGATTATTCGCAAAACCATCTTAGCAAATTTGACGCCGCCGCCGCGAAGGAAACGATCGGCCTCGCTCGCGAACAAATCGTTCAGGCTGGCCTCGATGCAAAGGTTCTGAGCCAACTCAAAATGTCCGAGTTCGACACAGTTCGGTTCCTCGCCAAGTTCTTTCAGCCTATGCCGGAAACGATCGTCGGCCAAAATGATCAGAAGCAATGGGTTGATGGTTTGCTGAATGATCCAGGTGCAATCGACAAGCGCTTCGATCAGGTCCTATGGTCCGTGAAAAAGGCTCCGGGTGCTGTCCCCGGCAATGCATGGGGCGTCCTCAACGGCGTGACACATTGGGCCGACCACGTGGCCGGAAATAAGTCCGAAGCTCGACTCTACAACGCATGGTTCGGCGACAAAGCAAAGCTCAAGCTCGACGTGCGTGACGAGCTCCTTCAGCTCGCCGCCTGAGCCCAAAACCTCGGCGGGAGCGGTAAGTCATTGAAATCGCTATTTACCGTTTCCGCCAGAAGTCTTATTTCATCTGTTGCTGTCAGATTTTCTAGAGAAAGAAAAGAGAAGAGAAAGGGCCGAATTAAGGTTCGGAATGGAAACGGTAAATGAATCTTTTGATCGAAGGCAATCGCGTAAAAACAACATCGGATTATGACGTGCGGATGATCCGGGCGCTTCCAAAGCTCGAGGGCATGAAACGGTGGGCCAGCGGCAAAGTTTTCACGTTCGAAAACACCCCTTACAACATTGAGGTTTGGAAATCCGTATTTCCTTTCGCCGAGGTGAAGGGTATGACGGGCGCTACGGCCCCTAGGGAGGCCACCAGCGGCTTTTCCGAGCCTGACGAGGCCCGACCCACCTTCGCCTTCAAAACGCCGCCCAGAGCCCACCAGACTCGCGCTTTGGAAAAAATGTTCAAAAAAGGTGAATACCCTGACTGTTTCGGCCTGTTCATGGACATCGGCACAGGCAAAAGCTGGACGGGAATTGCGATGATGGGCATCCGTTGGTGCGATGGGCTTTCGGACCATGTGCTTTTGGTTGCCAAGAACGGCGTCCACGCCCAATGGGTGAACGAGCAAATCCCGAAGCACATGTCGGATGTCGTGCCTTGGAAGGCTTGGGTCTGGAACAAGACCAAAAAGGGCGAACGCGAATTCGAGGAGATGATGCGGTTCAAAGGGCTGAAAATTTTCGCAATCAATATCGATGCGTTGATCACTGGCCCGGCAGAAGAAAAGATCCTGCGTTTCCTGAAAGCCGCCAAGGGCCGGGCGACCATGATCGTCGATGAGTCGCAAGACATAAAAAACATCACGGCCTCTCGCACCAAAATGGCAATTCGCTATGGGGCGCTGTGCAAATACAGGATGATCATGACTGGCACGCCGCTCGCCAAAAACCTCGTGGACGCATTCAGCCAGTTCAAATTTTTGGACGAGCGCATTTTCGGCCACCGTTATGTGACCACGTTCCGTTCGCGGTATTGCCAGTTGCGCGACAACGGGTTCGGCCTCGAGATCGTGGGCCACAAAAACGTCGAGGAATTTTATCGCAAAATTGAACCGCATATTTTCCGAATAAACGCCGACGAGGTTTTGGACCTGCCGCCCAAGGTTTATGTCCAGCAACCTTTCACGCTTTCCGATGAACAGAAAAAATTGATGAAGGATTTGCGCCAGACGTTTATGGCACAAACGGCGGGTGGCGTCACGCTTTCCGTCCCCAATGCCGCCGCGCTCGTGACGAGGATGCAGCAGATCTCCTGCGGCTTCGCTGTGGACGAGAACGGAATTGCTCGCGACCTACCCAACCCCCGGCTCCAGGAGCTCCTGAACGTGCTGGATCAGCGCTCGGGCAAGGCCATCATCTGGTGCCGTTTCAACGAAGACATAAAACGAGTTATGAAAGCCCTTGGCCCATCAGCCGTGGACTATTATGGAGGAACATCCAACAATGATAGACAAAAACATATCACGGCATTTCTCGATCCCGGAAGTAGCATCACTTATCTCGTGGCATCGCCCGAGGCGGCGGGTACTGGACTTAACCTTCAGGGTATCTGTCGGACAAACATCTACTATTCAAACAGCTTCAATAGTCTTGCAAGATGGCAATCTGAAGGAAGAACATGGCGCGACGGAACCACTGGAAGTGTCACTTATATCGATCTCGTTGCAAAAGGAGCTCCGGACGCTCGGATCTTGAAAAACCTTCAGGACAAAAAATCAATTTCCGATCTCGCATTGGATGAATACCGCAAACTCATCATGATGGAGGAAGCCGATGAAATTTTCGAGTCGTGAAAAACTTTTGATTGAATTCATGCAGCGTCACGCTGGTCAAGAGTTTACGATTGATGAACTTATGAAAAATATGAACCGCAGAGTTCGAGTCAAACCTGAATATTTTCGACAGTCCATTTTGTCCTCGTTGGGCAAGCTCCGTGGAAAACTGTCGATTTACGGAATCGATCTGGTGACGGTCTCACCAGTCGGTCGTGGACACAAAGCCATCTATTTTATCGATGGAAGGATCTCCACGCTAATCACCTGAAAAACGAAAAGGAAAATTGAAATGCGTATACCAAATAACCCATCAGTCTTGGCTCAAGTGAAAGTCATGCTTCATAAAATGCCTCTCGGGACCTCGCTGACGCTTCACGATGTCATGCGTGCTTTCCCTGACCAAGATGAAACGACGTTGTCTGCCGCGCTTTCCACGCTTGCGAACAATCGTTTCATGGAAGTCGAAGACAGCAAGGTGTTTTCTGTTTTCGTTGGCAAAGATGGTCGCCAACGGGCCAGCAACTTGAAATCATATAAACTTGTTGAATATCCTGAAGGCGGATTGCATACCAAACCTGCGATTTTCAACCGTGCGAAAAATGGCACTCCTGCTCCGGTCATTTCCGCGAAAGAAGTTCCGTTGAAAGCCGGGGAAAAATACGACAAGGCATTCGCCTTGAACCCAAACTTGAAATGGGATCCGGAGCCGTTGTTCAAAATGGCAAATGACGTGACTTACGTTTGCGATTTTCCGGTCAGGGATGAGATGGCTGGAGAGCGCTCGAGGACAGTTTACGAATGGACGATTGCCAATCGGTTGAAAAATTTCAACCCAATTCGTGACATTTTGGTTATTTATGGAGACCCAATGATTCTTGCGATGGCAGTTTTCTACCTTGCGACAAAACAGATTAAAAAACTGAGAATTGCTCGGTTTTCATTGAGAACAAATTCATACGAAATTCGCGAGATTGCAATCGCTGATTTCGCAATATGAAAAAGGGCCGGGGAGCGATTTCGCTCAACCCGGCCAAGTTTACTCAGGCTGCACTGGGAGGCTCAGCAGCCTGAGTATCTTCATTCGCTGCAACTGGTGCAGCATTCGCAGCGGTTTCAATTTGCGGTTTGGCTTGGCCATGAAGCAGCTGAATGAGATCAGCAACCTCTGCATAAACTCCCGCTCCAAGATGTTTCAGAACAGTGTTCACGTGAGCCACCGTGAGTTTCAAGTCGAGTTCAAGATTTTCCATAATTTCCCTCAGATGTGTTTGTTGGCCACAGCCAATGCTTTCGCAACAGTCGTATCGTCCAAATTCAAAAGCGGTGCGGTATCTTTAGTTTGCTCGCTTTTCACACGATTGGCAAGCGCGATTAATTTTTCTGCCGATGCTTTCGGATCTTTTCCGGTGCGTCCGCCGCTCGCTCTTCCGACGCGACCGCCTTTGAAAAAAGCACGACCGCCTTTTTTCCAGCCACGACGAATTTTTTCATTTGAATTCAAATTTTGTTCGTTGGATAAACCCAAGTTAATCCCCCTGTAAACTGCACCGTAAAGTGGATTCGTTCGCATCAGCCGTGAGAGCTCCGCGAGGTCCCGCACATTCCCCGTCGACATTTTCAGCACGATGTCATTCGCTGCCCGTTTCACTGCCGAATCATTCACCAGTTTTGCGGCAGTTCCCATTCCGGCCAACGCACCAACCCCAGCGAGACCTGCCGCTGTCATGAGATTCGAGTTGATGAGAAAGTCCTGCAAATAATTCGCCGCAACAGGAAGACCCGACCCGGCCCCTGCCGCCAAAGCAGTTATCATATTTGGGTGACGCTGAGAAAATGAGGGCGGTGCGCTTTTTATGTCGACATCCCAAGCTGGAATATTTGCTCGCGTTTGAGCGGCCAAAACTTTTCCGCGCAATGCGTCGTAGTCCGACAAATCGATCGAACCATCCGGAGCACGTTTGCCGAGCAACATTTGCATTTTACGGTTGAACGTAGCGTCCGTGTCGAATTTTTTCGCCGCCCAATTCAGTCCGCCTTTGTTGTCGTCGGAAATTATTTTGTTGAATTGGTTCAACGCGCCATAGGTCGCCGCCCCACGCTCGTCAGGGTCCAAGCTATCGAATGCGCGTTCGGATGCTTGTGCTTCGCTTGCGGTTTGCGGTTCTTCATTCAGGAAATTTTCACCGACCCCAATGATGTTGTCCGCATTGAAATGATCCTGAGCGATACCACGCGCATTTGCCGAAAGCGATTGGCCATCGACCGTCATGTGTTTGTCGAGAGCGCTTTTTATTCCTTGAGCGGCATCGCGAGCGTTGCTGATGTTTATTTCATCCGTCGGCAAATTCGCATTTTTCAAAAATGCTGAATCGCGAAGCTGACGATAAACCTGTTCGTAATAAGCATAGTTGCCCGGTGTTGTGTCGGTCGGGACAACAATATCTTTGTAACGAGGGTTGCTTGGGTTGCTGGCGATTGCATCCTGAATTTGCTTTTCCGCAGCATTCACGATTGGTGTTTCCGCGTATCCGCCGAAAACATCTCTCGGAACGGCTTGACCGGGGGCGCTCGATTTCGCGGCATCGTAGGCTGCAGTTTTCCGACCGCTGAATTCGTTATTGATTGCCTCTTGCGCTTCGAGGGCATTGTTCGAAGGAATGTTTGTTATTTTTTCAATGTCGCCAGTGATGTCGTTGACTAACTGACCGCGCAACTGCCCATGGTCCATGGCACCTTTTGCTGTGCGATTGAATTCAGCAAAATCGCCCGTATCGGTTGCGACTTGGGACTGCTGTTTTGCGAGACGACGCAAAGCGCTTGCGTTCGGACGATTGAAAGGAATGTCCGTGATTTTCATGTCCGGCGTAACTTTCGACGGATCGATGTTTCCTGTGCGGACATCCTCGTCGTAGGCTTTTTTCAACGCGGAAACATAGCGCGATTCGCTGTCGTTCAATGTGGCGAAAGTTCCTGCGCCTGTTTCGCCAAGGATCTGACCGACTAATGGGATGGCGGCTCCTGCGCCGGGCAAAACTGATTCCGCGCCACGGCCAATTTGCTCGAGGCCAGCTCCTGTCACTGCACGAAAAGGTGTACCAAAGGCGGATTTGGGGGACAAAGCGGCCCATGTGCCACCAGCCTCGATGTCGCTCGCGATGTTCTTTTCGGATTCCGTTTGGGGCGTGTAAAGATAAGGTGAAACACGTTGTTTCGCCTCGGCCGAAGTGCCAACGTCCATCGGCATAAAACCGAACCCTGCCGCCATCCCCATGACATCCGGATGCTCTTCAGCCCATTGTTGAGCTTGGGCGGTACGGGCGCGGGTTTTCGAAGCCATCGCTTGCGAAGGTGTTTCCGGCAAAGCATTCACGTCCCCCGGCGCAACCGTTGGTGCGGGTTGCTGAGGTTTTTCTTCGCCGAATATTTTTCCATATCCCCATGAGCCAACGTCCTTGGCCATTTGGACAGTGTCGGGAATACGATAAGCCGTGTTCAATGCGACGTTCGCGAGGCCTGTTCCGGCGGATTTTATTCTGCCCATATAATTTGCGTATGGGTCGGGCTTCGGCGGAACAAGGGTCGGGGGTCCTTCCGTGGCGGAAGGTGTGGGTTGGTTGGATTCGATCTTATTCGCCGCCAACGAAGATTCATAATGCTGTGGCATCCCAAAAGTCGTTTCCGCGAAAGGATCCGAAGAAGGCGCAACGCCTCTTGGTTTGCCGAGAAAATCAATATTTCCGAATGGATCATCACTCATTATTGTGCTCCTGCATATTGTGTGCGGATCCGTGGGAAATAACGGAAGATCGATGGATCAGCACCGAATTCTGCCGCGATTGCTTTCAGCTGTTTGCCGCTCAGCTTGTCGCCATAACGCTGAAGGAACGAGAACATCGTTGGCATCGGCTTGCCTGTTTCCGGATCCTTTATTGGATCCGCAGAAGCCGTCACAGGCGGCGTTGTCATCATTTTTTCGAGAACGGTTGCTTCTTTGGCTTGAAGCGGCTGAGCGCGGCGATTGTATTGATCAGCAAAATTTTCGCCAACGTATTCGCTTTCAGGCAACCATTTCCCGACGCCGCCCGTGGAGGAAACCATGTTGCGAGCGAGGCGATTTTGATCGATTGGCATTTGCGTATTTGTCATGATTTGAGCCATGTTTTTCGCGGAGCCAAGTTGCGTGTTGTTTATCCAAGGATAAGTCTTCGCCAAAATATTCAGCTTCCCGACCGTTTGGTTATCGCCAGCTTTTTGAGCGGCGTCCAAATTTTGAGCGTAAATCTTTTGAGCTTCTTCCAGAGCAGCACCTTCTTTGTAGTGATAGCCCGACCCACCAAACTTTCTCGAAATGTCGTCGAGCGTCGAACGCAATCCTTCGAACCATTCGGCGTATTTGCCGCCGCCCGTCAATTCATGGTCGTCGCGCGATGTCAAAATGTCAGCATAAATGCCATTGTTTTTCTGAACAGGGGCGGCGTCCAACGCAGCTTGGCGATATGTATTCGTCAAGTTCGGACGAACTGTTTGAAGCGAGGCAAGATCCGGCGTTCCGTCTGGCTTGCGGTATTTCCCGGCCAACTGAATTGTTTCCGCCGCAACAGCTTTCTTTTCATCGTCCGAAAGGGCCATCGGATCTTCGGCGTCAATGACGCCCTTCTCGTCGCCCGTGAGCGGGGCAACAGGCGGCGTTTTCGTTCCGCCGAGGCCAGTCGCCGTTCCGGTGTCGCCAGCGGCTCCAGCGAGCCCTCTGGCGGTTCCTGCGCCGCCTTTAACTCCGTAGTTCCAGAGTTTGACTTGCTCAGGGTGTGTGAGTTTAAGAATTGAATATTCTTGAGCGCCCATTGGAATTGGCTTGCCGTCTGGTCCTTCAACAAGAACATCACCGTTCGGCAAAAAGTTTTCGCGTGGAATGCCCTGAAGAACAGCCATCGTCTCGGCGCGGGTTTGTTCGGTTTGAGCTTGTTGAGGCTGGAGCTGAGAATATGCTGCCGCGCCGCCCACGAGCCCTTCGCCGAGAGCTGGCAGGAGATACGGGCTTTTCGATGAAAGCATTGAACCAAGTCCCGCCAAAGCCGGAATCCAAAGATTCGAATCTTGATATTTTTCAGGAACACCAAGTCCTTTTCCGACTTCGCTCCAAACGCTCGGTGGATTCAATGCCTTTTTCGCAGCTTCGTATCCTTCATTCGGAGCGAGGCCGCCTGTTGGTGTTGCGGCAGGAGGAGCCGCAGGAGTTGTGTCTTCCGTTCCGCCAACTTGTTTCGTTGCGGTCGGAAGGTCGGCCTCTGCATATTGGTTCGAGCCGGGAAGAGCTTTGTATGAATCCGCGACTTCGGGATGAAACCATGAAGGTTGTTGAGTGTCGTCTCCGCCGCCGCCAATTTGATCGAGGCCAGCAACTTGACCGAGACCTGCAGCTTTGTTGAAGCGCTGAAGATATTTCGGAACAGTCGTGCCAGTTATGTCAGCTGTTTGTTGCGTGGTTTTTGCGAGCGGTTTGCCTGTGAACCAAACGGAAGCGGCATCTTGCGGGGTTCCGTATTTGCTTAAGGCTTGACCAAAATAATGATTCGCGACTGCTTCTTGCGCGTTTTTGTCCGCTAAAAAATCATCCGGCGTCATTGCTTTGCCAAGAGCTTCCTGCGTCCATGGGCCAACATTTGAGCCCATGACTTGATATTTACCATAAGCCCGATCGCCTTTTTTCGTCGTTGGGCCGAGTGCGCCGTAATTTCCGCCGCTTTCGATTTTGCCGAGAGCGTTCAGGTAGTTCGGCAAATTTTCATCGTCGGAAACTGTGCCTGTTGTTGCGTGGCCCATGCGACCGCCTTTTGCCGCCAAAAGCATTGGCAAAAAGTCCATGAGCGCAGATCCAGCACTCGCCGCGCCTTTTGCCAAAGCCAATGCATCCCCAACACCCAAACCTGTTTGCGAAGTTGAACCTGTTGGATTTTGCGCAGTCATGAGAGTATGCTGATTTTTTTCGTCAGGAATATCTAATTTACCGCCTGAATCATCAGCATAAGGTGTATCACCGCCACCGAGCGCACGATGCATTCTTCCGCCCGTTGCGGCAGTCAAATCATCGCCGGGCGCGAAATCAGCGCTCGCCAAACCTTCCGGGCGCATCGGAGGAAGCGGAATTTCCAATTCTGAATTTTGAGGGTCCGGTGTTTTTACGGGTGGGGTTGGCGCAGGAGTCGCAGGAGCAGGAGCCGCAGGAGCAGGAGCAGGATTTTGCGACTGGTTTTGTTGTGTATTTTGATCTGCGTTCTGGGATTTGTTCATTCCCATTTTATCCATTAACATTGCGGCAAAACCTTTGTCGCCAGTTTTTGGATTGTTTTTGAACAAATCGGCAATGGTCTCAGCGGTTTTCAATCCGCCCATCGTTTGTTCCATGCCCGTTGGGTGTTGAGCCGGATTCCCTTCTGCTTTCAACAAACTGTAATGCGGACCTTGTTCAAGAGGAACACGCGAGGCTTTGCCTGTTGCGTTGGCCAACTGGCGAGCCGCTGGAACGAAACTATTTTCGCCAGAAGCCAACCCTGCTTGTTGACGGGCAACAATATTTTGTATGCTGTTCGGATCGTATGGATTATAATCTGAGCCGACTGCGCTTCCATAAGCATGATGCTCGCGTCCACCAGCCATGAACCCTGAGCCTTCATGCTGAGGTCCGACCATGCCGCCTTCTGAGCGGCCATTGTCGTTGGCAATTTTGTCGTAATCAACCGTTTTGTATCCACCCGCGAGGCCGACTGCTTCGGGGTGAACGTGCTCGACTTCATCTGCCATGAAACCAACATGCGTGTGGCCTTCTGGATCATGCTTATATTTGAACGCATAAATCGGAAGGCCATGGTCGGACTCACCGATACGTTTGATATCATGCTTGAGCCGACGATCCGAGAAAAATGGCATGGGTTGATTCGTCGTTGTCGTCGAACCCGAAAGCGCTCCCGTGCCTTCCGCGATATTCGCCAAGAATTGAGAAACCTGAAACGGATAAGCTTGCTGTTGAAGGAATTGATTGTAGAGTGCCGTATTCCCAGCTTGCTGAGTTTGTTGGCCGAGCGTTCCTGCGCCGAGCTGAGCCTGAGCACCTTGAAGTCCTGCAGCTTGCGCCCCTGCGCCGAGGTTGCCCATTTGATTCGCCAAAGCGCCTTGTTGTCCGATACCAGTGAGATAATTTTGCGCGGCACCTTGATAGCCCTGCTGAGCCATGTTCGCAAGCGTGTTGCCCAAAGCGAGGTTTTGTTGGTTCATCAATGCAGCTTGCGCGATGTTGCCACGATCGCCACCAAAAGCGCCTTGAGTTATAGTGTTTCCCAAAAGTTGCTGTTGTTGCTGCTGATTAACATTTTGCATTTGTGCAGCGGTCGCGCCCATGGCTTGATTCATGAACGGGTTCATATACCCCGCCACGCCTTGCTGAAAGCCTTGAGGGGACAATCCGCCATAAGCCTGAGAAGTCCCCTGCATGGCCGCGCTATAAGCTGGCTGAGCCGCCATAGATTGCTGGTTGATATTGCTGATGCCAGTTTGCTGCTGTTGGTTCAGCGGAGCAACGAACGCATTTGGGTCGGTGCTGTATTGCTGAAACGGTTGAGCAGCGGTCGTTTGCGCTTGAGTGTTGACCGAGTTATACCTCGCCAATACCTCTGGTGGGATTTGAACGCTTTGGGTAGTCGTCCCGGTCTTGCCGCCCATTTCAATGCTCCGTCAAATGCGTGTCGGCCATGGAATCATCTTTCCACTCGCCTGTTCTTCCGCCATAAATCCAATAAGCCCCAGACTGAGGCCCAAATTGTCTCTCATAAAGCCGAACTTTGCCTTCGACTCGCTGAGAGCTAAGAATTCCAATAACCAGTGGGATCTGAAGAACCTCTGCGGTTTGTTTCGCAAATTCGCAAAGTTTTCTCGCTCGACCACCTTTTGCACTGCGGAAGTCAGGATGAACGAAAATCGCACGTTCGACAATCGTTAAATCATCAGAATACCACAAAGGTTCCGTTCTGAGCAAAATAGCTGCCTCGAATTGCTCGCCCGAGCGACCAATGATCCCAACAATACCATATTGCCTCGTCAACCCGGCCCAAATCTCATTCAGCAATTTTGCTGGATTTGGATTCGTCAACCCATTTTCTTCGCAAGCTGCAAGCGCAAGTTGCATCATTCCGTCCACGTCTTCGGGTGTTCCAACCCGAACATTCAGTTCATTTTCCATTTGACTCAATCCCTCTTTGGTCCAGGAAGTTTCTTCAACGTATCGATCGTCTTTTTACGGTAGCCTTTCACGAACTCGTCCAAGATCTCATGACCATGGTCGATGTCTCCTCCTCCAAGGTGCGTAACGTCTTCTGGAGAAATTACGTATTCTCCGCCAGCCGCGACGATCTCGACTGGAGTTTTTCCGCCGCTTGCACGAGCGCCGTATGGTTTGCCTTCCGCATAAGGCGCGGAGCCAGGAGCGTAGGGCTGTTTTTGTTTATTGAAATAAGGCGCAGAGCTGAACATTCGCCGAGCAATTTTGAACCCGGCCATCGTGTTGCCTTCGCCCATTGCGCCGATGATGTCGGCAGGAATGACGTATGAACCAGAGGCCACCGTCATTGGCAAATGGTCCGTGCGCCCTGCGACCGGGGAATGAATCGGGCCTTCATGGAACTGATGCTGAATCGGAAAATTTGACTTTGTGTAAGACATGTCGCCTTTGTCGTAACTCATGTCGGCGAATGGCCCACCTTCAGCTTTTGCCGTGCGAGCGGATGCTGCAAATGCTTCATCGGTCGGTGCACCTTCAGCTCCCGGCTTACGCATGTGTTCTTTCGAGCCATGGGCGATGCGTTGTTGTTTGGCGTGAATATTCGCATACAATCCGCCACCAGTTGTTTTCGTGTGACGAGCGGTGTTCAGCGCCGCAGCGATTGCTTGATCGCGAGGGTGACCCGCATGGATCATCTCGGAGATGTTGTGGCTGATCGTCTTTTGTGATTTACCGGGGGTTAATGGCATGACGACCTCAACTATATGACACGGCAACAATCATGCCTGTGCCGGGGGTGATAACAATACCTTTATTAACGGGCATATTAATGGTGTAAATACCAACCGTGTTAGGGATAATGGCAAGGCGAACGCCTGTAACAGCGGTCCCAACAGAATTGGCATCATATATGGTCCCAGTGGTGGAACCTGCGACAATAACGCTTACCTTAGCCACCCAACCAATTGTTGTTGCAAAGTATGTAGCAGCACTAATTTCGTACGTATTGATCGTGCCAGCAATGTTTTGCGTGGTGTGGTTAAGAGCGTTGATGCCCTGCACACCGTTTTTCTGCGTGGTTAAAATATCGTCAAGTGATGCCATTAGAACCTCCCGTCAATCTGATAGCGATATCTGATTGCACCTAAACGCCAAAACGTACCAACATCGCTCGATGATATATTGAAGGCCATAAGACGCGCTCTAATGCGAACGGAAATGTATTCTGTGGCTTGCGTCATCGTATAAGGGCCATATGCCACTGGCGTATCGCCGGGGTAATTGGTGACGTAGAATGTAATTTGCACTGTGGCATTGGGATTGCCGGAATACGTTCCCCACTTCATGTCGGGCCAGATCTGATCAATAAAAATCAAATTGTCGGCCTCATTAAGTTGGAAATAACCCGTTTGGAAGGACGACAGCATGGCGGTAGTTTGTGTGCCGTTGGCGGCGTCGTTGCCTACTTCGTGCTGATACAGGTAATTATCAGACCCAGCACCAATAGGAGACCCAAGAACAGATTGATCAATCCAAGCAGTCCGGCCAAGAGTGCCAAAGTCCCATTGTTGGAGAACCGTATTGTATTTAACATAGCTGTCGTTTTCCGTGGACGATGCCGATGGATAATACCATGTCACCTCGTTGAATTGGCTGTTTACGCCGCAGGCAACTTTATAAAGGTATGATGTATTAATGTTTTGAAAGATCACGTCCCACACAGGACATGGGATAGACTGAGGACCAGAACCCATCGACATAAAGAACTGCTTTTGCGACATCCAATAGATGGCGCCGTTCAACTGACCCGTGCAGTGCCTTGATATAGCGCCGCAGTTTGATCCAATTTTGTTGAACCCGTAGACGAACGGAGGCCCAATATATTGCATCGCCCAAAGGTCTAAGTCGGTCCATAAAAGACCCTGTTGTGGCCCCTGAATGCCAGCAACAATCTTTGACCCTGTTGGAATACGGTATGAACCCGCTTGGTTTGTTGGTGTTGCTGCCCATTGAGTAAAATCTTCTATGTCAGACCAACGGACAAGCATAGGGTCAGGCGACAAAGTAAACGACGAACCATAAGCAATAACTTGGCGTTCAGGCATGGCGACGAAAATGCCGCTGTTTACCAATGGGCCATTACCGCCAACAATTTGCGCGTTTTGAAGCTGACCGCTTGGATCCCAGTAATAGATTGCTCCACCTGCGGGACAGGCAATGAGGTCTTGGCCAAAGTTGTCAAGCGTCCAATCAGTGGCCGTAATTGCAGTACCGGGGACGGTTGGCTGCGTTGTGCCAACACCAAATCCACCCACACCAAAGCCGCCAACGCCAAATCCCGTGCCTAAAGGTTGAGGACCGATGGCAACGTAGAACGTGGATTGCACCAACCCGCTATTAATGACGGTAGCCGTAGTCGGACCAACAGTAGACGTCGCGCTATTTGCAGCCGCGAACGTAAACGAGCTAGTCGTTAAAACACTCTGAACGGTATAAAGTCCGAAAAGCGGGACGCCGCCGACTGTTGTTGATACGCCAACATAAAAAGAATCACCTATGTTAAACCCGTGGTTATCAAAATACGCAGTGACGATAGATGAACCGCTGGTCGTGGCAAAAGCATATTCAGCAACAAGACGTGCCGTACCCGTACCAGAACCTACGCCAGTGGCCGTAAAAATAACACCGACCGTATTGGCCGCAGCGCCGATCGAAGTAAAGCTCGTTGAACCTACCGAAACAATCTCATAGGTATTGCCTACAACAAATGAACCGCCAACGGTGTTGGTTGACGTATTGGCGGTTGCTGTTGCGTTAGACGATGCGTAAATTGAATATTGCGTACCCGCAGCCGATTGGATTTTGTAAGGACCATTGAGGACCAAACCACCAACGGTTACGGGCGTAACATATGTAACGTAATCCAAAACAGAAGCTGTGATATTGCTATCTGTTATGGTTACTACATTTGAACCCGATGTAGTGGCAAAAACGGGTGCGGTATTGGTTACAGATGTTTGAGGCGTAATATCGACAAGGTTATTGCCTGTTAAAACGCTTAATGAGGATTCAGCGCCAATACCAAGATGGTTCGTTGCGTTAAGATCTGCCCAACCTTTGAGAGCGCGTATTTTTGAACCGATTGATGATGCGTAATAGGCCACCCATCCGCCGAGCTTTTGAGCCAATCCATAGCCGTTGCGTTCTGGCAAAAACCGTATAAAAGACGACGAAGAGTATGCTGCTTCATTCAACGCAGGGGTTGTGTTGGTTTCGACGCCGGGCTTCAGCTTAATCGTATTATGGGGCATCGGTTACCTCGTTGGCGAGGCAAAAGGTGCAGGAGAATAAGGCGTCCATGCAGCGGATTCAAATTTCTTGCGGTTCTCTTCGACCATGGCGCTTTTGAGCAATCCTTGGTATTGGCTTTCATATGTTTGTGCCATAGCAGGATCGTCGTTTAAACGGCCGAAATTGCGTTGATAGGCCGAAATATAAATCATGGATGCCATGATGAACATATCCGGCAAATAGACCGAGATATAGGTTTGTGTGTTCGTGGCGGACAATGGCGCGGAGCGCACGGTGCCTGTCAGACGAATCGCGTAATTGAGGTCAGGAATAGGACCGACAATCATATTCTGACTGGTCAAACCAGTTGTCGCTGAATCACCACCATAAACAGCGAAGTATTGCGGAAGTCCCGTAGCCGACCCTGTGCCGTAGACATTTTGAATAAATTCTTTGCCGACTGGCAACAAAGGAATCGAACTACCTGAACCATCCGTTACTTCAAAAGTTTGCATAACGACAAACTGTGATGTCGGAATTGTTAAAGTTCCATTCCCTGCCGTCAAAGAATAAGAAGAGTTGCTGATCTGGGTTGAAAGGAAATCAAGGTCACGCTGCATCCGCAATTCGGCATACGAAATCATTTGAGGCAAAATGATTTGAAAGTTTGTGTCCGTTGTTGGGACAACTGCCATGGTCGCTATCTGCTGGACGTAGGTATTGTAATCCATGACTATCCAACCATTTTTGCAGCAGTTTCTTTTACAAATGCAACCCGGTTGCTCCAGCCATGGCCATCATGAGACCAACCCGGCAAAGATTGCAAAAAGGCGAGCCTATTATCGCAGATTTGCGCGGATAAGTCAATGGGATCGTACGAGTTGACCAGTGATAATGTTCCATCACCGATGATTCCATCTTGAACCGCGCCAACGCAAGCCTGAAGAACTTTCGCGGCTCGGCCATCGCCGGAGTTTACTTCAAAATCGAACAATGCATAATCGACGCCAGAAGGAAGCAAATCACCTTTGTTTTTGTCCCAATACAAAGATTTATAAAACGGCATGACAAGCTCGGGTGTGAGGCCACGCATCGTCGCTTCATCGACTTCATGTCCGACGTAAGTCTCCCATGCGCGTTTTGTTACGCCGAGGTTTGTCATTCCACCCGGATCTTGTGGATCGTTAACGTAGCCGCCCTCTTCTTTTAGAATAAGAGCAAAACATTTTTCGAAATTTTCTTTCATTGTTTATTCCCCAAAGAAGCCGTGAGTGCATCGGTCTTTTGTTTGGACCCAGCAGAAGAGCCAAAATAAAAACCCATGACGCTTGTCCATGCAGTCCCGAGCGTACCGATCAGCATAAGCAATGCTTCACCGCCCGTGGCTGGAAGGCCAAAGTGCAGGATGTACGCAATGATGCCGAAGAAGCCCAGCGTGACGCCCACAGCCAATACGCGGGGGATCCAGTCGCGGGTTGCGATCTGCATATTACGGGCTGAATCGCGATCCTGTTCAGAGATACGTTCCAAATCAATGTCCAAAGATTTCATTTGAACTTTGAAGTCGGCGTCAATCTTTTTAAGCGCAGCCAACTGATCGCCAGTAGGATTGGCAAGAGCCGACATAATGTCGTCTTCAGTGCCGTTTTCATGGCCGAAGAGGGCATTTGATACGGCCTTAACCGCCATACCCGCGATAGGGCCACCGAGAGCTGTTGCAATCGTGGGAGCCACCGACCCGATCAACGGGCCAAAGGTTTTAAGAATGTCCATGTTATTTCACCGTTAAAGTTAAAACGATACCAATCAAAGCAATGCCAAGCACCAAAAACCCAACAATGCTGCTCACCATAATCAAATCCTTACGAGCTTCTTCCTGCTCCTTCAATGCTGCAGCTGCTTCCCTTGCCGCTTGTTTTCGCATTTCAATCACTTGTCTTTGAATTCCTTCCCATGCCGCAGGGCCATATTGGCCAACGAACAGGTTCTTCACCTGAAGCTGCATATCGAGAGCTTTAGCTTTTACTGCATAAATTTTGACAGCTTCAGCCTCAAACTCAGCCTGCGATTGAAACAGTTTTTTCTTACGAGGCGTAGAAGCTATCGTGACAATCTGGCCAACTTTACCAAAAAGGTTGCTCACCTTCTCGGCGGTCTCCATCATATCCTTACCTGCATCAACTGCAGACTTGATTGAGTTATATATCGCAGTCGCGCCAGCAATCAGGGTGAATGGATCCATGGCAACCTCAGTATGGCGGCGCTTGTGTTTGTATAACGGGCTTTGAAAGTTCAGCCACCTGCATAGCAATCTGCGCCTCAACCGCTGGCATACTGATGCAACCTGCCACCCACTGATATGCCAGAGACTGCGTAATATCCGCGTAAGGCACAAACTCTGCTGGGTTAGGCGTTTCAAGGTTTGCTGTACCAGAAGAAGATGACGAAATCGTGCCATCCGTGCCAGTGCAGATCCAGTTAATGGCCGTAACCACGTTGGTTAGGCCGTCAGACGTTGGATTGACGATGAATTGGGGAAACGTCCAAGTAAATATCATGTTATGACCACGTTATCTTTAATTGACCCACCGCACCTGCTCCACCGTATCCGGGGCTAGACGCTCCCGCGCCAACTGTGTACGACAAAACTGTCGCCGGACTTGGGCCAGTTGATGGGGTAAACGAGCGGGTTGTGTAACCGCCTCCGCCCCCACCGCCGCCCGTGGACCAAGACTTCGCCGAGTTATTGACGTCTTCGTCAGCTTGAGACCCACTGCCGCCGCCGCCCGGCGCTGAACCTGCAACACCAGTAGAATACCCGCTACCAACGCCGCCAGTTGAGCCCCCTGACCCACCATTGTACCCCGCGCCACCTGCTGGTGGAGAACCACGTGATCCAGAACCGCCCGAACTACCTGTTCCATTCGTTGTGCCGCCAGATGCGGTTCCACCTGCGCCGCCTGAGCCATTGCTACGGTCGCCACCAGCTTGACTGCCGCCATTGCCGCCATTTGCAATGAGAGAGTAGCCTGCGGGGCTTATGGTTGTTGATCCACCCGCGGAACCATTACCGCCCGCGAAAGCACCGCCGGGGTTGCCGCCGCTTCCTCCCGCACCCCAAAGTTCAAACTGGATTGAGTTGGCGTAAGATGGGACGGTAAACGATCCAGAACCAGACGTGCTTATGGTTACGCTGCCAGACGTTGCAACGCCCGTGAACCCGAAAGCTCTTGCTGATGCGGCACCCGCTGTTCCAATCGTAGGCATTATGCAAACTTCGCAAGGGTTGCCAGGACGGTATAGGTCGCAGAAGCGGTTTTGATGATCGTGTAGGTGTAGGTATCAATTGAATTAGAATAACCCGTTGTAGGAGCCGCGCCATTGATCCATTTAGGTGTAACGGAAGCACCATCGATTGTGATTGCGCTGTTGTAATAGCCCGTAGTGCCGTTTGTGTTAAGGAATGCGACCGTTACGGCTTGGCCGATAGCGAGTGCTGAATTTAGCGTTGTTCCGCTTGACGCCCTGAAATTGAGCGTAAAGTTAGATGTTGCAGCGACATTGTAATAAAGAACCGACTGCGTGGTAATGTCGTAGTTGATTGTCCCCGTTGCACCTGAGCCGGAAACAGTTACAGTCTCCGCAATATTGTTTAACGCAAGCGAAACCTGACTTGTCGTTGTTGAAAGAGTTAGTTTGCCACCAACACTTGTTGTCGTTGTTCCTGTAGCGCCGAGGACCGAGTTGCCCGACACATTGAGCGTTGCAAGGTTACCGCCAGAGATGACGCCGCCATCTGCGAGGACGATGTTTGTGCCATCCGAGAACATGAGGGTGCTGTAACCCTGCGGAGCCACAACGCTAGTTCCTGCGCCAGCCGATGCAATGGTTACGGTGTAAGCGCCCGAAGTTGCGTTTGTGAATGTCCAACGGCCACCAATAGCAGGTACGGTCACGATGATGTTTGCCGAGATTGAGCCAGTAAACTTGACCTGCATGACCTGCAATTGCGTGGATGTCAGCGTGACGTTGGCGTTTGTAAGCGCAACAGAGGTCGTATTGCCAAAGGCGGCATCAAGGATCGTGGTGTTGTTGTTGAGTGGCTGATCCCACGTTGGCGACGTTTGATTGTAAGACGGCTCGTTCAGACTGAGATTGGTTGTCGTCGTGCTCATGGCTTGTCCGCCTTATTGTCAAGTTTGTCGTAGATACGCTGGAACATATCTTCAATATGCTTCATTCTCTGGTCCAAATCTACCTTCAAGACATATTCCTTTGGCATATTGGCTTCCAGTTTATTCAAATCACGTTGCAGTTCTTTGACTGCGCCCCACAATTCACGCAGGAACCACCCCGCCACCGTCAGGATTGCGCCGCCAACTATGTCTATGAGGGTTTGGTAATCGGTCATGGTTAACGCGCCCTGCTGGAGGTGAAAGGATCAAACATGATTTATTTCCAATCCTTTGAAGGTGTTATGCTTCCGCATATTTTCTTTAGCCGGAAGATACTGCAAATTGGTCTCAATATGAAGGCCGCTTACGATTTTACCCCGTAATGGAATAATATGGTCAACATGGTAACCTTCTGGGCAATTTGCATAAATTTCCCTAATTTTGGAACGGTCTGCCCATTTTGGAGTTTGGCGGGATTCTGCTATTTCCCGTAAACGACCGTGGTAACGCAAATATCCTTTGGTTCTTGCCAATCCATGCTTAGTATTAGCCTTACCTTGCTGTGGGCAGGTTACGATAGCACGGTAACAACCACATGATTTAGTATGGCCTGAACGCAATTTCTTGCCTTCTACAGCCACCATGTTGCCGCAGACACATTCACAATTCCAAACAGCACGGGTTCCGTTATTGGCAGCACGGGACTTGACCATCAGCCATCCAAAAATTTCTCCAGTGGGGTCAATAAGTTTCCCCATGTCAGCGCCCTCTACTATAATTAAAGGGGTTCTCTGCGAATGCTGCGTATATGTAAGCACCGCCACCAGTGCTATCATTGATGTCGCCAGAATTTCCTCTTAATTTGAATCCGTTAGAAAGAATATCCAAATACGCGTCAGCAGAAGAAGTTCCTGTTACTTCAGCAGCAGACGTATTGGCTTTCAAATTCTGAGCAGTAACATTGTACAAATCTCTTGATGTATCAACGATTGACCAATTACTTGTTGCACTACTTTTTTTGAACATTATCCAACGCGGCCTAAATCCTGTGTAACAGAACGGCCCATCCGAACTACCATTACCCGTGTACGATCCAAATGCACTGTAGCCAGCTACTGCGGCCCAGCAGTAGGCGACGTTTAAGTTCCCGCTACCATTTACTGAAGGATCAGAGCCTAATGTAAATACCGTTGATGATGGTGTAGTATTATTCCACATATTAGGGAATGAACCAAAAGCCCCTGTAGATTGAAGCTGCGTTACACCAGTATTACCCGTTGCAACATGATAAACAGGCCATGCCGAAACATTTCTGGCACGTTGAATTATCATGGATGGCGCTGCGCCAAGGCCATGCCCAACCGTACCGACTGCACCCGTACCCGTATAAGTCACCACAGAGAACCCTGCGGTCGTGTTAGCCGACACGGTGGACGTGATGCTGCCATTGGTGTTGGAGACGCCTGTGCCGCCACCTTTCCACTGCCACCCGACAAGAGTGTCGCTTGAAGTGTTTAATTGATAATTGGTAGCCGTTCCAACAGTGAACCCGCCAGAATCAAACGACACTAAATCGGTGTTAGACGGAGACGTTGTTTCAGAATTTGTTGAATTACTTGATAGCCCATAAGCACGACCGCGAACAGAATCAAAAAAAGCGTGCCAATAAGCTTGGTTACGCGCTTTTAACCAAACAAAATCAGGCTGAAAAGTCGTTCCAATTGTATTGTTTGTGCCATTTGAAATGGAGCGTGGATATGAACCATTACCCGTATAGGTCGTAGCCGCCATATACTGCGCCCCGTTTGCAATGGTAGGCGTGGGCAGGTTGTAGGTGTTCAGCGCATTGAAGCCCGTTGGCGGGGTGTATTTGAAACCTTGTTGACCAAAGTTAACAGTTCCAACTGGAACCGTGCCGTAATTTTCTACGGCAGAAGTAAGCGTAGGATTTCCAGCATATGTATAAATTGGATTTGTGCCAGCAGAAGGATTACCAGACAAAAACCAAGTATTATTATAGCCAGCCCAAACTTTTCCCGTAGAAGCATCATAGGCAAATTGCACTACGTCGCCATTAGTAGATAAAATGCCTGTATCAGTAAGTGAGCCGCTTGGAGTTTTGTACCAATAATTTAAATTGCTGGATGCCGTCCAAATTCCAACCGCGTTTGTTAATATCCCACCACTAATAAAAGGTAATTGACCAATTCCAAATTGTAAATTGTACAAAGTAGAAGTTGGTTTGGTAACGACATTACATTCAAAATACCATTTTCCAGATGTTGGAAAATACATTGATGCTGCCGCAGATTGATAAGCGTTGGCGTTAGCCTGTAATTGCAAATTACCATTAGAAATCGTTGGCGATCCTAAATTTTGCAATGGATTCAACACAGCATAATTCGCCACCGACGCAGACGTAACCGTAGGGCTATCCGTCATGCTGTCGTAGGTGCTACCCGCCGTCAGGCTGATGTTGTTCGTCGTCCAGTTATTGCTATTGCCAGACGTGTCATAGCCAAGCGTGGTCGTGGATGTCGTATTGCCGAAGGTTAGGTGAAACCCGTTTGTGCCATACGATCCTGAATAGTTGATGGGTTGCCATACGCCGTTGATGTCGTATGTGCCAAAAGAGGATGCGGTCAGGGCTTGGCCGTCAATGAAGTTTACTTCGGCGAGGTAGCCGTCAAAATATCCCGCACCGCTCCATTGGCTTCCCAGCCTGTTGTTGGCATTATTTATTGTCCATTGGCTTAAAGCATTTTGTGCAGGGTAATTTGCAGTAGCGTAAGACGTAACCTGAGAGCCGTTAATATAAAAAATAATACGGTTCGCAGCGGTGGCTTGAGTCGTATCAATATAAACAACAAGATGATACCAAGCTGATGGATCACGAAATACTTGTGTAGTAACTACGTTATTTTGTGATGAGCCACCAAAATCAAGCTGCAATTGATTGCTCGAATTTAAGTACAATGCAGTTGAATACGTGGATGTAGAATCGTAGCAATCAAATAAACGTTGTTCTACGCCAAAAATTCCGCGCTTGAACCAAACGGAAAAGGTTTGTTTTGTCCGAGTTGTAGGAGCAGCCGCAAATGTCCGTTGTAAATTTGCACTTGCAGACGAACGAAAGCGCAGTGAATTTTTCACCGCGTACCCGCTGGTCACATCACCCAAGAGCATAGATACGCTGGTCATTACGTTAGCCCCTGACCCGTGATGACGAAGGTATTAGATGCCGTACAAAGTACCGTCGCCACACCATAAGAGGCAAGTGATCTGTTACCCGTAGTGGTAGAACCCGCCAATGTCATTGTGACGGATGAGCCTTGCGTAATGGTCTGCGTGGACGATGAGTTGTTAAATATGACTACGTTCTGACCCGCAGAGAAAATGGATGCAGGGACCGTCACGCCGCCAGTGGTGATGGATATATGCTTGCCGTTGTCCGATGCAACTAGCGTATAAGCAGATGTCTGGCTGTTTTGGACGATGGTGCGGACGTTGCCGATGGAGTCGGTAATAGCACCCGAAGCCGTAATAGCAGCGGCATTAAGCGTTCCAGTAAATGTTGGCGATGCAGAAAGAACTACAGAACCCGTTCCCGTAGATGTTGTAACGCCCGTGCCGCCAGCCAAAACGGGCAACGTACCCGCCGTTAATACGGATGAAGATGTGGAATAAATAGCATTATTGGCTGCGGTAAATCCCGTAAGACCCGTGCCACCATACGCAGTTCCAAGAACATTGGTAAGGTTAAGTGTACCAATTGTAACCGTGCCGCCTGATGCAATAGATAATGCTGTGGTAGCACCGTTATTGCCCACCTTCATAAGAATGCTGTCAGTAGCACCTACGCCAGATGTTGACTGAAGTGTAAGCGTTGAACCAGTTCCTGTGCCGCCGTAATAGGCCGCAGCAGTTAATGATGTAAGTGTAGGTGTGGCGGAATAAGCAGGGGCAACGCCAACGCCACCTGAAACAAGAACAGAGCCTGTTGCAACAGCAGCCAATTTGGACAATGCAGTGGTGGTTGATGCATAAAGCAAATCGCCAACCGTATATGAAGATTGTCCCGTTCCGCCGTTTGCTGCGACAAGCGTTCCAGCAACCGTTACAGCACCTTGCGTTGCCGTTGACGGGGTTAAACCCGTTGTTCCAAAATTGATTGATGTTACGGCAAGTCCGCTAACATTTGACCAAGAAGGCTGTGCTGAAGAACCACCAGATGTAAACACCTGACCAGATGTTCCATAATTTACAGTTGCCCCAGCAACAGAGCCAATACCCCAAGCGCCCGACGTATTAATGGCAAACTGACCAGAGCCGTTTGTGTAGAACGATAGCGGCAAATACGTACCCGTGCCGTTAATACCCGACACCAACTGAACATCCGTGGAACCGTTCGTCGCAATCAAAATCTTGGATGCGTTGGTGGGATCAGCGGCATTGGTCGCTTGCCAAGAAGCAGCCGTGGATGTGCCGTTAGGCAGAGCATAAATGCCCGTTGTGCTGTTGGTCGTGCTTGTCTGGAAAGCCAAACGGTTTGTGATCGTGGCATTGGTAAAGTCAGCCAAGAAGCGCGAACCCGTACCCGTATTAGTCGTGTTACCGCTATTGCTGATGCTGCCCGTTGTTAAAGCCGTAACCGTAGGCGAATTAGACCATGCAGGAGCAACACCAACGCCGCCCGACACAAGAACAGACCCCGTAGCAACGTCAGACAGTTTTGACAGAGTTGTAGAGGCAGAAGCGTACAGAAGATCGCCCACTGTGTAGGACGTAATGTTTGTGCCGCCAGAGGCCACAGGAACCACGCCGCCAAGGGTTGCAAGCGTAACCGTTGTCCACGTAGGAGCAGCAGACGCGCCGCCAGAAAGCAAGAACTGACCGGACGTGCCGTATGTAGCGCCACCAATGCCTAACTGACCCGCAGGTCCAAAACGGAAGGCTTCAGTCGCAGAGTTGCCGCCTGTAGCAGTCGTAAAGATAGACGCGTATGTTCCTTGCGCCGTATCCGTGAAGTTTTCAGCAGCGGAAACAGAGAAGTATCCCGTGGACGCTGTAGCAAATACCGTTGCGCCATAACCACGGCCCGTGAACTGAGCCAGTGTGTCACCGGATTGTGTTGCTGTTGGCGAAGCAGCCGTGCCACGGGCTTGGCGACCTGTGTAAACAGGATAGTTGCCCGTTCCATAAGCATCTTGCGTAATGCGGGTATTGGCGGAGTTTGCGCCAACGATATACAAGTCCGTACCAGCCGGAAGAGCAGCAGAAGGCGTTGTTGTCTGCGTATTGGAAACAACAGTCAACTGCGTCTGCGGCGTAACGGTATTAATGCCCAAACGGTTATTGGTGTTATCCCAGAAGAACTTGGCGTTGTTCTGGCTGTAAACGCCTGATGCACCCGCGAATACAACCGATCCGGTGGTAAACGCCGTTGCAGTACCTGTACCGCCATTTGTAACACCCAGTGTGCCAGTGACACCTGCGCCGCCAAGAGCCAACTGACCAAACGCAGGGGCCGTTGAAGCGCCCGTGGATAGCAACGGATAACCTGAAGTGGATGGCGATATCTGGCCCACGGATGACGTGCTTGCGGCATAAAGCAAGCCATACGCAGTTAGCGTAGTCAGGCCAGTGCCACCGTTTGCAACGCCAACCGTGCCAAGACCAATGGTATTACCCGTCTTGGTAATTGGAGCGGATACGGTAATATTACCGGAAGAAGATGTCTGCACCCAAACAAGGGATGTAGTGCCAACCGTAATTGTACCAGTCGTGTTCATAACCCATGAGGTTGAACCCCATGTCGTGCCGCCGTTAATAAACGTAGAAGCACCCGTCTCAATAAAATTAGGGCCAGTGCCAACCGTGTTAAAGTCAGTTGCACGGGTAAGCACCCAGTTGGTTGAGCCAGAACCAAGCGTTGTGACGGTATAAATACCGTTTTGTGCGCCCGTGCTTTGATCTTTAACAAGGATGCGGTCACTTAATGACGCAGTATAACCATCAACTGCAAAAGCCGCTTGTGCGCCACTATTGGTAAGCGTAGCACCAACACCAGCAGTTCCGTTATTATACGTGGCAGTCAGATTGGCTGTAGTCGCCGCCGCAGAAGCCGCGTGGAAGGTCGTATTGCTGACCGTAGCAACTTGGTTATCCACATACTGCTTGGTGGACAATTGCAACGATGCGGTTGGGTCTTGCGTAACCGTAACTGTTGTCAAACCTGCCAACGTGGACGCTGAAGAACCCAATGAAATTGCGGTTGAACCAATCGTAATGGATGAGTTGGTTAGTCCAGCATTTGGAATTGTAGATACAGCCGTAAATGCGCTTGTGCCGTTGCCAACAAGATAACCCGTCAGTGTAGTCGCGCCCGTACCGCCATTGGCAACAGGCAATGTGCCGCTTACATGCGTAGAAAGACCAATCTTACCATAAGACGGAGCAACACCGACCCCTCCAGAAATAAGAGCATTGCCAGTAGCCACGTCATTAAGACGGGCCAAGGTGGTAGATGACGAAGCATAAAGAATGTCACCCGTTGTATATGATCCATAGCCCGTGCCGCCTTCAGTCTCAGCAAGAGGCGTAGTTAGGCCAGTCAAACTGGTAATGTCGCTATTTGCACCGGAAGCCGCCGCGCCAAGGTTAGTACGCGCAGCCGATGCCGATGTAGCACCCGTGCCGCCGTAAGCAACAGCGATAGGCGTACCCTGCCATGTGCCGGAAGAAATAGTTCCGATTGAAACCGTGCCAGTGGCAGTAAGATTGGTAAACGTACCCGCCGCAGCAGTTGTTCCACCAATCGTTGTTTGATCAATCGTTCCGCCCGTAATAGCAACGGCATTAGCATTCTGCGTTGCCATCGTCCCAAGGCCAGTGATTTGGCTCGTTGGAATTAAAATATTTACGCGAGAAGCAGATGTTATCTGTCCCTGTGCGTTAATTGCAATCTGAGGAACAGCAGTTGCGGAACCATATGTTCCTGCCGTAACGCCTGTATTTGCAATGGAAATAGAACCAGTGGTTGTAATCGGGCCACCTTGCAATCCCTGCCCAGTATTAATCAGGGAAACCGTACCGCCACCAATAAGCGCCAATACTTGCGCCGCGGTAAGGTCTTGTGGTTGCGCCGTGCTGCCAGAATTATTCCCCTTGATTGTCCCCGCTGGCATCGTGCTAAGATAGCTATTTGTGATGCTGTTGCTGTTGAGACCAATTGTGCCAGTTGATGTAATTGTTCCGCCAGACAAGGGCGATGCCGCCGTGATTGACGTTACCGTACCGCCGTTTGCGTTTAGATTGGCAACCTGTTGTGCAGTCGCGCTTGATGACACGCCGTTTTGCACAACCATGAGCTGTGCCGTGCCGCTCAAAGAGGTCAAAACTGGGAGGTTGGTTACGGTAATGTTGCTCATGTCACTGGCCCAGTTTGCGGTATCTGAGTGTAGCCATAAGGCAATCCAACAAGGACTGTCGTAACCAACGTCGTGCCTTGAAGCAGATTACCGGATGGAATCGCGCTATTCGTTTGATAAGTGAATGCTACGCCCGTCGTAACCGTCACACTAAACATGCCGTCTGCAGCGTTATTTGTCAAACCCTCAATCGCGATTTGCGAATTATTTGAAAGGTTATGAGCAGATGAACAGTTGACAGTTACGGTGTTTGTTCCGACGGAAACAACTGAAGTTGGATTCAAATTGACGCCATATTGAACTGTTCCGAAAAGCGGCGGGACTGCATTTTGAATAAGGCCCGTTGGTGCACCAATCGGTTGAGTCGTCGGTGTGTTTCCGTCTTCCGTAATCAAGCTGACCGTTGGATAGATTGGAATACCAGTCGTTGGGTCCGTAGGAGCGCCTGCAGATACAGCAATCGACGTGGTTTCGGCCGCATAATAGTCCTGAACGCGCGGATTATTGATCGGCGTAGGATCTTGCGGGAGAACGATAGCGCGTAATTGGTTCTGCGGCGTATCAAGGCATGGGCTGCATACCAGAATGCGCTTATTGATTAGGCCAGCGCCTGCGTAATCAAACTGCCATTGCAATTGACTATGATTATACAAGAACCCGCATCTGTCGCAAATTGCGAAAGCGCGAGGATTTCTGCTAGATACGGACGCGCGGCCATGAGGTCTCATGCTGATTTCCTCAGTTCACGGCGTTTTAATTCACGAACTTTAGATGCAGCAGACATTTTAGCACGAGTTTCATCAGAAAATGGAGCGCGCTTTTTCCCTGTAACTGCTATTTTTTGAGCAATTCTTGTTTTTTCAGAAATTCCGCGTTTCTGGGCAATAACCTTAAATTTTTCAATAGTTTCTAAAGAATGTTTGCGACCTTTCCCAATTAAAGAAAGTTTTTTCTTGGTTTCATCAGACGTAACACGCCCTTTATTTCTTAAATAAACCTTTTTTAATTCTTCAGGATTTTTAAAACGAGCTTTTTGTGATGCAGAAATTTTTTCGCGCGTTTCTTTAGATGGATTTTTAAGACCATCGCCACCGCTTGTCATATTTGTAAGATTGTCGCGACCATGAAAAGCAATACGTTCAATTTCTAACGCAAGAGCATCATCTTCAGATAAATCTTGTGCGATCAAACGAACGTCAATTGCTAAGCCCAACGCCGTTAATTTTGAAACCACCGCTATAAAATGACGGTTTCTCATATTTTTTAAATCCCAAGCACGTTTATCCTTACCTTTACCTACATAAAAGCAAGTACTGGTATCAGGACGCCAATGTTCATATACATAAAATGACATACCGTTACCTAAAATAGCTTTGGATTTGTGGACTAAAATAGAATTGCGCGGTTTCGACGTTTTGTTCTGCCGCAACCTGATAAGCCTCGTCAGCCAATGGCTTCAACATCATAGACTTTTGTGGGTTCCACATGACGGCAAGGCGATGGCCAAGCGCATAAGCATAGGCTTCCATCCAAAGATACGGAATTTCAACCGTCTGACCCGATGTATAGTTGCTGTCTTGGATCTGCCGAACGCGATAATACTTCAAAAGCTGTGCAGACGAGCCATCTGGAACAGGCCAAAGCGTAACCGAAGGCCCCGGCGAGCCAGTAGAACGCGTTGATCCGATCAAGCGGTCATACCAAAACACGGTTGGGAAGCCAGTTTGCTGCTTATTGGGGTAAGAAGCGTATTCGGTGCGCGAAACAGGAAGAATAATACGATCAATCGGTTGCGCGGAGTTTGTTGTGGTTTCGCAATAGGCATCAAGGATGACAACCGTGTTCGGATCGACTGAATAAGTCCCCGCAGGAGTCGATGTTGAAATCGTTCCGGCGACTGTTTGAGCGCCAACAGTACTGTTTGCATATGAAACTGAACCATTCGACGAGGCAGTTACTGTATAAGTTCCGTTGTATCCCGTTGGAGTAACGCCGGAAACTGTTATTTGTGATCCAACCGTGTAAACAGGCGTATTTGGCGTCGAAAATGTTAACGTAGCCGTGCCACCTGTGCCAGAAGCGCTCAATGTCGCAGGAGTTTGATTAAAATTAACGGTTTGAAGGTCAACGGCCCAAAGATTTACGCCACGGTTCGACCAGTTAGACAAAAGCATATTCGACGCCATACGCGCCGATTCCATATGCTCTTGTGCTATTGCCGTGTTGCGTATCTCGGCAAGGTTAAACGCATAGAGCGTAAGCTCACCGAGCGCCGGGTTGTAGTTGTAAGTGCCGCTCGTGGCCATTAGAGGCTTCCGTCAGTTGCAACCAGAACGCCCTCACCAAATGCACCGACAGCATAAGTTCCGGCGTTTGTATTAACGCGAAACTGGATGTCTGTTTTTTCTGTATAGATCAGCGGATATTGCCGATGAATATCCAAAATGCTGATAAACGGTGACTGAGCAATATTAAAGGCAGCCTTTGTAGAAGGATTTTGCTGCCAGTTAATGAAGGTCAGGTTGTTAGAAGATGTGTAGGGGTTAGATGCAAACACGTCGATGCGGTTCAAGAAGAACGAGTAACCCGCTGGCACCGTATAAATTGCCATCTGCGTCTTACCGACACCAATAGCAATCTGTGCGTAGGTCGTTCCGCCGTTCTTAGCCGTAATCGTGCCAACATTTGAATTACCAAGCGTTGCAACGCTAGTGACAATCATGCTGTTGATGCGGAAGAATGCCGTGCCGTTGGTGGCCGTACCGGAAGTTCCGCCGGAGAATGTCACTGTATCGGTTACGACAGCATAATTAATATCCAAACCAGTAACCGTCATGGTCAAGGTTTCAGATGCCGTGCTGGCATATGTCATTGTTAAGGCAGAGGTTGGGTAGGTATAAGTAGATGCATTTTCCCAGACTGGGATGCTGGTAGTCGTTACAGAGGCTTGATAGCCAAAAATGTTGACCACGTTGTGAAGCGTAATCTGGCTACGAGCTACCTGTAGTTCAAACGGTTCATTGCGGCCAATACGAGTGATAGATTGGTTGACGACACCGACCATGATTACTTACCTTTTTTTCGTGCCGCAGCGGCGTTATCGATTAAGTTGGGATATGGCCGACCTGCGGCCCTTGCATTAGCCTTAGCACTTTGCTCTTGCTTATGCGACAAATGCTTTGTGTGGTGGCCCTTTGGAAGCTGCTTGTCCCAGAATGGTTTGTCGGACATTAGCAGCCCCATTTTCTGAGTGATTTATTGATCCTGCTATCAGGATCAGCGGCAGCGGCAGCACCAGTCATTTTGCGTTTCATGCCAGTCATGCGTTCGCAAAAAGATTTATGCCGAGGATTGTCGGAATCTTTCGTCGGCGCTTTCAAATGATGGCCTTCCGCGCGAGCGGCGGCGCGACCTTTGGCATTCAGCCCACCTTCAGGATTTTGATACTTTTTGAGTGTCATTTCCGTCTCCCAAAAGTGGAAAAGAGCGGGGCAGGTTTCCCTGCCCCTACCCGGTTAGTTCATTTCGAGACCATGACGGCCTTTTGGGGCTGTGCCATGATGAGCCGAAGAAAGCGGATGCATGTTCGATCCTGCACGACCGCCCGACTTGCGTGGGGCGCGGTCAGCGCGGTGATGGCCTTTGTGACCATGCATATCAACATGGTGCTTGGCCTTGCCGCCGTGCTTGCGCTTTTCAGCTTCTTTTACGACGTGCGAACCTGCACCTTCGTAAACCTCATGCGGAGCCTCGTCATGGTCTTTTACACCATGCTTTGGAGATTCCGCTTTTCCACCCTTGGCGTGTTCTGCACGAGGGTGGTGATGATGAACACCGTGGTGTTTTACACCCTTGTGCTCATGATGACCGTGATGGTGTGCCTTGTGACCCTTCATGGTTCACACTCCTTAGAAGTTGTAGTACTGGGTGAGGCCAAACAAGCCAGTCGCAGACTGAACATTGTAGGCTTGCGGAATCTGGCGGAACGAGTATTTGTTCGTGCCAGTGGACGGCGTAAGATTGACTCCCGAAGCATTCGCGAGATCAATCGTGCCACGGACATCGCCCGTTGTGGCGGACGGTGTAGTACGATCAGCAGGTAAGAACCCGTTTGCAGCAAAACCCGTATTAACGCCCAAAGTAGTTTGAGAGTTACCGGAGTTTACCACAACTTCAGCCGCCGTGTCCGAACGAACAGGGAGACCAACGATCGCGGTTGTACCAACGGAATAAGCATGGGTAGCATCGGCTGCGTTGAGAACAACGCTCTTAATGTACTTGAATGCTTTCTTACCGTTAACAGCGTTACCTGCCGAAATCGTAATGTTTTCCGACATTGGATATCCGTAGACATCGTAGCCGTTAACAGTTGCGGTCGTAGCAGTGGCGCTTGCTGCAGCGGTAATGCTTACAGCGCGGCTAACCATGGCCATTGGGTTCCAAAGCCAAATAGATGGCGATTGGATGTTCGTCGGAATAGCGCACTGTTGCACGTTTGGATAAGCCAAAGTGACCGTACCAGACGTGAAAGTTACGTTCTGACTGAGCTGATAAGTACCAGTTTGTCCGTTACCAACCGTTGATGAAGTTCCTGTCGTCGTCAATTGGGAACCAATATAGACGCCAGAAGATGCACCAAGAGTTCCGCCTGTTACCGTCGTAGACGATGAAAGGAGAACCATGCCGGGTCCGATTGGCATGCCGCTGTTTGCCGTAACCGTCAGAACGCCGTTCGTTGCCGAAGCGGTGACTGAAGCATAGGCATCAAGTGCAAGAACCGTATCCGTTGCGCCCGTATCCGACCGTGTGAACACAGAAGAATAATAAACGCCAGTGGTCGCGGAGTTAGTCGAAACGAGCGTAAGAGTTGCACTCGTTGCGTTTGCAGAAGCCACGATGGCTGCCGCTGCATTGGTGTATGGAACGCCAGTGAACGAAACAATGTCACTGAAGCCATACCATCCAAAATCCTGCGCCGACTGTGCTTCACCTGGAAGATAGGTAAAGGGTTGGCGCGGATCAAGGATGCCGCCCCCCGCATAAAATAGCGAGGAGCCTAAGTCTGGATTATAGTCCGAAGGTTGTGTTGGGTTTTGCCCAAATACAATCAGTGGACCGGAGAACGCGGTATCAGCCATAGTGCCTTCTCCTTACGAGGTTGGGAACGAGCCGTAAATCGAACGCCAGTTATAATAGCCAAACGAATAACGCTCATAACCCTTCACGAGCAAGTTGTCCGTAACAAAGTCAACCTGCATGTCCGTTTCGAACTTGATGCGCTCCATATAAGCGAGACCATCAATGTTCGTGAGCAGGAACCAAGCGTAGGACGAGGTCAAGAAGTCGTTGACCATGTAACCTTCGCTCAAGCCACCTGCAGTGGTCATGATTGCGTTGACATCGTTGTCTGCCGTACCCGGACGGAGTTCCGTCTTGAGGAGGCGGATGGCCACTGGCTCGAGAGCTGGTGGGATGACGAGCTTGCGGCCACGTGCGAAGATCTTTAGACCAGCCTGATCGCGGAAGTTCGTACGGATTGCGATCATCGCATTCAGCAGCGTTGCTTCGTTGAGGTCAACCTGAGTCGTTGGGGTGTTCGCAATCGAGCCACCGTCGATTGGATGCGCCGTCGAGCAAAGTGCAACACCGTCACCGCCGATTGCAGCGTTGTAGGTTTGCGCCGTGTTCAGAATATTCGCACCGTAGATTTCCTTCGTCTGGTGGAAAGATTCCACGAGGCCAAGGTTGGAAGGCTGGAATTGGGTCTTGTAAAGGTTGTCGTCGATTGCCTTGCGGGTAATCGCGTAACCGAGACCAATTTCCGTGTGTTCCTGATTGTAGACGAAGCGTTCGCCAGCGCCCGAATCGAAAGCGGTCTGGCCACCTTCGGTCTTGAGCTGGGCGTAGCCGAGGTAACGCATTTCAGCGGTACGTTCGAGGGCCATCTTCGAATCATGTTTCGTAAAGATCTTGTCGTATTGCGACGGGATCTGCTCATACTTGCCTTCAACACCACGTAAGCCGGGGAGGAGAAGGTCTTTGATCTGACTAAGATTAACAGCCATGACACTTCACTCCTTACGAGATACCAGTTACAGCAGAGTTTGAACGCCAGACTTCGTTGTTGAAGCCGACAATCAAGTTGCAGTACTGAGTGGTTAAGTCGCCGCCGTTGCCGATACCCACGGCGTAGTCGACGATGATGAATGGCGAGGTGTTGGTGGTTGCGGTAGCATTGACATAAGCCGTCGAGCGGCCCGTGCTGTTGTTGCCGCCTGTCGAGTTGCCCGACGTTGCGCCCGTGGTCGAATAAGCGAACGTGACAAGCTGACCCTGAACACCAGAGGTTTGCGATGTTGCAGTTCCGGTGACTGGGAAGCCCGAGCCAGAGGACTGAACAATGAAACGTGCGTTTGGATCATCAATAACATAGGCTTCTACGTCACCCGTTGCGCCCGAACCCGGCCAATAAGCCGACCAGACAACACGGTTAAGCGCCGTAGCCAAGTAACGGCAGCCGACGAAAATACCAGCGAGCTGCACCGAGCCACCTGCGGTAGCTTGGGTGATGTAGCCGTTGGCGGTTGAAGTCACAGGCTGAACAGGGTCGCCAGTGAAAATTGGAGTCGTGTTGCCCGAAGCAATACGACGAGCGGATTGCGCGAACGTCGGAGCGCCGCCTGCACCACCCTGATATTGTAGAAAGCCGCTGGGCGCAAAAGTATTGGCCATGACGGGTTCTCCTCTCAGAGAGTTCCATCATCGCACACCGGGGCGACTAAGAAACGGAAAAAGGTTTATCTTCCACACCGGGGGAAGAATGTCGAACAGTATGCCTGATATTTGCAGAAAGAAAAGGGGCCGATGAAAGATTTCTCGGCCCCCGTTCGATCTTATTCTTCCGGAATCGCGAAATCGTAGCTTTTCGAGATTTTTGGAGCAACTTGCGAGTCTTGACGATTCAATAAACCGCCTTTACCCTTTGGATCCATTTGTCCAGACTTGATGTTCACCTGCTGACGCGCATCGCGAAGTTCTCTCGCTTTTGCATCGAGGGTAATTTCTTCTGGACGCTCCATGAGAAGCATGCCTTTGCGCTCGATGGAACCTTCTGCGCCAACTTGCATCATTTCTGGGTGGCGTTCAACCGGAACAGCCGTCCAGCCTGTGCGCCGAACATGGTTCATGTGGGAAACATCTTCCATATTCATGGATGACTTGCGTTTCCATTCATATGTCCAGCCATCGGGAGCGGGTGGAGTCGCAAATTCATCGATCCCATCGTCGAGATCCGAAGAGTTGTTGCGGATTTCTGCTGCACGTTTTGCAGCAAGTGCCCGTGGGTCGTCCGCACGGACGGGTGGGCGCATTTCGCGACGAGCGATAGTTTCAGTAGCTTTTGTCATTGTTCATCCAATCAGTTAAGTTTGCCTTCTTTGATCAGGGCCATCTTATTTCTGGCATATTCCTGATCAGTCATGCCCATCATGCTTGCGATTTCACGTTCTTGCGAATTCAACCGGACAACATTCGGCCGAGCGCCGGAGTTGGTGGTTGGAGAACGCGAAACAGGCGCAGCCGGAGGAGCCGAGCGGCGAGAGGTTGGTGCGGAAGCAGCCGAAAGCGCGGATTCATCCTGCTGAACGGCTTGGCGGGGTGCAATTTTCAACGTATCTTCGATTGTATTGAAGTAATCGTCGGAATCTGCCTCGAGTCCATCGGCCATCGCAAGATTATGCGCCGCAATCATCTTTTGATAAAGACGAGGATTGGTTGCATATTCCGGATGGGCGCGAACCCAGTCCGCCGAGCGCGGAGAAAGCTGGGACGCAAGCATTTCGACCGGATCATTTTGAACCGGAGGAGCGACTTTTGCCTGTTCCATGCGGTTTTGATAAGCCGTTTTGCCGTTTTCGAGCTGCATTTTCTGCATTGCGATTTCGGACATTTGCACTTGAATATCAGCGGCCTCTTCATGGTCGCCACGCGCAAGTGCATCGGCATAAGAGCGTTTCAACGAAAGCTGATTGTTCTTCACCGTATCGATTGCGTTGTCGATGAGTTTTAGATTCGTGTCATCGACCTCGCTTTTTGCCAAAGAAGCCTGTTCCGATGCCTGTTTCACCCGTTTTTCGGCTTCAAGGCGAGCGAGACGCTCTTCTTCGAGTTTAAATTTCAGCTCGCGAATACCTTCATCAGCTGAAATTTCTTGTTTCATCGGTTTTTCAGGCTCTTCAGCCTTCTCAACCTTTATTTCTTCCGCTGGTTTTTCACTTTCCAACGGCTCGAGTTCGATCTCGAGGTGTTCGTCTTCTGTATCCGACATTTGTTGCTCCATCACCACACCTGATCAACATCTTGGATGCGTCCGCGTACGTTCACATCGCTCAAAATCCGGCATGGTACGTTGTTTATGGTGATTGTCCAACCATCCGAAGGGCGCGAAACAATCCAGTCGCCCTCTTTTATGGTGACATTTTTGAACCATTCGCCCGAATCATCCTGAAAAGCTGTTGGGCCGAGCTTCATAACAAGGCCAACTTTGCTTTGGTAGATATCTTCGTCGACGGTTTTATCAGTCAGGTGGATTCCGCTTTTGGTTTTCGTTGGACGAATGTAAAGCGCAATTAGGACCTGATTGTTGAAAAGCTCGAAATCTTCGACTGAACCGATTTTCTCGAGCAGCAGCTCACGAGGGTCTCTCTCGTGAAACATGGACATTGCTGGCATATTTTTATTCCCCTCTGTTTTTAACTCCATTGGCGATGGCCTCAGCCTCGTCAATGTATTCGAGAGCTGCACTCAGCCCTTGAATCTTTCCAACTTGCCTTTGATATTGATCAAAATTTTGAGCAGAACCTGCTGCGATATTGTCGCGCAACTGTTCATAATCTTGTTTTATCATAAGCCTCAGCTCATAAACGAGCCGATCTTTTGTTGTTAGCACAAACTGTTCCTTTCAGTGGCTGGACCGAGCACCCAGAGGGGAGCGCCCGGTCCTCCTCTCATCGGGCGTGGAGAGACGCCCGAGAAATTTATTTCTTGCGTGGAGGCGTGAGCCCGTAAGCCTTGATCTTTTCGAGGCGAGCTTCTCCGCCGCCAGCGCCCGAATCGATTGGATAAGTCGTGCGACCACCCGACTTACGTGGCATCATGCCCGGAGGAGGCATAGGAGGCCCACCAGCGCCCGGTGCGCCACCGCCCGGAGGCATCATCCCCGGAGGAGGCATCGGCATCCCTGCGCCCACTGGAGGCGTGCGCGGAGAAACGGGTGCGTTCGGCATTGGCTGACCGCCCATTGCGCCCTTGTCATGGTGACCAGAGGAAATGATGATATTCACGTTCATCTTGCCTTTGCCGCCAGCCTTGCCGCCATGGGCATGGGCCGAGCGTCCGCCCTTGACTTCACCGGGAACTTTGAACGGATAGCCTTCGCCTTTGAAAACGCCGCCGCCTTTGTTCTTTTCAGCTTTGCCGCCCCAGCACTTGTGGCATTTGCAGTCATGTGGGTGAGCTTTGCCGCCACGTTTCAGTCCGCTGGATTCATGGGACATGTCTTGCAAAATAGGCATAAATTTCTTTTTTGCATCGTCATAATATCCACCATCCGGTGTATATTTTGATTTGACACCCATTTGATCTAATTTTTTCGAAGCATCTAAATTGCCGCGAATTAAATCAGCATCGTCTTGCATCGAAGCGCTGCTTGGACCACCTTTAGACTTGAATGCTTTCGCCTTCAACACTTTGTGCATCAGCTTTTTATCTTCGGCTTCATCCGGGTGCGCCTTGCCACCATGGGCGTGGTGCGGCTTTTTATGGTGCAGCCATTCGACTTTATGACCATCCGTTGTGCCGCCGCGCTTTTTGCTCGGATACATTTCGCCGTAATCAGGCATCTCAAATGGTGCATTGCCTGCATTTGCTACGCCCGAAAGTTTATTCGAGGCATTGCGGATTCCGGCGGAACGCTTCCGCACGCCTTCTTCATCACCCATCATTTTGCTGACGGCGAGCTCTGGACGAGCAGCTTCGAGATAATTTTGAAGCGTGCCATTCGGACCGCCGCTCAACTTGTGAGCACGGCCACCCTTTTTCATCATTCCAGCAGCTTTGCCCATCATCTGATTTTGTTGGCCGATTGGGTTGTTTCCAAGCATTCCGCCACCAAATTTGTGGGCCTTGCCCCCATGTTTCAAACCACCAATATGCTTCGTGCCCTCGCGAGCTTCGTTTGCCATGCGGACATCACGATTGATCAAGTTGTCCGGTGTCAAATAACGATGCGCACGATCTGGTTCGGAGCGACCTCCGCTCTTGCGTGGAGCGCGGTCGGCACGATGCGCAGCCTTCATGCCTTCGGCTTTGCCGATGACTTTTCCGCCCTTTTTGTAGGCCCGTTTGCTCAACGGACGCATGCCAGTTTGAGCACTGGCATTTTCGGCAGGAGGCGGCGTCCAATCGGACGAATCAACTTTCGTATGAGGGTCGGCCGAAGCAAGGCGCTTTGCCTTGGCTTTCATAGCGTCCCGCGAGGTCTTGGCGGTCTGAGACATGGGTGGCTCCGGAGGTTGTTAGAACAGGCGTCCCTGTTGGCCGCTGAGGGTTGAATCCATGTCGCGCGGCAACGAATGGATTTTATTGAGCGCTTGCCCAATAATCGCGGGAGTATGCATCTTGTTTTTCGATTTGGCAACTGGAGCTTTTACGTCGCCCCCGCGCCGGAACCGCTCTTGGCCTTTTTTTATTGAAGCAGCAGCTTTTTCGTTCATCGGGAGATAATGCACTTTTGTTGTTGCTGTAGTGTTGTATTCCGGATCATGAAAAATTGGCAAGTCGTGCGAATATGTTTCGAACTTCAACGATGGATCATGGTTGTTGATCAGTTTTTGCATCCGAGACGGGATTGTTTTGTCGTAAGGATCAATCAATCCCTGAGTATTGCCCCAACGCGAGGCTTGAACGATTCCCGGAGCAAACGTGATCCCATGATAGCCGCCGTCTGCGGCTTCTTTCAAAATGCGCTTCAGCCCAAGGTCTGTCCATTTGTTTGTGTCGCCAACGTGCGGCCCTTCTTCAATCATTGGGCCAAGGGCATCGCGAACAGCTTTGTCATGTTTATTTCTTAATTTCATATAATCTTCAAATTCATCTGAATCCGCATGCTCTTGCATAATACGATTCAAAGGTATATCGTTTATATCGATAAGAGCAGGGCTCGCACCAGCGGCAACCATTTCTTTCAAAGCTCTATTACGCATGGTGAAATCTAATTTATGCATTTCTCTGTCGAGCGCACGAAGTTTTTCCCGCTTGGATTCCTTTTGCTTTTCATTGAACCCGGTGTCTGCGCCCTGTTGCCCCCAGTCCGACTGCAGCTCTTCAATGTGCAATAGTTTTTCGCCGTTCGGCCCTTTGCGGTCGGCCATGCGGAGGTGAACCAATGGATTCGCCGCATCAGGGAAATGCCCAGCCTCGCGGAATTTTTCATTTTCAGGATTATGTTGAAGAACTAATTCGCGGTAATTTTCCGATGGGCCTTCCATTTGCCATTTTGAATGGAGGGTTGGAAATTCACCTTCTGAATTTTTTTGTTTTTTAATATACCTTTCCAACGTGTGAGACCATTCAGATGTCAGCCAATCAGCGATGTCTTCGTCTTCCCTTGCTAACCTTCTTGCGTTCTCTTGAAGGTGTTTTTGAGGCATAACTTTTTTCAAAAGCTCTGGGTCTTGCGCCATATCCAAAGCAAGTTGACCGATGCCATTTTCATTGTTTTCGTAATCATGGCCTTCATCCCGGTAAACCTGTTCGGTGTATGGCTCTTGATTTTGATAATTAAAATGCGCCGCAACATCGTCTTTATGCACCTTTTCTTCCGGATCGAATGCATTTTCGAAATGTGACCATTTCAATTCGTCCGGCTTCACATCGCGATTAAGAAGATATTTGTGCCATTCTGCCGGGGTTTTTATTTCATTTTGGCCAGTTGCATCTTGCGCGACTTCAGCTGCCTTGCTGTACAATCCGAGTTTATTCAGCTCACGGAAATGTTCAGGATGGTCGTCCATTGGCGGGTTATTGTGGCCCATGCCGGGCGCATCAGCTTCGCCGCCGTCAGATTTTTTCGCAAGGTGCTTAATCCATTCGCTTGGCGACAATTTTTTAGCGTTTCCAGTCTTTTCAACTTCACCGCCTTCCTGCAAACCAACCCGGACTGGTTTCAAATTACGTTCAAAGTGCAAAACATCTTTGGTCATTGGTCGATGCTCCGGAGAGGATTATTTTCTTGGCGTTGGCGTTTCCAAAACTGGCGTTTTATCTTCTTCAACGCTTTAGTTTGATGGAGGTAGCAATAAAGTTTCCGCGCATAGCGATTGAAAGCGTCATATTCAGCGCCCCCTTTCAGCTTTGCGCGGGTTCCCATCATTGTGGTTGTTTCCCAGTTATTGCAGGGATGACGGTGCCCAAAAGATTGCGGACGACTTGCTCGCTTTCTGGGTGAACCGCGATGTTTTGCGCGAGGTCAATCATTTGAATGCGCTCTTTGGCGAGCATTTCCTGCTCTTCAACCATATTGTCCATGCGGTCTTTTTTCATGGTCGCGGCGAGCTGAGCGGCTTTTATTTTGGTGTCCGCCGCTTTCACGTTGGCGAGCTGTTGTTTTATCATGAGCTCGGATTGGTCGACCTTTTTCTCGTGGTCGGTTGGGCCAGTTTGGCCTCCGGCGAGCCCTTCCTGCTGCATTTTCACATTGTCCATTTGGATTCTTGCCTGATCCAAAGCAAGTTTGCCCTTGGCCGTCATGAGCTTTGCGTCGGAATCCTGCTTCTTGATTTGCAATTCCGCCATTTGTTTTTGCATCTCGGGCGGTGGTGCACCGCGAGCTTGCGGTGGGATCATGAATTGCTCAGGATTTGACCAACCGACCGCTTGCAATGCCGCCGTGTCGATGGCGATTGGGTCGTAGAGCGTTGGGTTCTGCGCTTGAATCTGTTTCAACGCAACGATTTTCATGAGGCGCTGGGTCTGGGAAGCCGTGTTTGGATCGGCTTGCGGTACCAAATCGACTTGGTTCAGGGCGCGAATAAATGTTTCCTGGTCCCACTTGCGTGCCGGACGGCGGTTTTTCTGCCAGAATGATTCAGGATTTTCCTTGAAGCAACGAACGATGAGCGCGAATTCCTCGGCTTGCGAGGCATGCATGCGCTTGTGAACGGCGTTCAAAACCTTGGTTGCCTGATCGATCAACGCGATTGTCGTGCCAACGGGGGCATCCTGTTTGCCTTCGCCCACGGCTTGTTCGGAGGTGCCGCCAATGCGAGCGCCCGTTTCGGCCATGTTTTGAACAAGGTTCATCAATGCGCCGGAGGGCTCTTTATATGGAAGCGGCATGACCGCCTGATTGATCGGCATTCCACCAGTTTTGACCAATGCTCCACCACCGGGCGGAACTCGGAATATATTTGTGTTTTGGCGTGCACCAGTGTCGGCATAAAGGAAGCCGGGGAAATTGGCATACATACCCGCATCAAGTAGCTCGCGCCAAGCAGCAGTGATAGCATTGGTTGTGTTTCCTAGGATGTGGAGGAGACCAATGTCATAAAAGCCCATCCCCGGTACGAATGTGTATTTGACGAAATTCTGACGGGCTTCAGGAAGATCCTTAGTTTCCTCATCGTAATTGCGAACAATGGATAGGATTTGCTTGCTGGATACATCGATGGTCACCCGATAAGGAATTTCGAGCCCTGTTTCTTTGCGTTTATGTTTATGTTCGAAGCCAGTGATGTTTAGTTCGCAATAGCATTCGTAGATCTCGCGGTCGCGGTCCTCTGGATTCATTTGATCCGGGGCAATGCCCTGTTGGGCCATCTTTTCGCGTTGGGCGGCGTCGTAGTCCGTTTGTTTCGGAGCACTCAGCTCAACATCCTGATAAACGCCGAGGATCTGCATACGCTTCACGGTCGAAGGCCGCATGTAAATGCGGTGGGTGACACGCTTCGCATTGCTCAAGTCGGTTGCTGCATTGTTCACAATAAGGTCATCGGCGTCTATCGATTCGCTGACTGGGCGACCACGGAGGGGGCAGAAGTAAATCTTTTTGAAGGCAGTACCACCAAACCCAAGCATGAGTAGCATCCGATCGGTGTCGGGATAATATTCTCGCGCAGTGCTTGTGAGGTAGTGATTAAGATCGTTTTCAAGATCGTTGGCGAGTTGATCGGAAGCGAGGTCGGCATTGTTGTTGTCCTCGCGAATCTTCACTGGGCCGTCAGTGGGCAAAAGCTCAGACCGTGCGTTCGCCTGAAAACGCAATACGGCTTCGAGCAAGAGCGGATGGCGGACTCTTGACATGCCCTCGACTGGTGCACCATCGGAAGCTCCCGAAAGTCCGGGAATCTCAATTTTGAGGCCCATGAGCTTAATGCCCTGAGCGCGGTCGTCAATCCATTCTTTGCGGGAATCGAGGTCATCCTGAACGCCTTTTAACAGCTCCTCGGAGATGCGAGCGAGCTCCGCCTCGTTGATTTTATCGACCAGATTATCGAACCAGCCTTCCGGCCCACCTTCATTTGCGCTTTCCAGCGGCGAGCCATCGAGCGTCAGCGTGACCGACCCATCACCGTGTTCAATCGTGAGTAGGTTGCCCTTTTCATCGACGTTGGGCGCATCGCCCTCATCCGCGAGTTCAATCTCAATGCCCTCATGCTGAAGCTCTTCGGGCGCATCACCGGGCAAGCGGATGTTTGGGCTGAGGCCGGGGGTGAGCGCCATTTCCTATGTTCCTTCTCAAACGGCATAAAGCGGAGCAGGAGGCGCTCCGCGATGCTGGATGCTAGATTCGTAATCGTTTTGGGCTTCTTCAGGTCGGGCTATCATGCCTGTTTTTCGCAAATGACGCAAGGCCATTGATACGGTGTCGACAAGATCGTCGTGTTTTCCTTTGGGGAAAATGGCCGATTGGGTGATGACCATGTCCGCCCAGCTCTTGTCCGGGGCATAAACAAGCCCTTCAGCAAAAATATGCTGGACCGAATAGAGCCTCGAGCGTTTGTCGATGCCGTTCGGGTTGTCGGTGATTACCATAAAGCCGAGATGGTTGTAAAGTCGACGAAGCTCCTGCGCCACCGAGTGCCCTGCCGCTTTGTCTTCGATCAGGATTGCATCCGCTTTGTATTTTTTCAGCGTCTCAGCCACCTTGGTCACGAGCTGATGGAGCTCAAGGCGCTCCGCCCATGCATTGACGAGCATAACTTTTGGGTGAGGAGCTTTGTAGCCACGTTCCTTTTGGAACATTTCTTTGAGGCTAAGCGGCTTTTTCATGGCCTCGGTCGAAATGGGATCCTCCGTGTAAACACCCCAAATGGTCAATGCCGATGGATCATTTTCGGTTTTTTCGGTGTAAGCCGTGTCGAGGCTGGCAATGATGTAATCGAACGCAGGGAACGAGTCATGCTCCCAAAGCTGCCACCAGTCGCGCTTTATGATCCCGCCGTCTGCAGGGGTTGGAGTTTGCTGGAACTGACCGCTCACGGCGTATGGGCCCATGGCCCGTTTGTCGCGCTCTACAACGTGCTCTGGGAACCGTTCAGGGAAAAGGAGCTCGCCTAACGTTTCGCGCTGGTCTTCCCAGCCCAGCATCGTTGGAGCGGCGCGGAGGGGCTCGTATTCCATGGGCAACATGATATGGTCGTAGCCCAAACCTTTATCGAGGATGACGCCAGAAACATCCTCTTCATGGAGGCGCTGCATAATGACCACGATTGCCGACTTGTCCGGATTGTTCAAACGGGTCGGCACAGCTTGCAGGAACCAATCGATCGTGGTCGATCGCATCTGGTCCGAGGCGGCGCTTTCCACTGTGTGCGGATCGTCGATGATGACTCTGTCGCCGCGAGCACCCGTGATTCCGCCAGCGGCCACGGCTTGGCGGAAGCCAGTTGCGGTGTTTTCGAACTTGGTCTTTGCGTTCTGGTCGCCTGTCAACGTAACACGGTCGCCCCAAAGTGATTGATACCACTCGGACTGAATCAGTCGGCGCATCTTCGTCGAGTCACGGATGGCGAGCTCTTGACCATGGGAGGCGCAAACATAGCGCAAATGGGGCATATTGCGTGGTCCCCATTCCCAAGCTGGCCAAAAGACGTTGGTCAGCAATGACTTCATCGCGCCCGGTGGCACGTTGATTAACAAACGATTGTAATACTTTTCATCGTCGATCATCATTTCGTCAGTGATTGCAGTGAGATGTGCCGCAATCATGTCGATGTGCCAGTTGTGGACATATTCTTGGCCCGGTTCGACCACGTGCCATGCAAGTTTTATGAAATTAACAAAACTTTCTTCGCAGTCTGCTTTATCCAAAAGAAACAAAAGCTCATCGGGCGTGTAGCTTTCGGCCAGTTCCTCTAAGTCGTAAGCCACCCGATCATGCATCAGTCAGCCTCGATTGCTGTGAGCTCGATCTGCTTCAACAAAGCATGGCGCAACTGATCACGAACCTGCGCTGGCATGAGCGTCAAATCGACCTTTTGCTTGATGTTCACGTCCAAAGTGCTCTCGGCCAAAAATTTTGCGCCGTATTTCTTTGGAGCCAGCTTTTCATTGTGCCAGCGGCGTGTGTCGATGCGGTTTCGCGCACGGGCAGGATTTGCATCATCATCCGCAATGTCCATCATGGTCTCGACCATAATGTCTGCTCTCATTTCAATTGCTCGTGCGTATTGTTTGGCCAAAAAAGGCTCATCTTTGATGTGCGCAAGAAAAGTCGCAGGACTCGGAAAGCGTTTTGAACCGTCTTTATTCAAACTTTGGCAAACTTTTGTTAGGCTTTCGCCTTCCGCGATACGACGAATGATTTCCGCAAGATCTTCCTGCTTCACATCATCGTTCAGCCAAAATCCTTTACGTTTAGGCGGTATCGCAACAGCTTTTGAGGCTTTTGCCACAGTGCATTCTCCCTCTCAGAATGAGAAAGCGAGTATGCTCCGGAACAAAACAAACGCAAAAAGAAATCTTTAAGTGTAGCAACCCATTCGGAATGCTAACAAATCATGCAGTTGAGAAGAAAAATTAGTTACATCAATTTCATCTTCTGGCCTGAAATCAAATTTATTTTGAAGCATGGCAGCTTTTGAACCTTGATAAAACAATATCCTATCAGGCTTTTTGCCCTCGCCAACACCCACAATAAACAAGCTGTAACCTCCGGCTTTGAACAAATCCCGATGCCACTGAACCTGAGAAGCTCGGACATCATGACAAGACAGCTTCTCGCCTTGAATTTCTCCAACTTTCAACTCAATAGGCACAATCCTGCCCTTCACCATGATCTGAAGATCCGCAATCCCAATCGTTCCGCCTCGTCTCGGCTCATAAGTCGAAAGCCATCCATCCCAGTTTTCCCGAAACCAACTTTTGAATTGCTGTTCATTCATCATAAAACTCTCCCATTCATTTTATTTTGCTCTTCGAGCCATTCATAATATTTGGACCAACGAGCTCGAGCAGCCTCGGACATTTTCCTCTTCGTTTCTTCTGAGATAGGTTTTTTGTTTCGAGCAGCCTCGGACATCTTCCTTTTTGTTTCATCCGAAACTTTGGGCCTATTTTTTGCCGCAAAAGACATGTTCGCTCTCGAAGTTTCAGAAAATTTATATTCTCGCTCCATAATTCTCTCCTTTTCAAAAAACGAGAAAATAGTAAGCCTCGAAATAAATACAAAAGCAACCAAATTCTTATTTTTATAAAGAATAACAATTTTCCGTTTCCATTCCGAACCCCTATTCCCCCCTTTCTCTCTCTTTCTTCTTCTTCTTTACAACTTTTACAAGGGGGAATATACTATATAGAATGGAAACGGTAACACTATATTTCAATGACTTACGCCGTAAACGAAATCTTTCCGTCTTGATCGACTTGAAATCGACCCTAAATCGTTTCGGTACCGAAACAATTAATCTCCGACCCAAAACCCTTCTTTCGAGACGACCGCGACCTCTGAATAATGGCCCTCGAGCCAAAAATGATGGCCCGGCATCTCACGCTGAAGCCGCTCCATTTCCTTTTTGCATTCCGCCTCATCGTCGAATTCTTCAACAATGTAGCTTTCCGACCCATTCAACCGCTGTTGGCCCTTCAGCACCCATATCTCGTTTTGCATCATTTTATCTCTTTCAGCTTAACTTTTGATTGGCTTTTTCGCCAAGGCTCACCTTCCGCCCCAACTATCCATCCGCCATCTTTCCCCTCCTGAAAACCTTCGCAAAAAGATTCTTTAACGAGTGCCTTCAATTTTTCAATCTTTTCCAATGCATCAAAAATGAACATCAATGCATCGTCAGGGAATTCCGCAATTTCATTTGCCCCTTGTTTTTTAACACGCTGAATAAATCCTTTGTCCATCATCTCATCCTAAATCCTGCTGACAACACAAACATCCACCATAACGCCTGAGCATGATAATCAATGAAATCCAATATTCGCATCCATACGTCGTGATCCATCACTCACCCTCCCCAATCACCCCAATAATATCTTTTGCCATATCCAACCGCCCAGCCTGTCTCCCAACAAAATACGCTTCATTAATCGCTTCTGCTGTGATTCCGTGTTGGTTTATGAAATACTGTGGCACGTTACCATCCGCAGCTTTTAACCGTTCGCTTGTCCAGTGAGCAGAACTGCAAATTTTGCGAATGTCGTCTTTTATAAACTTAATCCGCATTTGTAATTTTTCATAATCAGTTTTCATCACTCACCCTCCTTCAGTGCGGCGTCAGAGATAATTCCTAATCCATTGGCTAATATCAAAGCAACAACGCCAAGTTGGTCGTCTAATTCTTGCCCATTCTCTTTCCAAATTTCAGCAGCATGATGCATTGCTTGGTACATATTGCTGCGTAACCGCTCAATCTCATCTATTGCATCAACAACAACTTCATAATCTTCATTGCTTAAGCGCAATGATCCTAAGCGTTCTACAATATCCATCACTCAACCTCCTTCAGTGTGGCTAATGTTTCTGGTTTTAAATAAAAATGATCCGCCCTTGAAACATATTGCTCCAAATCCCACAACGCTTCCCGCAACCGTTCAATCTCTTCGGCGGCTTCCTTCCAAGGAACAAACTCTTCATCTGGCAAATCAAATATTGCCATTTGCTCAGGGTTGAATATGCTTAACTCATGTTGGCGCAATATCTTTTCAACGATGTCCATCATTCACCCCATACCATGACATAAGCGACACCAATGGCACCGATTATTGCAAATAAAAATTGTAGCGTCTGAGCTAAATTAGTTCCTATCTCCATCACTCACCCTCCTTCAGTGCGGCTACGCGGATAATTTCGTGTTCTGTTTGGATCATGGAATTGAGAAGCATGATCTTTTCCCGTTGCTTTTGATTTTCTTCCCGCAACCGTTCGTTCTCATTGGCGGCTTTGTGAGCAATTTCGCCATATGGCGTGTCGCACAAAATCGTCCACATTTTAAAATTATCTTTCCGCAACCGCTCAATCTCAGCGTCTTTTCGTTCAATTTCAATTTCAAGCTGTTTGATCGTCTCGTCTTGTGTCCAGTCTTTTGCCATCACCACTGCACCTCCCCGTTAATCACGACCTGCACGTACCACCTATCGCCGTCTTCGTTCTCCCACAGCGCCATCACAGTGTCGCCGTCCCGCTCATGGCGCACGATCCATTTTCTCATAACTTCCTCATTTTAACTACAACACATTCATCTAACACAGACACACCATCTGGCAGGCCATAATACACTTCCCAGCTTGGCAACTTAGCCCGATAAAGCCGCGCCCACACGTAGCAATAATCATGGACGGTATGCATGCCACCGATCACGCGCATGGTCATTTCAATTCATCCAACAAATAAATCATATCGTTACAGTGAATAGCGCCTTCCGGGACATGATTGCCTTCATCAATGCGGATCAGCATCCATTGCCCCATGCCGGGCATTACATAAACCGTTCCATATGCGTCAGGGATAGGCTCTTCTGGCCTGTTATTATGCTTATACCAATAATAATTGATCTGTTTCATTTTGGCCCCTCAGGTAATTCTGGCAGATGCATCCAATGGGTAGGACGGCAACTTAAATAAAATTTAGGATCATCAATTTGAGCATATTGCCATTGGTCTGCGTAAATCCATTTGGCAACCATAAGATGCCAGCCGGGTTCACAAACTAATACCCATTCATCTTTAGGGCAGGTTTCTATTGGTTGCCAGTCAGTCATAGCCCCTCACCTTCTTCGCAGTCTATTTCAACCTTCACGCAAGCGATGCGGTAATTTCCTGCATTTTCATCGGCCTCGTTTTTGCTGTAATGCAAAAAATCGCAACTTCCTCCTTCTGGGTAAATATTCAACCAATGGGTGCGCTTGATGCGTGGTTTGACTTCAACAAGATCGTCTGTGGATACCATTTCGTTATACAGAAGACCTTTTTTAGTCCAACACACAACGTGCCATTCGCCATTTTTCAAAATGGCTCCATGAATTGGATGTGATCCGCCGCAATCGGTTGCATAAATTTTTACTTCACGCCCTCTTTTGGTGCGGTATTGTTTGTTGATGTCAATTTCATCAGTCATCATTGTCGTCCCTTTAACCCAGCAAAAAGCTTCTTTAAGATGCTCCATCATTGCCGCACTATCCCGCACTGGCCATGTGTTGTGCTAATTTTTTGATGGCCACGGCCTTCATCATCATAATCAAACCGAATGCGCCAACGCCAAGCCATGCACTTGGGGCCGGAACAAGTAGCCCAGTCTCTCATATATTGAACGCACCATTTTTCCTCCGCCTCTTCAGGCGTCAAATAATGCGGATTGCCATCACTCATTGTTTCGGCCTCCCGATATGATCTGTCATGATGATGGATGAAGGCGCTGGCGAGATCATTTTCACGAACGCATCGCAGTTTTTCTTGCGGCGCGGCGGCTCTTGCGAGTCCAAAATGGATTTTGTTAGATCGGCCAAAACATAAAGCACATCGCTGATCGGCAAATCATTCAGCGCTCTTCCGATCTTTTTCTGAACCTCAAGCAACCGTTTGTAATGCGCGTGCTCGACTTCCAGCTCCGGTTGGGGCATTTTCTTCTCGGTCATTTCTTTTTGCCTTTCTTCGCGCTCGCCTTGCGCTTCGCGTTGAGCTCTTTGGCGACTTCCTTGGCTCTGGCTTCCGCCGTCCGACGAACCGTGGCCTGTTGTTTGGCCATCTCCGCATTATGAACATCGACATGTTTGAACGGCGTCCGTGGTCCATCGCCGATGGAAAGCGACAACGCATCCATGAAAATTGCCGCATCGTTGATGGCCTCGAACTTCTCCTTCGGAACCAACCGCATGAGGTCTTCAATCATGTCCCGGCAGTGGATGAGCGCCATTTTGTATTCATTCACTCGCTTTTCCGTTTTTTCGAGCTGATTGAACTTTTCATGGTTCGCTCGGTCGAATTCCATCCAAGCCAGAACGATCCCCTCGATTTTTCTTTCGAGGGATTCAATTTGTGCGGACAAACTCCGCAGTGCGTTAGCCCTGATCGCCATTGTTCACTTCCTCCTTGTCCCATGACATTTTCGGCAGAGATATCTGCATTTTCTGCCCACCAACATTGAAAGTTTTGCGAATTTTCTCGACCCGCGATGCTGTTTTCAGCACCGAGAGCTTCTTTTGCCTCAGCTTTTCAGCTTGAGACACTGGTTTTTTCGGTTTCGTCACTCGTTTTCTCCTGTTCCAGCATTTCGTAATAGCCCACAGGCTTCCGCTTGGGCTTATTCTTCATTTCCTCGAGGCGCTCCGCGAGCCTCGCGCGGTTGGCCGCGAGAGCCTTCTCGTCCGGCTCCCAATCCCCGAACCATGAGCGGCGGATCCCCGCGAAAAGCTCATCGAACTTCACGAACTGAGGCCGCATCTTGCGCCGGAGCATCTCCTCCACCAGCGCTGTTTGCCTTTCCGCGAGCCATTTCAGCCGGGTGTAGAAAAACTTCACATGCCCCGAACCCATCGTGTATTCGCTGAAAGAAGCGAAGTCCTTGGGCTCCAGCCCACGGGCGATGGCCTTCCGAACAAGGTTGTAAACCCTTGGTAATTCATGATATTCCGCCACAAGGAACTTGTCATGAAGCTCCGATGGGGGAACGCAGTTTATTCTAGTCATTCTTTTCACCTCCTGAAGCCCATCATGGCGGGTAAATCCGAAAAAGAAAACGAATTTCTTTTAAAAAGTGAAAATAATTGCTTTAGGCTCCCCGCCACTTGTGATCTGAATCCGTTTTCAACCCCTAAAATTGAAAAAAGATTCAGTTTTTTAAAAAAACAGTTTTTCTTTTCTCGCGAATCAGGCAAAGCTGGGCTAGCCGCAAAAATGGTTTCGGATGGTCCGTTATCTAAGTCGGCATGGAAAGAAACTAATGGTTAAGAAAACTGAAAGCACGGCGGTTGCTTCGAAATCCGCCTCCCACGTCTCCACCGAAAGCGATAATGTTGGGTTTTTCGATAAACTCAGCGGAGACGGCCTCGAAAACGTGACGGCGAAAGACCTGATCGTCCCCCGGCTCACGATCCTTCAAGGCCTGAGCCCACAAGTCCAGCCCAAAAAGCCAGAATACATCAAAGGTGCGCAAGTTGGCGACATTTGCGATGTTGGCATGAATGAGGTGTTTGAACAACCTCTTTTGTTCTTGCCTGTGCTTTTCATGAAGCAATACCTGGAATGGGCTCCACGGGCCTCGGGAAAAGGTTTGGTCGCCATTCACAACGATGCCTCGATCTTGGACGGCGGCACGCGGAATGAATCGAACCAGATCATTTTGCCGAACGGGAACTACATTGCCGAAACTGCTCAGTTCTTCGGGCTGAACCTCAGCGCCGGGGGCCGACGGTCATTTTTGCCGATGACAAGCACTCAGCTGAAAAAGGCAAGGTCTTGGCTTTCGCTTTCCACTTCGGAGAAGGTGAAGCGCAAGGACGGAACCTCGTTCACGCCTCCGCTTTATTACCGCACCTATCATATCTCGACCGTCGAAGAAAGCAATAGCAAAGGCGACTGGATCGGGTTCCGGATTGAGCGCGGCCCAACGATTGAAGAATATGCTGGCCCGGACGAGTTCGCGGATCTGGCAAAGGAAGCAATCGAATTCAAGAACTCCATCCAACGTGGCGAGCTTCGTGGCGACGTTGGAGAGAGCGATGATCACTCGTCAGAGGGGGCGATGTGATCACTATGTCGGACTTTTTCGACATTGAGGAGGGGGCGGTTGCCCCCTCCGACAGCTCAACCATGCAGCGGATGATGCGTATGGCGGCTGAGGTTATTGAAACAGAGGAAACGATTGATTCGTTGGAGGAAAATCTTGCCGATTTGAAAAAGCGGCTGAACCATTTGAAGACGGTTGAGTTGCCTGACCTCATGGCGGAGAACGGTTTGTCCTCATTCACGCATGCGGACAGCGGTCGCGAGATTGAAGTCAGCGATTTCGTGGCGGGGAGCCTGACGAAAAAGACGGATGAACGCAAAGTTGCTTTGGAGTGGCTCGCGGCCAATGGTGCGGCGGACATGATAAAGTCCGAAGTCACCGTCGAGTTCGGCAAAACTGAACACAACATGGCCAAGGATCTCGCGGCGAAGCTGAAGGCGGATGGATATTTCGTGGAAGAAAGCGAAGGCATCCATGCTCAGACGTTGTTGGCGTTTGTCAGGGAAAAGCTCCGCAACGGCGAGGAAGTGCCGATCGACACGCTCGGTCTTTATGCAGGAAGAGTGGCAAAAGTGAAAGCCGCCGGAAAGCGCAGAAAATGAAGGGCCGCATAAAAATTGATGTTAATGCGGACGAGGCTGAAGAAGTTGGGCTGACGGCAGAGCATTTGAAAAATGCTGAAACCATCATAACAATTCAGCTCGTCGACACTGGCACGCATGTCGGGCTCATATTTGGGATAAGTCCCGAAGCCTATGAGTTGCCGGATGGGCTGAAGCTCAAACTTCTTCAAGGGTTGGGTGAATTGATCGATTCAATCGTCAATGAGCCAGAGGAAACGCGCCAATGAACCAGTTGAAAAAAGAGTTCACGGTCGCGTTTCAGCTTTCCTCCGTGAGCCGTTATTCGCGCGACCACCTCTTGAAGCCGGAGAGCGTTTTGGAGCATGTGGGGTTCTGCATGGTTTATGGCGCTTTGTTGGCGGACAGATTGGAGCGCTCCGGCTTCGTCATCAACCGTGGTGAATTGTTCAAAAAGATTGCTTATCACGACATCGACGAAGCAATCCTTGGCGACATTCCCCGCACGACGAAGTATTTCTCGGAGGGGCTGAGATCGGCCATGAAGTCGGTCGAAGAAGAAACCGTTGGCCGTTTGGATGGGTGGCTCCGGTCGCTCATCCGTTTGCCTTGGATGACGGCGAAGCATGGTCGGGAGGGCGAGGTCCTCCGGGTCGTGGATCTGGCGGCAGTGGTTTACAAAAACTGGACGGAGGTTGTCCTTTTGCGTAACCGTTCGTTCCTGCGGGTGTGCGTCGAAACCCAACGCTACCTCGAGGAGCTCGACCTCATGAGCATATCGCAGATGCTCCATGGTGAAATAGAAGAATTGAAACAACTGAACAAAGAAATCCTGGATACATTCGTGCCGACCGAGGAAGACATGATGTTCATCCGGATGCAGGAGGCGAACAATGGTTAAGGTTGAATGGGTCAAGGCTGAGCTGATTTCCCATGGCTCATTCGAAGACGTGAAACGTGCATGGGAAACTTCTCGCCCGGCGGACACGGACGTGGACATGAAAAAGGTCGTGTCCATGGATGTTCCGGTAAATGAATTTTTGCCGTTGCATTTTGAAATCAAGGCACCGATCCTGATCCGTGAGGTCATTTGCTCTTTCCGTAACCACAACGTCTGGGCGCGTTCATCGCGGGTCGACGATCTGCGGATTTGGGAAGTGTGGCATGGGCTCGACGGGAAGGGCGTGGCGGAGTGCCAGCGGTCGTATGATTATATGATGGTTGAGATGGAAGGCAAAGCCTCTCATCAAGATGATTTCCGTCGTCATCTCCCGTTGGCTTACATGACCACGTTTTCGTTCGCGATGAATTTCCGTGATTTTGTGAAGTTCATCCTTGCGCTCCGGAGGGAAAAGCTGAAACTGTTCGATGAAGTCGCGAATGAATTGCTCACTGCTGTTTGGCGCAAGAATTATATCATTCACGATTGGGCTACGATTGCCTCGAATGAAAAGTGGTACAAGGCCGGGCCGCTGAACCCATTGCCCTTGAACCATGCACCTTCAGGCCGGGTCGGGGATTTCATCTACATTGAGTCCTCCATCAGCTTCAACCTCCGTGCTCAGCTGATCCGTCACAGGGCATTGCAGGTGAAAGACACGCTCTGGATTTATTTCACGCCGGACAAAATGACGTTCACCATGGCGCACAGCCTGACGGCGCAAATCATGATGCCCATCGACTTCGCCGAAGACCTCGTGCGCAAGCGGTCATGCTGGATTGCGCAGACGGATCTTTGGGAGCCGATCGTTTCTCAGCTCCTGACCATCCTCGGCAAAGACAAAGTTATGTTGCCTTGC
>Ga0214174_100011_pt1 | contig 33847 bp, 57 predicted proteins | sample TroBogEpilimnion_14_FD_153012 | JGI IMG/M metagenome (GOLD analysis project Ga0214174, IMG submission 153012) | Freshwater microbial communities from Trout Bog Lake, WI - 31JUL2007 epilimnion | ecosystem: Environmental > Aquatic > Freshwater > Lake > Epilimnion/Euphotic zone | place: Trout Bog...
AAAGCATTACTTATTTTAGGTGCTAAGTCACCTATTCGCATTTTATGTGCCAGGGAATACATGACATCGATGCGTGATTCGGTGCATAAATTACTAAGTGATCAGATTGAATTGTTGGGATTGGAATCCTTTTATGAAATTTTACAAGCCAATATCAAGGGCAAGAATGGTACAGAGTTTAGTTTTGTAGGCCTGAAAAACAATACTGCCAATATCAAATCTTACGAAGGTGTGGACTATTGCTGGATAGAGGAAGCACAGTCTGTGACCAAATCCTCATGGAATATATTGATTCCAACCATTCGTAAAGAAAACTCTGAAATATGGGTTTCATTCAATCCAGAGCTGGAAACCGATGAAACTTATCAGCGTTTTGTGATGCATCCACCTGAGAACGCAATTATCCAAAAGATTAATTGGTCCGATAATCCTTGGTTTCCGGAAACTTTGAATCTTGAGCGCATCTCACTCAAGAATCGTGATCCTGAATCCTACAATACAGTCTGGGAAGGAATGTGCCGAGTTACTGTTGATGGTGCTATTTTTGCCAAGGAGATGCAACAGGCTGAGATGGATAACCGAATCACTAGAGTGCCATACGATGCCATTAAGCCAGTTCATGCAGTCTTTGACCTTGGCTGGGCTGATCATACTGCCATTTGGTTTGTGCAGTTTATTGGTTTAGAAATCCGATTAATTCGATATATGCAGGCCAATCAACAGACGATTAGTTGGTATTTGGCTGAGATGCAAAAGTTTGGTTATCACTTTGATACGCTGTGGCTGCCACATGATGCAGCTGCTAAAAGTTTAGGCTCAGGGCGATCGATTGAGGAAATTGTGCGTAGTGCTGGGTACAAAGTTCAGATATTGCCAAGAGTGCCGGTGACTGACTCCATCAACGCAGCCAGAACTATTTTTAATAAATGCGTGTTTGATCGTGAGAACTGTGGCGATGGCCTGCAATGTCTTAGACACTATCGGTATGATGTGGATGAGAGCGGTGCTTGGTCACAAAAGCCACTCCATGACCAATATTCCCATGGTGCAGATGCATTTAAGATGCTAGGTCTTTTAGTAAATGAGCCAAAGAAAACAGTAAAAAGACCAGTTAATATTGAACGTGGCTCATGGATGAGTTAAAATTGCAAAAATTACAAGGGTAAATTATGGCTGAAGAAATCATTGAGCAAGATGACAGAATCTATCAAGCAATGGAGTTTTTACGTCAAGTGAATGATGTAGACTCCAATAATCGTGCTGAAGCCTTAGATGATGTACGTTTTAGCAATGGTGATCAATGGCCTGTGGATGTGCAGAACAGTCGATTACTTGAAGCCAGACCATGCTTGACCATTAATAAAGTCGATGCGTATTGCCGGCAGATTGTGAATCAGATTCGAGAGCAAAGACCTAGAATTAAAGCGCATGGCATGAATACTCAAACCGATGAAAAGCAGGCACAAATCATAACTGGGATGTGCCGACATATTGAATTGCAGTCTGACGCTGACCAGGCTTATATCAACGCTGTGGATTATGCAGTTCGCATGGGCTGGGGATATATCCGAGTCCATACCGATTATGTGAAGGATGATAGCTTTGACCAAGAAATTTATATTCGACCAATTGAAAATCCTTTTACTGTGTATTTTGATCCCAATTCCATTATGGCTGATGGATCAGATGCTGAGCGCTGCCTTATCACTACCTTAATGAGTAAGAAATCATTTAGTGCAATGTATCCTGATGCTGAAATAGACCAAGGTTTTGTTAGTCGTGGTACTGGCGATGTAATGGGTGATTGGGTACAAAAAGAAGAAATTAGAATTGCCGAATATTGGTATTCAATCAGAGAATCTGTAGAGTTAATGCAGTTATCGGATGGCTCAAGCATTTACGCTGATGAAGTCGATGAAAAGTTAATGGAAAAATTAGGTGTTGAAGTTATTAATCAACGCACAACAGTTCGTAAAAAGATTAAATGGGCTAAAGTAACTGCAATGCAAGTGCTTGAAGAGGGCGAATGGGCAGGTCGATATATTCCAATTATCCCTGTATATGGTCAAAGCACCATAGTTCAAGGTAAACACAAGCGTTTTGGTTTAGTTCGTATGGCTAAAGACCCACAACGTATGTATAACTATTGGTCAACTGCATTAACTGAAACAGTAGCACTTGCACCTAAAGCAAAATGGATATTAGCAGAAGGACAGGATGAGGGACATGAGCAAGAATGGGCTGATGCAAACAATGCAAGTAAGCCTTATTTACGTTATAAACAGACTGACATCGATGGCAGACCAGCTCCACCACCAGTAAGACAGTCACCAGAGCAACCTCCTACTGGAGTAATGGCTGCAATGCAGTCAATGAATTTAGATTTACAAGCAGTTATTGGCATTTACGATCCGAATCAGTTACCGCAAGGCATCCAGTCAGGCAAGGCTATTCAAGGTCAGCAGATGCAAGCTGACATGACCAATATGCACTATTACGACAATTTAACTCGTAGTATCAGGCAAGTCGGTAGAGTAATCCTTGATTTAATCCCTCATATTTATGACACCGAAAGAGCCATGAGAATTATTGGCGATGATGGTAAGCCAGAGATAATGACAATTAATGAGCGGAAGATGGACGAATCCGGCATTGAGCGTATTTTGAACGACATGAGCGTAGGTGAATATGACATTGTGATGGATACAGGACCAGGCTATAACTCGAAGCGTCAAGAATCAGTAGAAGCGATGATGGCATTATTCCAAGCAGAGCCATCACTTGTACAAGTTGCTGGTGATTTACTTGTCAGAAATATGGACTTCCCTGGTGCTGATGTTATTGCTGATCGTATGGCAATTAATAACCCATTAGCTCAGATTGATGATATGTCAGATATACCACCTGCAATTCAAATGAAGCTCAAGCAAGGTGAAGCACAAGTTCAACAGTTAACTCAACAGTTACAACAAGCTCAAATGATGATTCAACAACGTCAAGACATTGAGCAAGTCAAACAAGATAACGAAACTAAACGCGAACTCATGCGTCAGACAACTAAGGGACACGATACGCAAATGCGTGTTGAAACAATGGCACATGACACCATAGTTAAGACAGAAACACAAAAAGAAATTGAACGTATGAAAGCAGAAATAGCAATTTTATTAGCAAGAATGGATCATCAACAGGCACATTTAGCGTCAGCAGAAACTACAGAAAGGGCCATATGAAAGAATTAAATCACGCAGATTATATATCTAAAGAATTAGCAAAAAAATACAATAAAGAACAGCATGAAAGAGCTAAAACCCATCCTGAATTTGAGCGTTTAAAATCTATAATGGGAAAAAAACAAGCTGTAGACACAGCATTGCATGATTTAAATGAAAAACAAAATAAAAAGTAATGTATTTTAATTTTCAAATTAAATATTTAATTCAAATTTATATTTGTATAGGAAAAATATATGCAATTCCTGAAACAGCTGAATGTTGGCATAAGCAAGGAATTCGCATTTATTTATTAAATAAGTATAAGTTTTCTTTATGTGAAATTTAATATTGTCAATAATTATTTAAAGTAATAAGATTCAAACGTGCCGATTCGTTTAATCGGAAATAACTGAGGAGCTTCGAAAGATGGCCAATGTTTTAACAAGTGAAAATAGTGCCGAGTTTTACGCAAATAAATTAGGTTTAGCTGAAGATTCTCCGACTGAGGCTGTAGAAACAGAGCCAGTAGCTGAAATTGAACAGAGTGAACCAGTTGTCGAGAACGAGGAAAAGGTAACAGAAGAACCAAAACCTAAAGTAAAGATGCGTTTTGATGAAGTCACAAAACAACGTGACATTGCTAAACAGGAAGCTGAACAAGCAAGAATCAGAACACAAGAATTAGAGCAAGAGTTAAAAGCAATTAAATCTCAGGCTGTTCTTAAAGAGCAGAGCAGAGATGAGAAACCAAGACCAGATCAATTTGTTGATGCGTTTGAATACGCTGAAGCATTGGCTGATTGGAGTGCTGAAAACGCTGTAATGAGAGCAAGGCAAGAAGATGTAGAAAAAATGAAACAAGCGGAACGTGCCAAAGTTATTGATACTTGGAACAAGAAACTTGAAGCAACTAAATCTGAATTGCCTGATTTTGATGATATGGTAGCTTCCTCTGATGTTGTGGTAAGCGATCAAGTGAGAGATGCAATTTTAGAATCAGATGTTGGTCCTAGAATTCTTTATCATTTGGCTGAAAACCAAGACTTAGCAGAGAAAATATCTAAATCAAGTCTTATTACTGCTTTAAGAGAAATAGGTAAATTGGAGGCAAAGTTTGAAAAGACTGAACCTGTTAAATCTGTTGCCCAGAAGTCCAAAGCACCTGCCCCGATTAGTCCAATCAAAGCTGGTACAAGTGAGCAAGCCATTATTACTGATACAGATAAGATGACTTACTCGCAGTACAAAGCAATGAGACAAGCTAAAAGGATTAGGTAAAAACTTAATTTATTTTATAAAGGAAATATCATGGCAAATAACTTGCTAACCATTTCTAAGATCACCAACGAAGCGTTGATGGTCTTGGAGAACGAATTAACATTCACTTCTGAAGTAGATCGTAATTATGACGATCAATTCGCTGTGGTATAAAGCCTGCCTCAGTTTTTACTGTGAATCTTGCATTTGAGGTGGTAAGATTGGTAACACAGTAAACGTCCGTAAAAAGAACTAGGTGTGCGGACGAAAAAGTTTCTCTGATTGACTTGGAGTCCCAGAAGTGGGTAACAAGGGGCAAGCGAAAGCAGCCTGAACGACTAAGTGAGAAGCCTACGAAAGTAGATGCGATAGTCTGAACTAAGGTATAACTAAAGAAGCCTTAGAGTGCGATTCGAAGAAATTGCACCGCCAGAAATGGTCAGTAGGTCGTAAGACTGAAAGTAACAGAATGAGACCTGGACGCTTTATTGGATCAACAGGGCCAGCCCTGAACGTAGAAGATTTTAACGAATCATCTGTACCTGTAACTTTATCTACTCAGTTTCACGTTGACACACAGTTTACAACTTCCGACTTAGCATTATCTTTAGATATGTTCAGCGATAGAGTTTTGAAGCCTGCCGTAGCTGCAATTGCAAACAAAATTGACAGAGATGGATTGGCAATGGCTACCCTCAATACTGCGAATATCGTAGGTGTTGCTGGTACTCCTCCAACTGGTTTGATTACTTATCTAACAGCTGGTGCTTACCTTGATTCTGAAGGCGCTCCTAGAGATGGTCGCAGATCATGCATCGTTGAGCCATTCACATCAGCTACTATCGTTGATTCTTTAAAAGGTTTATTCGTACCTCAAGAAGCAATTGGCGAACAGTATCGCAAAGGACTTATGGGTCGCGATTCCGCGGGGATGAACTGGAAATTAGACCAAAATATTCAGTCTCAAGTATTCGGTAATAACAGCACAACTACTGTGACTGCATCTGTAGCAACTACAACTGCAACTGGTTTCTTAACAAGTGGCTGGGCATCAAGCTCAACAATCACTTTGACTGCTGCCAATACTGGTAACTTAGTATTAAATGCTGGTGATACATTCACGATCGCTGGTGTTTACGCAGTTAACCCACAGAATCGTCAAGCGTATGGTTCAAACAAGTTACGCAACTTTGTTGTTAAGTCTGCTGTTACGATTGGTTCAGGTTCAAGCGTTTCTGTTGTTGTATCTCCAGCAGTTATTACTGCCGGTCAGTTCCAGAACGTATCGATCCCTACACCATCAGCATCTGCTGCGGTAACTCAGTTCAATTCAACTGGTGCAGTATCTCCACAGAATATGATTATGCATAGAAATGCGTTTACCCTCGCAGTAGCAGATTTAGAGCTACCTGAAGGTGTCCATTTCGCAGGTCGTGCCTCTGATAAGGAAATCGGTTTGAGTATGCGTATTGTTCGTCAATACACAATTAACAACGACAGTATTCCTACTCGTTTAGATGTATTGTACGGATGGGCCCCGCTCTATCCTGAACTCGCTTGCCGTATCGCAGCTTAATTTTAAGGAGAAAATAAAATGTCTAATCCAGGACCAGCATCAGTACAAACGATTCATCCACAAGGCGTACTATCAAACCAAGCAATTCGTTTGTTAGCAGTCGCAACAGGTGTAAACGTCAATGCAACAGGTGATCAAGCAGTATTGCCTATCATCAACTCTATTAACTACTCTGTTTCTAACGTAGTATTTACCAACGCATCAACTTCCCTCACAACAGCCGCAGCAGGTCTATTTACTGCTCCGACTGCCGGTGGAACTGGTGTTGTTGCTAATGCTGCTTTATCCGCATTAACAGGCTCAACAGTAGTAAGCCAAAGAACTGTTGCATCAACAGCAACATTATCAGGTCAAAGTTTATACCTCAACGTAGGAACTGCACAAGGTGCAGCGGCTACAATGGACGTATACGTTTATGGCTATGATTTCAGCACTTACTCTTAATTGAGCATAAAAAACCCCTTTAATTAGGGGTTTTTTATTACTTGTTTTATAATTAAAGTTACTTCTTATAAAGGAATAATCATGCCATCTACAACAATCACTCGTGGTAATGTTTTATCCACGACTTTTATTGGACCATCTTTAACACCTGTTGCAGTAGCGTCTTATACTTCAGCAGCACAAAATTTTAATATCGCAGGCTTACAAACTACTGACCAAGTTATCGCAGTTGGTTTAAATGGTAATCAAACAGCAGGTATTATTATTGCTGAGTGCGATGTATTAACAAATGGCGTTTTGACAGTTCAATTTGCTAATACAACAAATGCTTCAGTTACACCTGCTGCCGGAACTTATGTTTTCTCAGTAACTAGAACTGATGGACCTTTACCTCTAAATATGGTTTAAATTATGGCTAACGTATCAGCATATCGTTTTGTAGGACCTACAACTGCGATTGCAGTTACAGGCACTTCTTCCACATCAGTAACGATCACTCCCAATGGTAATGATCAAGTCAACTTTTGTGGTTTCTTGAATACTTCAGCTAATCCTGTAGCAATTACAATTGCTCCGGCCATCGCAGGCACAACCACAACTGCTAATCCTGCGGTATTGCCGAGTGCTGGATCATCTAGTCAAAGTTTTGTCTTAGGTGTCAGCATGAGTCAGCCAACAGTTATTGCAGTTCCACCAAGTTTTGCAATTACTGCTATTGGTACATCAGGAACAACGCTTTATGTAATGCCAATGGTAGACCAAAACTAAGGAGTTTTTATGCCTGGTCCGGCTTTAACAGTAGATCAAAATATACTGCCAGTTCAAGCATACTTTAACCTTGATGGCACGTTTAATACCTTTATTGGTCAAGGTCAACCATTCGTAATTACTGCGACTGAATCGATTGGCATTGTAAATTCAAGTGTCAATGCAACGCTTTACCCTACCTTTACAAGTGCAACAAGTGGCCAAGTAACAGGTCTAGCCATTGCTTCACCAAGTTTGACATGGAATCCAGGCACAGGAGTATTTTCTGCTCCTACATTCTTTGGCACACTTAATGGAACTGCTAATACTGCTAATAATTTAAGTGGTGGTGGTGCTGGGCAGATTGTTTACCAAAATGCTATTGGCTCAACTGCCTATTTAGCAGCAGGATCTACTGGGCAATTCTTATTAAGTAATGGCACATCAGCACCATCTTGGTCAACTGTTGCAACTTCAGTCACGATTGCTGACCAGACTACTGATACATCCACTTATTACCCTTTATTTTATAGTGCGACCTCTGGCTCAACCAATACCGTTGAAACCTCTTCGACTAAATTGCAGTATCAACCCTCCACAGGGACATTTACTGCGACCTTATTTAGCGGCTCTGGCGCTTCTTTAACCAACATTCCAAATAGTGCTTTAACGAATAGCTCGGTAACAATAGGTAGCACTTCTATCGCACTAGGTGGCACTTCAACGACCTTAACAGGACTAACTTCGGTAACTGCCACAAGTTTTATTGGTGCATTAACAGGTAATGCTGATACTGCCACAACTGCGACTAATGCAACCAATTCAGCAATTACTGACAATACAAGTTCATCAGCGACTTGGTATCCTACCTTGGTGGCCTCAACTAGTGGCAATCAGCCATTAACCTCATCATCTACTAAATTATCTTTTCAGCCCAGCACTTCTACATTGACTGCAAGTATCTTTAATGGTGCAGCCAATAATATTAGTGGTGGTGCAGTAAATCGTATTCCGGTGCAGTCCGCTGCGAGTACAACAACTTTTATTATTGCTCCTACTACTGCATCAACTGTATTGAGTTGGTCAGGTAGTGCCTTTACATGGGTGGGCATTGGTGGTAGCACAATGGTTTATCCAGCAGCTGGTATTCCTAATTCAACCGGCACAGCTTGGACAACATCCTATTCAACCACAGGATCAGGCACAGTAGTCGCATTGGCCACATCACCAGTCTTTGTTACTCCGACTTTAGGGGTGGCAACTGCAACCTCATTGGCTGCGACAACCATTACTGAAAATAGTTATGCGATTGTTTCACAGGTAGACATTGGCACAAGAGCAAACCAAATACCTCTGAATCAGTATCTAGGAACAATGGCTTGGCAAGATGTAATTAACTACAAACTGAATTTTGTAATTAATACTGATGTGGGAACTGCACCGAATCAAGTACCATTAAATCAATATTTAGGCTCAATGGCCTATCAAGATGCTAAATCTTATTTAACAAATCAAACAGTCACCAATCAATTTAGTATTCAGCCTGCAATTACAACTTTAACAGCTACTGCAACGCTGACAATTGCTCAATTACTGACTTATATTGTTCAAGTTACATCAGCAACTGCGGTCACTTTAACACTTCCTACAGGTACATTAACTGATGCTGGAGTATTAGGTGGTGGTGGATTATTAAATACTAGTTTTCAATGGCAGATTATTAACACAGGTTCGGCAAGTGGTGCAATCACTATGACAGCAGGAACAGCACATACCTATGTTGGCAACGCAACAGTAGCAATTGGCACATCAGCAAATTTTAGAACAGTTAAAACCGCATCAAATACTTTTGTTACTTATAGGATCGCATGATATATATTCTTACTTTCACTTTCTTAATTCTCCAATTGCTTGATTGGTATACCACTCGTACTATTTTAAAAAATGGTGGATATGAGCAAAATCCTGTCATGGCATTTGTCTTTAAATATGTCAATGCTGATGTGGCTCTAGCAATTAAGTCGGTTCTGTTAGGGGTTGCAGGCTATTACATTGGACTTGAATATCCTCTTTTATTAGTAGTTCTTATTATTATTTATTTAGCAGTAGTAATTCACAATGGAAAATCATTATGGCAATAGCAAATAACTTTTTTAATGGCAGACCAACATTTTTAAATGATTTTGCCAATGGTCAAACTTTAGATAATCGAATTACTTTTCTAAGGTCTGGTGCTGCAACTTATTATGATGGTAAATCGAGTGCATTGGCTGAACAGAATTTATTATTAGGTAGTAATAACTTTACAACAAGTTGGTCATTAAATTCATTAAGCACACCAATTCAAAATGCAACTGATCCTAGTGGAACTGCTAGTAATGCTTGGACTATTACACCTTCAGCGGTAAATGGTCAGCACATTTTATCTACTTCTTCAGGGGTAACAGTTTTACCATCTACAAACTATACATTTACAATGTATTTACAAGCCGGTGGAAGTAATTTTGCACTTTTAGTATTAAGTTCTTCATCAACTGCTTATTTATCAATTCCAGTAAATTTAACTTCTGGATCAGTAGCTTTAGGCAGCCCAACAACAGGTGCAAGTTTTACTTATGTTAGTTCATCTATTACACAAGTTGGCTCTACTGCATGGTATCGAGTAGCATTAACATTTTCAACGACTTTAACTTCAACATTTCCATCTGTTCAAATAACCAATTCTGCTAATCCAACTGTAACAAGTTATGGATATCAAGCAAACTGGGTATCAGCAGGAACAGAAACATTATTAGTCTATGGCGCACAATTAGAGCAAAGAAGCACCGCAACTGCCTACAATCAAACCACTACAACTGCAATTAATAACTTTATTCCAACATTACAATCAGCACCAGTTAATACACCAAGATTTAACTTTAATCCAGTTACAGGGGAATCTTTAGGGTTATTGGTAGAAGGTAGTAGCACGAATTTATGCACTTATTCTAATGGTATTGGTGGCACAGGATGGACTAATACAAATGCAACTGCAAACTTAACTGCTAACATCGCACCTGATGGGACGCAGACAATGACAAAGTTAATTGATAATACAACATCAGGAAATCATGAAACAAGAAGCAGTGCAATTTCTTTTACAACAGGAACTGTTTACACAATTTCTTTTTATGCTAAAGCTGCGGAATATTCTTATCTTAGTATTAGCACTAATTCAAATTTTAATAACCAATTATCTTCAATAGGTCAATATGTTAATATTTCTACAGGTAATGCAGTTAATACATTAAGTGGAGTTACAGTATCTTCTCAGCCAGTAGGAAATGGTGTTTACAGATTTGCTATAACTGCAACGAGTGCTTCAACTTCATCTACTTCTATTTATTTTGATTTATCTACCAATGGAACATCTACCGTATTTGCTGGAACGGGCAATAGTGGGGTATATCTTTGGGGATGTCAATTTGAAGCTGCTCAAAATACTGGTGCATCTTCTGCCCTTACTTCATTTATAGCAACAACCTCTGCATCAGTAACTAGAGCTGCCGAATATCCAACAGTTACCGCAACTAACTTTAGTACATTCTTTAATAACTCTCAAGGAACTTGGTATGTTGAGGCACAGGGTGGTTATTACAATGGTAATGTATGTGAAATATTAAGTATTAATAATGCTTCAGGAATTGCTGTTCAACTATTAATTGCTCAATATACATCTACCACTTCTTCTCTTTTAGGAACTGCTCAATTAAATCCAACAAGCAATGCTTCTGTAAATGGTGTCGGTGTATCTAATAAACTTGCATATACTTATACAAATAGTGCTTTAGTTGTATCCGAATTAGGAGTAACTCCTTTATCTTCAGCAACCAATAATTCATTACCAACCGCTACTAACATGGCAATCGGTTATCGTTCGCAATATGGCGATGGATGGTTAAATGGTCACATTAAAAAACTAGCGTATTACCCAACTGCTATGACTGGCGCAAATTTACAAGCACTTACAGGAAGCTAATTATGCAAGACATCTGCCTATCGTTTATTGACGAAGAACAATCTTTACCAATTCTTTATACACTTATCCCTACGGAGTATGAAACTGATGAAAATGATCAGCCAACTGAAGTCGTTAAAACTGAATCATATCTTCAACCTAATTATCAGAACATATCGGTCATTGGCACAGTTTATCAAAGACCGCCAATTCCTACTCCTGATGATTATGAGCCTATTCCCTATCCTCCTCCTAATTGGGGCGTTAATATTCGGTTATTGGATGATGAAGATATTGAACCTTTGAGACCTTTTATTAGTGTAGTTACGAATCCTATAAGGGTGTGGGCATGATTTCATATACTTGGAAAGTCTTAAATTTATATACTAAAGGCGAGTTAATTACTGGCATAAAGTATCTTTGTACCGGATTTAATGGGAAAATGAGCATAGATTCTGAAGGAACAATGTTCTTTACTGATCCAGAGATGGGTATCCCTTTAGAGGATGTGACAGAAATGAACTGCATTGATTGGCTTGAAAAGGAAACAGATCGAGATGGTCAAAGCCATGTAAAGAGTGGAATTGAAAGACAGTTTGAGGCTTTAGAACACAAAGAAACAGGACTTCCTTGGAAACCTAATACTTTTAAGGTGAAGATATGACACAGCCAATTGACATTATCAGCAGAGCATTAAAGGATATCGGTGCTTTGGCTGCCGGAGAAACTCCTGCTCCTGAAGATGCACAAGATGCCTTTGATATGCTCAATGATATGTTAGATCAATGGTCTAATGAAACCATGATGATTTACTATAAGACTGAAATTATCTTTCCAGTAACACCAGGACAAACGCAATACACCATTGGACCAGGTGGGCAGATTGGTGCAGTCTTTACTGGCTCAATCTCCGGTACAACCTTAACCATTACTGCGATTCAGAGTGGTGCAATTGCATTAGGCCAAACCTTATCAGGCTCAGGCATCAGTAATGGCACTACTATAGTAGGCTTTGGAACTGGTGCTGGTGGCAACATTAACGAAGCAGGAACATACACAGTTAATATAAGTCAAACTGCATCTTCTACAACAATCAATTCTTATTATCAAAGACCACTAGTAATTGATACTGCCTTTGTTCGAGTCAATACAAACAGTAATGGTCAACCAATATTAAATGGTGGCTTAGATTATCCTTGTGCAGTATTGAGCGTTGAAAACTATGAAATGATTGGACTCAAGACGTTAAGTGGTCCTTGGCCTAAAGCAATTTATTATCAGCCAACAGAAACACTCGGTAATATCTTTGTGTGGCCCAATCCATCACAAGGTGAAATGCATCTATTTGCAAATACTATTTTAGCAAGATTCGTAAATCAGAATGATGTGATCAATTTACCTCAAGGCTACAATATGTGCCTAAGATGGTGCTTAGCAGAGCGTTTAATGCCGATGTATGGCAAAGTATCACCAACGCAAATAGCAATGATTAAAGACTATGCAGCACAGTCAAAAAGCACGATTAAACGTACGAACATGAAACCGGTACAGAACGCAAGATTTGCTGATGCGTTATTAAGTAGTAGACAGAAAGATGCTGGTTGGGTTCTCGCAGGCGGATTTTTTCGTTAAGAATCATATACTTATGCAATATTACATCTATCAACATCGAGCATTAGACACTAACAATATCTTTTATGTTGGAAAAGGTAAAGACAAGCGTCACTCTGATACAAATAAAAGAGGTAGATATTGGAAATTTTATGTTGCGAAGCATGGATTTGTATCTGAAATAATTAAAGATAATTTAGATGAAGAATTGGCTTTTTTAGCTGAAATGGAATGTATTGATGTTTATAAAAAGCGTGGTATCAAATTAATTAATTTAACAAATGGTGGTGAAGGTTGTTCTGGCTATTCAATGAGTCATTCTGAAGACCAAAAACGCAAATGGAGTGTAATGCGTAAAGGTGTTCAAAGCCCTCGTAAAGGGGTTAAATTAACAGATGAAACCAAAGAAAAAATAAGTATTGCCAGAATTGGAAAACCATTAACAGAATCACATTGTGAAGCAATTAGCAAAGGATTGCTTGGAAACAAGAATACTGCAAAATTAACAGATGACGAAGTAAGATTTGTTCGAGCCAACAAAGGGATTATGACTCATATTGAATTAGGTAATAAATTTAATGTTCACAAAAATACCATACATAAAATATGGCGTGGTGAACGATATAAAGGAGTTATTTAATGGCAGACTTTGGCTTTGTTGGCCCTTCCTATGTTGCACCATCGATTTATGTCAATGGCGAAGATTGCATCAATTTTCGTACAGAAATAGATATTACAAAACAAGCAGGTCAAAATGGTGTAGTGGCCTTATATCCAACGCCAGGTTTATCTGCTAAAGCAGTTTTGTCAGCAATGGCTGAAGTGCGAGGAATGAGAACTGTTAGTGGTGGGCAATATGCTGTTGCAGTTTGTGGGCCTTATGTTTATGTTTTAACGTCTAATCTAACCCCAACATTAGTAGGTCAATTAAATACCAGTAGTGGTATTGTAGGAATTACAGACAATGGTCAAAACGTCTATATTGTTGATGGTTCTTATCGTTATACTTGGCGTATTAGTAATCCTGCGTCAGCTATATTTAGAGGTTCAATCTCCGGAACAACATTGACTGTGTCTTTAATGCAGTCTGGCACAATTGCAGTAGGTCAATCTTTATTCGGCTTAGGTATCGGCAATGAAGTGGTAATCACTGCATTAGGCTCAGGATCAGGTGGAGTTGGAACTTACACAATCAATACTTCATTGACCATTGCCACAGAACAAATGAACTCGGCAGCAGTAGCATCAACTCTTACTGCATCGATGTCAGGCACAACTTTAACTGTTACTGCAACAAGTGGCACTTTATACAATGGACAAACCATTCAAGGTGCTGGAGTAACTGCAAACACGATTATTACTACTTATGGATCAGGCACAGTATTGAGCCAAAGTATTGCAACAGCAGGAACAGGTTATGCAGTCAATGACACAATTACAGTTTTAGGGGGTGTTTATGGCAATACACCACAGACTTATACAGTAACTTCAATTGGTGGCTCTGGTGCAGTTACAGGCTTATCTGTGCAAAATGTGGGTGCTTATACTTCTAACCCAACAAATAACGTATCTACTTCAACCACAGGAAGTGGCACAGGTTTAACCTTAACTTTATCTTTTGGAACTGGTGCTGGTGGCACAGGTAATTATGTGATGAATAATAGCCAGACCGTAGCATCCGAGACCATGTATGCACTCAATTTCTCAGTGATGCCATCCACTGATGGTGCATTTAGTGGTGCAAGCTCTGTGGATGTTGTCGACAATTACTTTATTTACAATAATCCTAATACTCAACAATGGGCAGCGTCCAATATCCTCAGTCCAATTACACCACCATTAAGTTTTGCTAGTAAGTTTACAGGACCAGACAATTTAGTAACTGTTATTGCAGATCATGGGCAAGTTTATTTATTAGGTGAAACTACAAGCGAAGTCTGGGCAGATGTTGGTTCTTTCCCTTTTCCATTTCAAAGAATACCAGGCTCATCAAGTCAGCATGGTATTGTTGCTAAATTTAGTGTGGCTCGAGTCGGTAATTCATTTGCTTATTTAAGTAAAAATATTCGTGGTCAAGCTGAAGTAGTAATGATGAATGGTTATTTTCCACAGAGGATTTCTACTCATGCAGTCGAAAACACATTCATTAATCAGGATGTAAGTGATGCAATTGCTTGGACTTATCAACAAGGTGGGCATGAGGTTTATGTTTTATCCTTTCCAAGCCTAGATATTACATGGTGCTATGACGTAGCAACCTCAATGTGGCACAAGTGGCTTTACTGCGATGACATGAACCAATATCACCGGCACAGAGGCAATTGTTGCATCAACTTTCAAAATATGATGCTAATAGGTGATTGGCAAAATGGTAATATTTACGAGTTAGACCCTACTAATTTTACAGATAATGGCCAACCAATACGCAGATTAAGAAGAACAACGCATTTAGTCAGCGATTATCAGCGTGAATACTTTGATGAATTACAAGTGTACTTTCAGCCTGGTGTTGGTTTAACTGGCATTACTACTCCATTAAATGTTGAAACTGTGGGTGCTGATCCTCAAGCAATGATGAGATGGTCAGACGATGGTGGCTCTACTTGGTCAAATGAGCATTGGAAAAGTATTGGTAAGATTGGTAAATATAAGAATCGTGCTATTTGGCGAAGATTAGGCATGACTAGAGATCGAGTATTTGAATTAGTGGTAACTGATCCAATTAATGCGGTCATTGTGGCTGCTAACCTTAAATCAAGTGTAGGTGAAAATTGAATAATATTAATTTAACTAATAGTCCATATCCTCAAGTTGAATTGATTGATGAACAGACTAAAAGACCAACTAGGGCATGGCAACAATTCTTTTTAAATATCCTTAATTTCACTAGCTCAACCTCAGCGACCAAAGGAAATGCAAACCTTCCAAGTAATCCACAGGGTTATATTAATGTGGTGGTCAACGGTAAACCTTATAAAGTGCCTTATTACAATGTCTGAAATTATTGAACATTTTATCCCTAGTCGAGAGCAAATTAATACTTTGCAATCTGAAATGGTCAAAATGCCACAGGCTGAGTTAAAAACTGAGCATTATTTTAGTGGTGGGATGTATTGCCGAAAGGTATTTAGACTAGCAGGCACATTGATTGTTGGCAAAATTCATAAAGAAGATCATATTTTCTTATGTGCAAGTGGCCAAATTATGGCATGGACAGAATTAGGCATGAAAACATTAAACGCAGGGGATATTGTTGAATCCAAAGCTGGCACTAAACGAGTTACTTTGGCTTTAACGGATGCAATTGGCATTACTATTCATAAAACAAATGAAACAGATTTAGAAAAAATCGAACAACAATTAATAGAACCAGATGATACTGCACTTTTTAATTTTGCAAATGAACTTAAAAAGTTTAAAATAGAGAGTAAGGAGAATGTATTATGACATTTGCAACTGCGGCAGTAATTATGGGGGGTGCATCTTTAGCAGGTGCTGTGATTCAAGGCAATGCCGCTCAAAAAGCTGCACAAACCCAAGCTGATGCCAATGCTAGAGCGCAAGATCAATTATTACAGACTGGCCAACAAGCCAGTCAGCAATTTGCACCTTATACGCAACTAGGTCAATCAGGTGTCAATGCATTAAATGCAAACTTACCTTTTTTCCAAAATCAGTTTAATAATCAAGATTTAAATGCCAATTTAGCACCTAATTATGCTTTTCAGTTACAACAAGGGCAAGGTGCAACCAACGCAGCCAATAATGCCACAGGTGGCATGATGGGTGGTAATGCTTTAAAAGGCTTACAAGACTATACACAAAATTATGCTCAAGGTGCTTATCAAAACGCATTTAATAATTACAGCGCAAACCAAACTAATATTTATAATCGATTAGCCGGTATTGCTGGACTTGGTTATCAAGGTGCAGCTGGTACTGCCAATGCACAGCTTGGTACAGGCACTAATGTGGCTCAACTTACGCAAGGCATCGGACAAGCACAAGCAGCCGGCCAAGTAGGTCAAGCTAATGCCTATGCCGGAGGATTAAGTAACGTGGGCAATTATGCGTATTTATCTGGTATTGGGCAAGGTGGTGGAACTGGATTAAGTCAACCAGGTGGTTTTGGCCAATCTGGAGTGCAATACATTAATGGCATGGCTAACCCTAATTTTGTTGGCCCAGTACCTTAAGGATAAAATATGGCTGATTTTAGAACTGACACAAGCGCAATAAAAGTAGAACCGGCTAAGGGAATGTCTTTAGCGGATATGCTGAATATTCAGAAATCATCTTATGAATTAAGTAAAATTAAAGAACTGTATCCGGCAATGATTGCTGGTGAACAATCTCGCTCTAAGTCTGCCGAAATAGAATCCCAAATTAAAGGTATTGATTTAGAAAAAGCCACTCAAGCAAATAATGAACGCAAAATTTTACAAAATTGGGCAAGTGATCCAACAAATTATTTAGATCAAAATGGTGAAATTGATTTACAAAAAATCACTCATTCTGTCAATTCTTTGGCTCCCTATACTGGCGCAGAAACAATTAAGAAATACACTGATTTAAAGACAAATCAAGCCTCAGCCAATGAAGCAAAAACAAAGTTAACCGATACTCAAAGAAGTTCATTGGGAACTGTTTTGGCAGGCTTAAGTGCATCCGGAGAGCAAGATCCAAAGGTTTATATTGAGAAGGTTCAGAATTGGGCCAATCAATTTCCAACAGATCCTAATGCACAACAATTGGCAAAGTCTTATATTGGAACTTTGGGATATGCAAAGCCGGGACCACAAGTATTGCAAGTAGCAGCCAAAGCAGCTCAAGAATACAAAGGACCATTATCTGAAGTGGTAAGCGCTGGTGGAGTGCCAGGCACATTCAATAAAGCTACTAATGAATATGTCCCATTTGGTTCAACCAATCAAGGCAATCAACCTCCAGTAAATCAACCTACTGGTCAGCCTGCTACTCAGCCTACTGGTCAAGTAAGTTTCAATAAGCCATCATTAATTACTGCTGAAACACCTGTCAGAATGGCAAATGGTGTCCCATTGTTTAATGAACAACAAAGAGATAATGCCAAACAAGCAAGAGAAGAAAAATCTCAATATAGTTCATTAGGGCAAGAAACCGAAGAATTAAATAAAACAATCGACACTGCCGAAAAGAAATTATCTGCAACTGCCGGTTCTGCACCAAAAAGATTATTAAGATCAGGTGGTAAGTGGATTGCAGGCAATGAAGATTTGGACATTTTAACTAAGTCTTTAGCCGATGTTACTAATCGTCAAGCAAGAATTATGGGCGCTGGAACTGATGCAGCTAGAGATGCTAATGCTGCCGCATCTCCTAATGTAAACATCACAGAAGGTGGTTTAAAGTCCATTCTTGAGCGCTCTAAAGCCACCAATACTGCTTATAAAGCATTTTTAAAAGCAAATGAAAAGTATGAAGCAAAGCGTGGTATTGACAATGCGAACGCCAATCATACGCAATTTAAAAACGCATGGGCATCCAATTACGATCCTAATATTTTTATTTTGCAAAATATTCACGATTCCAATAAATCAGAGGCTGAAAAACAATTGGAAGTAAATAAATTGTTTAAAGGAATGTCAAAGGAGAATATTAAGAAATTTACAGAAAAAGCTCATAATATTGAAGCATTAATGAGCGGAGAATACCAATAATGGGAGCCTATGATTCTTTTCTTTCTAGAATACCAAAAGTTGATGAAGCGCCAGAAACTAATCCGGAATTAGCAAAAAGATTAGAGCAAGCTCAACTTGCATACAAAGAGCAATTTGGTAAAGAATTACCTGTCACTCGTAGAGTAAGCACGCGAAAAGAACAAAAAGATTTATATAATAGAAAGGGTGAAAAAGGCATTTATATGCCTTTAAATCCCGATGATTATCCAGATAAAGAATATTTTCATACTGACGCAGTAGATATTGGATCAAATGTTCCAGAGTCATTTTTAAATAAATTTGGCATACATCGACCACTAGGAAAGAAGGATCCTGTTCATGCTGTTTTAGATCCTAATTTTCAAGCAGTCGAAACCCCATCTTCTTATTTATCAAGAATCCCATCAGAAGAGCAATTAGATAGAATTGAAAATACTTCTGAGCCAGAACAAGAAGAATGGAAACCAGGCTTTTATAACCCCAATTTAGTAGCACAAGGAGAGCGAGCAAGGGAGGCTGGTGGTGGCAATTTACAACCAATCGTTGAAGGTGTTACTAATGCTTTAAAATCAATGTCTTTAGAGGATTGGAAAAAAGAATCCACTTTAGCCAATATGTTGAAATATGGCGTTGGTGAAATGCCAATTGTTGGTGATCAAGGTTTCCATCAAGAAGGAAAAAATAAATTAATTGAGTCCGGCAAAACGGCAATTAATGCTTTATTAAATCCATCTCAAACCTATGAAGCAATTTCACAAGCAGAACCTGGTGAGTTATTAGGTCAAATGGTAAAACATGGTTTATATGATTTGCCATTAGGGCCATCAGCTAAGCCGGTAATGACCGCAGCAAGCGCAGTGGCAAAACCAGTTATCTCTGTTGCCGGCAAAGTATTAACTCCAGCTGCTGAAGGTTTTGGCACACTACAAGAATCATTTGCTAATGCAAAGAAAGCAGTTAATCCTACAGTATCTATTGAACCTTTAGAATTATCAAAACCAATGATTGGTGGCGGTGCTGCTTTAACAGCTAATGGCGAAGCTGTTAAAAATGCTTTATATCAAGCAAAACCTGAATTAATTGCTGATTTAATAAAACAAACAGGTGTTAAATCTTTTGATGAATTACCTTTTGATGAATTGCCTTTAGAGGTTATTGATAGACATAATAAATTTGCAAAATTTGACATGACTCCAACTGAAGGCGAAGCATTGCAAGATATTAAAAAAATGTCGATTGAAACAAATGAAAGAACTAAAGATGATTTAATACGTCAAAGATTAGAAGAAAGAGACCCAAAATTAATTGCAGGGTTTAACAAAATTCGTGAGACTGTAGCTCCTGATGTATATGAAGCAAATCCTGCCAAATTAGCAAATACTGCTTTAGAAAAAATGAAGCAAAATTTTATAGCAAGAAATGCTAATGAAGAATTTTTATATAAAAAATTAGCTGACGCAAATGGTGGAAATTTACCTTTTAATATTAGTGATTTAAAAAATACAATAGATAGTCAATTAAAAAAAGAAAAATCGTATCGTGCAACAATAGAAAATCCAATATATAAAGAATTAGAAGATCAAATGGCATTAGGCACAATGACTTATGATGACATGATTCATTTTAGAACTAGATTGGCTGCAGGAATGAGATCATCAAAAGATGGAAATATTACTCATGGATTAGGAATTATATATGATAAATTACATGAAATGCCATTGCCTGAAAACTTAGCTTATTTACGACCATTAGATGATGCTGCAAGAAATGCGTTTAAAGAACATAAACAATTACAAAAAGATTTACCTGCATATAAAGCCGCAATTAATGATATAAGAACAGAAGCTGAAATAAATGCAGGCAATCTTCACCCAGCTTCAAATACATTTTTAGATAAATTTTACGGGCCACAAACACCTCAAGTAGAAATTAATCGACTGCTAAATGAAATTGGACATAATGGTGTAGAACATCAAAGTTTAAATGCTGCAACTATTGATAAAATTAAAAGAGCTTCTGGAGTTAAGGGCGAATTAGGTAATGAAACAGGAAAAATATCTCAAGCTCAATTATCTGATCAATTAAATAAAATTTATGCCAATAATTTGCCAACAATGTTTAAACAAGAGCATTTAATAGATTTAAAAGATTTAGCAGATGTTGCCAATATGACAGAACACGTCAAAGGTGGTCATTCTGTCAATACTTCTAATAGTGCTTTAGAAACTGAAAGATTACAAAAAAAACAATTAGCCGAAAATTTAGCTTTAGATTTAGCTGAAGGTGCAGTTAATGCTAAAACAGGAATATTGGGAACTGTTGCAAGAAAAGTATATGAAATTAAAAAAGGCAAATCAGCTAAAGAAGCTGCCGAATTAGAAGCTCAATTAAATGCAGAAAAAAGGGTCTCACCAAGTGCTGGTATTCAACTTAAAAATATAGGAAAAGAATAAATGAGCGTTTTACTTTCACCGATTGGAAACGGATTCCAATTCCTAACCACCACAGGGCTACCTTTAAATGGTGGTCTAATTTATACCTATCAAGCAGGATCAAGCACTCCTTTAACCACCTATTCTGATAATGCCGGTAATGTAGCCAATGCGAATCCAATTGTCTTGGGAGTCGATGGTAGACCGGCCACAGAGATTTGGGTAACGTATGGCTATAGTTATAAATTTGTATTGTGCGATAGCAATGGTAATGTGATTCAGACTTATGATAATCTTTATGGTATCTTGCAGACTGCACCAACAGTATCAAATACAGTGCCAAGTGGATTAATTGCTATTTGGTCAGGCTCATTAGGCTCAATTCCTAGTGGTTGGGTATTATGTAATGGTCAAAATGGCACACCAGATTTAAGAAATTCTTTTATTTTAGGTGCTGGCTCAACGTATGCAGTCGGTACAACTGGTGGTTCTGCTGATGCGATTGTTGTAAGCCATACACATACAGCAACAGTAACTGACCCAGGTCACTTCCATAATTACAATGATTATCAAACTGCTTTAGTAAGAGCAGGGTCTAATGGTGGAACACCATACACACAAACAGTAACCCCAACAAGCACAGCAACTACAGGCGTTACTGTAGCTAATAGCACAACTGGTGTAAGTGGCACTAATGCCAACTTGCCGCCATACTACGCTTTGGCGTTTATTATGAAGAGTTGATTATGGATATTCAAAACTTATTAAACTTTGGAATTGGTGCAGCGTTGGCTTGTTTAGGATGGTTTGCACGTCAATTGTGGGAAGCTACTCAAAAACTTAAAGATGATTTAAAAAAATTAGAAATTGATTTGCCAACAAACTATGTTCGTAAAACCGACATCGATGCACGATTTGACAAGTTGGAAGCCATTTTGGATAAACTGTTTGATAAATTAGATAACAAGGTGGATAAATGAGTTTAGACCCAATTTCAGCAGCATTAGATTTAGGTAATACTTTAATTACTCGAATCTTTCCAGATCCAGCTCAAGCAGCCAATGCAAAGTTGGAATTAATCAAATTACAACAGTCTGGTGAACTTGCATCGATGATTGCACAGACTGACATCAATAAAGCAGAGGCTTCAAATCCATCTTTATTTGTATCAGGATGGAGACCAGCAATTGGTTGGGTAAGTGCTTTAGCGTTAGCCTACCAATATTTATTGAGGCCACTATCAGGCACTATTGCCGGTATATTCGGAATTGTAATTCCACCATTGCCAGGCTTAGATGATAATCTATGGCAATTAATGATGGGAATGCTTGGTATGGGTGGACTCAGAACTTTTGAAAAAGTTCAAGGAGTGGCTTCAAAATGAATGTAAAAGATCATGTTTTATTAATTTGTGCCTGGTCATTGGTTTGTGTCATTGTGGCCATGTTACTCATGTTTATTTATGCCATTTTAGATCCGGCAGTCGATGATACTGAAGTATTTAAAATTATTGGGCCAAGTTTTCAAACTGTCATTGGCGGATTTATTGGTTTAATAACCGGCATTAAAATTGGAGAAAAATAATGACTCAACTAACTGAACACTTTACTTTAGAAGAATTAACTGTTACTAGTCACCGAGAATTTGACAACACACCGAACGAGGCTGAAATTGAAAACCTTAAACGATTGGCAGCATTTCTTGAGAAGGTTAAAGAGATATTGGGTAATAAACCAATCATGGTTAACAGTGCTTACCGTAGCAAGTTGGTTAATGATTCTGTGGGTTCTAAAGACACTAGCCAACATCGACTAGGTTGTGCAGCCGACATTAGGGTGCCAGGCATGACACCAAATGAAGTCATCCAGACCATCATGGCATCCAATATAGATTATGATCAGATTATTAGGGAATTTGATTCTTGGACTCATATCTCCATTCCTAATGAGCCGAATGGGATTCCAAGGAAACAGGCACTCATTATCGATAAAGCAGGCACAAGGTTATATTCTTAATAAAGGAACAATATGAAATTCAAAATTGAAGGTAAGCACCACGAAAGTAAAAAGGGCCATTACATTGTTGAGCGTGAGCATGAAAAGAAAGAACACAATGAATTGGTCAGACTTGAAAAGAAACTAGACAAGCATATGTCTTTACCGGCAGAGAAGGCTCATGGCCAAGAAAGCCATCCGCTGCCGAATATGCGTAAACCTTAATTCTTTTGTGTTGGAGGAATCCAGCCAAGTGCTTTAAATCGTTTAACGATGTCGGTATATTTGGCTGGAGTGTATTTCCAATTAGGATTCTTCCAACCTGGCTGATGATTGTTCATACTCCCACCTTAATCTTTAAATGATTTTGATAAACTATTTGATGCGACTTGGCTGAATTAAATTGGTTTGTGCCAATGGGTGCATGGTAGAAGTTACGTTCCAACATCAATGCACCAATATCTTGCTTTTCACCTTTAACATATTTGAATAAAAAATTCTGTGGCGATACTGCATGAATGGTGGCAATGGCTGCCTCAACTCGTTTTACATAAAATTCTTTTTCTTCTTTTTCTAAACTAGCAAAGTCTTCTGGTGACATTTTGCTCGAGGCCATTTGTAATAGTTCTTTCTGATCCGGTGTTAACATACATTTCCCCTTATGTTTTCGACTAAAAAAATAGTTAAACTGCAAATGAATAAAGCAACTAAAAAGCAAAAGAATATTATTTTCATTTGTCACTCTCCCAAACTATTAAACCTTGACAATATTGTTTTGCCAATTTAATAGCATCTTCTTTTATTACTTTTCCTTGCACAAATACCCATCTAAATAATAATTTTTTTTCTATTTCAAACCAGTCAACTTTTGGATTATATATAACACGATATTTTTTTTTCATTTATACCCCCAGATTAAATAACCGAGCCAAAGTCCCCAGGCTACTGCCAATAAAAGTGATAAATACAAATCTGTTAATTTCATTTCTTACTCGCTTTCTTAAACTGTCCAATATCTGACATTAAATTGTTTGCATCAATGATTTGTTTTAGTGTTGTTATTTCTACATCTTTATCATGCAACATATTGTGATAGCGTTCAATTTCTTGTGCTTGTTGTCGTAGCATATTGGCTGAATGTCTGCATAAATTTACCGTTGGATACCAATTGTCTAATTCATCTGCTAATTCATATGCGGTCATTTTTATTCTCTTCCTCTAAATTTTGAGTTGTAGTCCTTGCAAATATTCCGTAATTAACCGAACGACTAAACAGCCTGTGTAAAAACATTGTTGGTCTTGTATAAAGTGACGTAAACCCAATCCAAATTCTAAGGTAAGGAAGAACAAAACCAAATCCAATCCTGTCGAAATTCAATACAATATCAAATTCGAAAGCAAAGTTACTCATTGTCCAAAAGCGAAAACACAACCAATGAAACGAAATATTACTTTCATTGTATTCGTCATATTTACGATATTCAAATAATGGGCATAATGGAAACATAGAATTCGCCCACAAATAATGTAATGGGTAATTTTCATACCATTTCTTTTCACACCACAGTTTTTCTTCACTCATTCTTTTGGACTCCATGTTATAAGAACTTTAAATGTTCCTGTTTGAATGTAATGTTCATCTGTTGGTATAGTCTCTAAGATTGGATTATATTTTGAATCAAACGCTTCTGACACATCTCTATACACATCATAGATGGATTCGCCATCGTATTCTTTTTCAAAAGTAATCATTTCTCACTCGCTTTCTTTATAGGCAAACAAGGTAATTAATTCAACTTTGGTGTAATTTCCATAACATCCATCATCAAAGCTAATTCTTGGACCGCCAGCAATAGATAAACTTTCAATAACCCCTTCAGATTCATCATCTATCAAAATGACTCGATCTCCTATCTTTGGTTCACGAGAAACAGATAATTGAGTAATTTGTTTTTTTAAATTATTAATTTCTTGTGCTTGTTGTCGTAGCATATTTGCTGCCGCCAAAAGTTGTTCTCTGTTGCCTAACCAGTTTTTTAAAGCATCTGCTAATTCATTTGGTGTCCATTCCATATAAGATGGTTTAAGCCTTAAAGTCATTTCTCACCTCTACTTGCTTTAAAAAGTATTTCTGCAAAAAATTCACTCATCTTTACTCTCCCTAAAGAAATCCGTTGCTGGCGCTTTTGTTTTTCCATAAAACATTTCTTTAGAAAATGCACCTAAAATAGCTGCTTTTGCTTCTTCACGGTCTTTTTTAGGTAAATCAGCTACCGATTCTTCAAGACATTCCATTACGCTTTTTATCATTTCTTTTATAGTAATTATTGTGCTCATTTCTCACTCGCTTTCTTTAACAACGCTCTGCCACGTTGAACCATTTTTTCTTTTGCGTGTGGCGATGTTGCAATATACACTATTAAATCTTCTTGGTTTAAACATAATGCATCAACTATTTCCTCTTCAGTTAATTCACGAGGTTTATATTTTTCACGCAAAGGTCTTGCTTCCGCATAAAATTTTTCCACTTGTTCTTTGCGAAAAAGATCTTCGTCTTCGTCATCACGAATTGGATGTGTATAAAGTGGTGTATCTAAAAAATTTACATCCGTTGGGTCTAATCCAAGAATTTTAGATGCTTCAATCAATGCGTCTTCGTCTAAATTCACACAATATGCTATTGGTTCATTCATTTTTCTAACCTCACTTTCCCCATGTATTTCCATTGGCCATATGTCTGATGTATTAATGTGGGAAACATACAAGTTTTTGCATCTATTGTATGGTTGTAGACGTAAAGATAACCGCCATCAAAAGTATCTTCATCGTAATATTCTTTTGGCTTTGGCTCTGGTTTGATTCTGTATTCGTCATTATCAAACCAAACAGGATAATGACAATCAATCCATTCTTTTTTAAATAATCTTTTTTCAATTTTTTTACCTTCAGCCCATGCCACAATTAAATCGTAATGTTTATGCTTCATTTTTAACCACCTCATTTTCATCTAACCAATCAAGGTATTTACCAATAATTACACTACTTGATGGTGATTTATCTTTAATCAACAAATCCACCAAATAAGACTTTTGTCGATTTATCTTCTCAGAAAATTTAATTGCCTGGTCGAGCTGATCTTGATATTTTTTTAGTATTTCATCCATTTTATTTCTCCTCTGGGGGATTAGGTAAAGGCATCCAGTGGGTAACAGTGTGTAACTCACCTCTGTCGCTGAACCATTTGCCATTCATTAAGAATCCAATATCAATTTGGAATTTGTCATCACTGAAAACAATTACATCCTCAGCATTTTTAGGCAGCCGATTGTCAATGCTAGTCCAGTCACTTAAAGTTAATTGCATCATTTTTTTCTAGCCTCCATCATTGCGGCAGCAATTTTATAAGATTGTTCTGCAATTTCATAATTAGGAATACAACTATTTTCATAAGAAATTGTTGCCAATAATCCTTGCATTGCTTTAGCAGCAAAGTAATCTATTAGATCCATACCTTCTTGACCCCAAGCACCTTCTCGGTTTTCAGTTGTTACTGGAAATGCTTTCATATATTTTGCTCCATTAATGTTCATTTTTTACATACCCAAAGAAATCATCCAGCTGATAACCTTTTCTCCGGAGTGCCACTTGCAATTTAACTAAGGCTCTTTTATAGCATTCAAAAACAGCACTTTCATTTTCTCCAAGCTCTTGTGCAATCATTGGAAATGTTGCAACTGGATCTAAATTCAATTTATTAATAGTTTTCATTTACATCCTTAAACTTAACATTAAGGTCGTATAACGCATCTTGGATTAAATCCAATTTCTGCTGTGGTTTTAATGCATCAAAAGTGGGTGGGAACTCAACTACCCATCCTAAATAATCTTTTTGTACTACTTTAAGATTGATTACCATTTAATTGCTCCTTAATTATTTGATCTGTTAAATTATTTAATATTTCTCGCACTACATCAATGGATTCTAGGTCTGGTTCATTCTTAAATGATACTAGGCAATCTTTACCAAAGATTGAAACTTGGTAATCATCCATGAATGGCCTCAACAGTTACGACAATTTTTCCACCTTTCATTACTGGCTTTCTTAAAATGCTCAGCTCATCAATCTGTGAATCGTCATCCCAAACACCGGCTGCAGTCAATGAATCCAAAATAGCTTTGAATCGATTATCTAAATCATCTTTTCTGCGTGTAGCAGGCCAATAATCAATGTGAACCTTTACCGGACGAATGCCGAACTTTATGGGATAAAACTCAGAAACGATGTCACAGATTGTCTTTTTATACTCTCTGCCCTTAATGCTGATATGAGTATGATGCCCAGATCTGCGATAATAAGTGTTGTTACTTGGCGGTGGAGGGAATGACATATAAGAAATCATTTGTTCATTTCCTTTAGAGCTTTAATTTGTTTTTTCATTTTGGCTTTCTTTTCTTTATCGGCCTTACTGTCCATTTTTACCTTGGCAGTTTTAAAATCTGAATCATCAATATCAAAAATGGTCCATTCTTTTTGTAATGCTACAAGTGGAATGTAAGGGCATACTGGAGGACTATATTTATAATCCTCCAGCAACCAATCAAGAGTTACCTCAGAATGGGATATCGCCATCTTGAGCCGGTGTTTCAGCAAAGTCAGCATTAGCACTACCTTGGACCCCAAAGTCCTCGGCAGCAGTCGTTTTACCACCGCCTAATGCTTCTCCATCTTGAACCTTCTGAAGATTATTTAGGTAAAAGGTAACTCCCTTGGCCATATTGGAATCATAGGCTGATGCCATAATGGAGGCTCTGCAATAGTCACCAGACACAAATTCTGTGCTGTTGATTATCTCTTTGCCTTTCAAATCAATTACTCCAGGCTTCTCTGTGGATTTACAACGCAGATAGAAATGGCCATGATATTCCTCAGAATGTGGAGTGCCATCTTGCTTGTTGCCATCACCATCTTTTAATGGATTCTTGAGGCCTTTAACTTTTGACAAATCTCCAAACTTCTTTTCTAAGGCTGCTTTCATGGCTGCTTTGATTTTGGTAATGCCATCAACATCAGTCTTTGGAATTAACAACTCAACGCTATAAGACATCTTGCCATCAAGGCCCTCACGAGGAGTATGCCAAGATAAATAGGAGGCTCTTACTTTATTGGTAACTACTTTCATTTTTCACTCTTTTCACAAAATTGGAGCATTTTATCCAGATGCTCCGGACTGGTACTAATTAATAACCGGTAAACCAAACTGCTAGGCCATAACCTAAAGCAATTCCGAAAACTATTACGATGAAGTAATCAATTAATGGTGTTTTCATTTTTCTCTCACTAAAAGTGCAAACAATAAAGTAAATGCAATCGTTTGCGTTGGATATTTGACAATTAAAAAAGCTGAGAATACTAAAAAGCCAATTAAAAATACAACAAAAATGATTAATAAAATATACTTAACAATTGATTTTAGAATTTCCATATTTCTCTTCCTTTTTTCTAATTAAATTTGACTGCATGAAGTAACTTTAAACCACTTTTTACATAAAAACAATACTTTTTTAATAAATATTTTGTAATTATTTAAAATTAAATGCTAAACTGTAATTTCTAAAGAAAGGAATTACATGAAACAACCTAGAAATTTTAATAAATTATTGTTGGAGTTTGGAACTGCCAAAGCTGTTGCCATCGATTTGGATGTATCGGTGCAATCAGTCTATATGTGGGCCAAGCTGGACCGAGTGCCTACTCGTTACTTAAAGAGGATTGAAGAATTAACGGAAGGCAGAATCAAGCCGGAAGATTTAAGGCCGGAACTAGCATTACCAAACTTTAATAACCCAAAACTTTACATGAACCCAATCAATCAAATCGAACAGGAAGATGAATAAAATGACTTATCACTCACCACTCTCAGCAAGCTCTTTACCACGAATTACACTCTGCCCAGCCTCATATCGCATGAGCATTGGCATCCCCAATAAATCCAATCCAGCAGCTGAACGAGGCACTCGGATTCACGAAATGGCTGAATTACTTGGAAAAGGCGAAGAAGTTATTACAGAAGATCAAGAAGGTTTAGAATGGGCCAATGCTTACCTTAATTATATTAGTGATTTTGTGAGTGGACATTATGAACTTGAAACAAACTTAACAGAGGCATTAAAGACTGTCCATCCTCTTTTGGGTGGAACTGCTGATGCTATTGTTTTCAACGATAATGAACTACATATTGTTGATCTAAAGACCGGCAGAGGTGTTGTAAAGACCAATTCTATTCAACTAAAAACCTATGCTTTAGGTGCTTGGATTTTACATGGTCAGCCAAATGTAACTATTTATTGCCACATCTTCCAGCCACATTATGCTCAGCAGCTGCCGGCACAATATTCTTATGATGACATGGTGGCATTTGAAATTGAATTAAAAGCACTTGCAGAAAAGGCTGAAGATCCATTCCAAGATCCGACACCAGGTTACGAGCAATGCAAGTATTGCCCAGCTCGAGTTACTTGTCCATCGATTAAAGATAAAGCAATTGAAGTGGCCAAGAATGAATTTAAGCCATCAGAGCATTTGGCTGATTTACCGGAACTACTTGATACTGCTGAAATGCTTGAAGGTTGGATTGAGGCAGTCAGAGAGGCTGCTAAGGACATAATGAATGGTGGTGGATTTGTAACTGGATGGTCAATGGCCAAGGGCAGAAAGATGCAGAAGATTAAGGATGCTAATGCAGTCGCTGAGCTGTTTAATAATAATCCGGCAATCTTTGAATTGAAATCCATTACTGCTCTTAAGAAGTCTGGCTTTGATGTGCCGGCTGATTTGATTGATGAAACCTTGTCAGCTCCATCATTAAAGAGGTCTAAATAATGAATATTATTTTTAGGGAGAATAGACGATAAAAATAATGCTAAACTAAATCCTTAAAGTAAAAAGCCATCACTCTCAATGATGGCTTTCTTTTCCTAAACTTTACTTCTCACCTATATGAATAATAACATAAATCTACAGCAAAAACCATCGATAACTGTTGATGGATATACCTATTACCTACCTAATCCAGATAGAATCCCACAGGTTTTAAAAGACATTCCAAGGTGGGTGACATGGAAGGCAGTCGCGAATAATGGCGATAAACCTCGGAAGGTTCTTTATGATCCAAACTTATTAGATCAGTATGGTAAGTCCAATGATCCGGATACCTGGTCATCTTTTGAGAAGGCATTAACCTCATTTGAGGAAGGCGATCGAGCTGGTATTGGCTTTGTTCTCAATAATGATGGCCTAGTCGGTGTGGACCTTGATAACTGCGTAGATGAGAAAGGAACAATCTCCCCAGAGGCAATCGACTTTCTTAAAAAGCTCCAGCCAAGTTACTGTGAGTATTCTCCAAGTCGCAAAGGTCTAAGGGCATTAGGATATGCAGAACCACTCACAAAGGGCATCAATGGCTCATTTAATACCCTCCAAGTGGAGATGTATTCAACCGGCAGATATTTAACTATTACTGGCGATGTGATCAAGGACAAGGGTATTCAAAAGATGCCGAACTTTAATAGTTTGGCCAATCAGATTAGTCCTCAAAAGGTGGTGGCAATTATTCCATCTCCGAATAGTGACGTTGAGTTTTATGTAGATACGAACAGAAATAATTATTTATTTAAGTTTGCATCGAAGGCAAGAAATGTTATTTCTAGCGAATACATATTACTACAGGCCATCTTGGAGGAGAATAATCGGGTATGTAAGCCACCACTTACAGAACATGAGATTAGGGCTACCATCTTAAAAACTGTCAGTAATTATGAATTTACTCCAGAGATTTCACTGCCTAATCAGGATTTTCAAGTAAATAGCGATGGCGAAGTAATCCAAGATATTGATTGCCTGCAATTTGATATTACTAATTTAGAAATAACGAAAAAAGGGCAGATTACCAATACAAACGATAATCTCTATGCTGCCTTAAATCAATTACAACTCAAGTACGATGAGTTTACCCAGCAGATTATGCTCTACGACAAAAACGATTTTAGGGCAATTCGTGAAACCGACTTTTTTAGTCTATCAATGCAATTAGAACGACATGGCTTTGCAACTCCATCTAAGTCAAATTTAATGGATTGTGTCTATAAAGTAGCTCACGATCAGCGATTTGATTCAGCGATTGAATGGGGTAATTCCCTCAAATGGGATGGCATTAAACGTATTGATCATTTATTTAGTACCTATTTTGGTGTCGAATCCTCAGCCAGAGAGATGGCTTATTCTCAATATTTTGCGACTGCAATGGCTGGCAGATTACTTGTGCCTGGCATTAAAGTGGACATGGCTATCGTTCTGATTGGCAAAGAAGGCATGAGGAAATCCTCAGCAGTTAATGCTTTAGCTCCGATACCAGATACTTATGCAGAGTTGAACTTTCACGATATTGATAATAAAGATAGCAAAATGTTACTTAATGGCAAGCTCATTGGCGAACTGGCAGAATTGCAAGGTTTAAGGTCCAAAGAAGCGAATATGATTAAGGCATGGGTAGTAAGGCAAGTTGAGGAATATCGGCCCCCATTCGCTAAATTAAATGTTCGCATTCCTAGACGATGTGCATTTATTGGCACAACCAATGATGATGAATTTCTCAGCGTTGGCGAAAATAATCGTAGGTGGCTGCCACTTGATGTAGTCAATCAAGCGGATATTGAGGCACTCATTGCCGATAGAACACAGATTTGGGCAGAGGCAATTCATACTTTTAAAGAGTCTGGAGTGCTGTTTAGGGATGCAGAAACGTATCAAAAAGAAGTAAACGACACCTACTCAGTTATTGATGAATCGCTCCAAGATAAGATTGAAGAGTATATTAAATTGAATTATCAGCAGTCATATAAAGTGTCTGAAATCTGCATGGGCATCCAAAGTAATCCATTTAATGCACCGACAAAAGGAGAGCAAATGACAGTAGCAAGAATGCTTAAACATCTTGGATTTGAGAAAAAACGCATTGGAACGACGAGAACTGTGGTGTGGCAAAAGCCTAAAAAGTGACACACCTATCAAAGGTGTGTCTTTTTTTAAACGAAATTAAGACACACCTCAATAAAAAATGACATACCTCAATGACACACCTTTTTAAAAAAAATTATTTTATGAATCAATACCTTGACATACCTGACATACCTTTTTTAATATTTATTATTATTTATATAAATATAGGTATTTATAGGTATATATACATATTTGGCACTATATAAGGAAATGGTAGGTGTGGTGTACCTAGTGTGTCACATTTAAAAATCACTTAAAACGGAGAAGAAAATGGATGATCGAGTTTATTGCAAAAATTGTGTGTCAATGCCGAATGAATTGGCCAATGGTGAATACAAAACTTGGAAAGGGCAATGCAAGGCTGGTGATCCTTGGTGGACTCCAGACTTAAAAAATCGATGCACCAAATATCAAGAAAAAAAAGTTGTTGTTGAAGAAATATTTTGGGATTAAATTTTGTTTCCCACAAAATAAAACTTTTGATATAAAATGAGTTATCTCGCGTTGAGATTTCTTTGCAAAGGAAAATTAAAAATGAATTACGGTAAACCAGCAAGTGGTGAAAAAATGCCAAAGGGTGTTGTTTCAAGCGATAAATCAGGTATGAAAAAAGGTTCAGAGTCTGGGCCAAACAGCACTAAAGGTACTAAAGGCGAATCAGGCGAAATGATTCCTAAAGGTGCAACGTCTAGCGATACATCTGGTGAGCGTAAAGCTAAACTAGTTGGTGGCGTTGCAATGGGCAAGGCTGATGGCATTGGTGCAAGAGATGCTAGTCACATGGGTAAAAACGATGGTATGTTAGGCGAAATGAAGGGTGGAAGCTCTGAAAAAGTCGTTTATGACCACAAACGCGCTGCTTATCCACAAGACTAAAAAAACAAAACCCCTAAAACTTTGTAGAGTGATTAGGGGTTTCTAACATCAAATAGGATAATTATTTAATGTCTGAGAATCATTTTAAAAGTAACTGCGGAAACTGTAAATATTTTAGCGAACCCAATAATATTTTAGGTTCATGTCGCAGATACCCTACTTATCAAAACAGGCATTCTACAGACCTCTGTGGCGAATATGCCCAGAGTTCAACATTTGGAGCATTGGACAACATTGTTCAAGAAGTAACCAAAGAATCCATTCAAGCTGAAGTGGCTGCAATGAAACCCAAAGCAGGAAGGCCCAAAAGAAATGTTGCTTAAACCTTTACACGATAAAATTGTAGTCAAACCCATTGAACGAGTTAAATCGTCTTTGATTCATGTGATTATGGATGAGAAAGACAATATGGGAACTGTGGTCGCAGTCGGACCAGGCAAGAAATTACCCAATGGCAGACGTGAAGAAATGCCGGTTTTAGTCGGATCATTCGTCAGATTTGGCACAATGGGCAAAGACGAATATTTAAAATATACTGAATACTTTGAAAACAATGAGCGTTATCTGGTCATGAGTTGGGCTGATATTTGCTTTGAACAGGAGAATGTAAATGCCATTAATTAAATCTAAATCAGAAAAAGTTGTGCCTAAAAACATCAAAAAAGAGATAGAAGCAGGTAAACCACAGAAACAAGCAGTAGCAATAGCACTTAATGTACAACGTGAAGCAAAGAAAGGTAAAAAGAAATGATTATCAATTTTCACATCGATCAAATTAATGAAATGATGAAGTATTTGGATGAAGTGCCACACAAATATGCAAGGGGACTCATTGAATACATTCAAGCTCATGTTAATAAACAAGTAACACCGAAGCCTCCACAACCTCAAAATGTTGAGGAAAAACAAGAGTCTACAACGGATGAAATTCAAGTTAAATTTG
>Ga0214174_100012_pt1 | contig 31746 bp, 34 predicted proteins | sample TroBogEpilimnion_14_FD_153012 | JGI IMG/M metagenome (GOLD analysis project Ga0214174, IMG submission 153012) | Freshwater microbial communities from Trout Bog Lake, WI - 31JUL2007 epilimnion | ecosystem: Environmental > Aquatic > Freshwater > Lake > Epilimnion/Euphotic zone | place: Trout Bog...
GCTGACTACGAGCCTGACGTGCCCGACTTTGACCCACTTGACAACGACACGAGCGAATTGCTATGAAACTTCTTGACTTATTTTGTGGTGCTGGTGGTGCTGCTATGGGGTATCATAACGCTGGGTTTGAAGTAGTGGGAGTTGATAGCAAGCGTCAACGAAATTACCCATTTGAATTTCATCAGGCAGATGCCATGACATTTCCTTTAGAAGGGTTCGATGTTATCCACGCCTCGCCTCCATGTCAGGCATACAGCATCACAAAGCATTCTCACAAAAAACAACACCCCGATTTGTTAGGCCCAACTCGTGACCGACTGGTGGCTAGTGGCCTGCCATATGTCATTGAAAATGTCCCAGGGGCCTCAATGCCTGGTTCGATTGTTTTATGCGGTGCGTCATTTGCGCTGTACGCAACAGATACCAATGGTGATTTATTAGTTTTGAAACGACACCGACAATTTGAATCGAACATGAACCTTGAAGCATCTAATTGTATGTGTAAATGGTTTAAGGATCGCGGGTATAAAATTGGCGGCGTTTATGGTGGGGGATCAACTGATCGCTACCATGCTGAGAACGTGCGGCATGGGGGATACACCCCCGCCAAAGAAGTGCGAGAGGAGCTTATGGGGATTGACTGGATGAGTCTGGCTGCTTTGAATCAAGCGATACCTCCGACCTATACCAATTTTATTGGCAAACAAATATTGGAACAGATATGAAACGCTCACCCCTACGTCCAGTCTCCAAGAAGCGAGCAAAGGCAAACATCAAGCGTCGTCAGGTCTTGATTGAGAAGTATGGTTTGCCCGACACCTGGTCTTGTGAACTCCAAACGATTATCGGAACTCCCTGCTCAGGGGCGATTCACGGTCATGAACTCTTGAAGCGATCTAGGGGCGGTTCAATCACCGATCCTGACAACATCATGCTGGCGTGCGACTTTCACAACGGGTGGGTTGAGGACTTTCCCTTGCTGGCTTCCCAGCTCGGGCTATCGAAACATTCATGGGAAGCATGAACGACACCGTAACAATCACGATAAATTCAAAATAACCAGAGGAGGAGAAATGAGTAATTATCCAGCAGGAGTTAGTAGTAGGGACTTTGACGACGACGGAGACTACATCCGTTGTAAGAATTGTTCCGTTCCTTTCCATAGTCATTACGATTTTTGTCGGATTGCGGACATCCAAAACTGTCGGGACGACTGGGACCCCGAATTTGACGAGCCTTTGAAATACGAAGAAGATCGGTCTGGGATTTGGGATGACTAACCCCAATAAGGCCAAAGGGTCACAGTGGGAGCGAGATATCGTTGCCTATCTTCAAGCCAATGGGTTTCCCTACGCTGAACGTCGGTTCGGCGCTGGTGCCAAATTGGACAAGGGCGACATTGTTGGCATCCCTGGCGTGACCATTGAAGCCAAGAATCATGCCAAATTTGCCCTATCCGATTGGCTGGCTCAGGCCGAAATCGAACGAGAGAACGCTGGCAACAAACACGGAGTCGTTATTGTCAAGCGTAGGGGCAAGGCCACGAAAGAGGGTTATGTAGTAATGTCGCTTGAGACATTTGTAGAAATGATGGAGGAATAATGCTAAGTGCAAATCAGATATCAGAAGCCATTGAAGCTGAGGGCAGAAGGATCGGACAGCTCGCTGAGGAGTGTGCTGATATTTCTTCCATGAGCGCTGAATCGGAAGCAGATTACAAAATCGCTTTTGCGAAGTCGCGAATGAGTTTCCGCGATCACGTTGCCGAAATTGGTGGCAAGGTCACGGTAGCGGAGATTGACGACCATGCCACGCTAGAAGCCGCTGAGAGCCTTCGTGCATATCTAGTGGCACAAGGTTCCATGACGGCGATTAGAGAGGCCCTCAAGGCATCTCAGGCCCGTCTCGATGGACTTAGGACGCTTGCGGCTGGTTATCGTCAGGCTGGTGGATGATGAATCTTGCTGACAAACTAGAATTTGAGCATTACGGGCCAGAAATGATGTTCTACGCTCGATCCGGTATTGAACCTGCGGAATGGTCAATGCCGAAACAAATGAAACTTCAAGCAGCATTGAAAGAAGTGGCGCAACTCCTAGCTGATGGATTGAAATAGCCTCTAGCATGCAATAGTTCAAGCATCTAAATACCAAAAAGAAAAACCCCCGGAGATAATCTCAACGGGGGTTCTTCTTTGTCGCTGGGAGGTGACTAGGGAATGATATCACACATTCAGTAAGTATGCTTCAAGCATCTACGTGCCAATACCTAGACGCGACAAAACCCTGACCGGAGAGAGATCTACAGTCAGGGTCTTGCCATGCCGGGAGGCTACAGAACTGTAGCACACCCGACGATCTTATGCTTCAAGCATCTAGGTGCCAATAGTTATCCTTATCAGGCTAGCGTCATCGGGCTCGGTCTCAAGATATCGCAACGCTATCGCTGCGCCCATATGGTAGCCATATGGCATATCGTCGGCTACGGGGTAGAACCCTCGCAACGCGTCCAAGACCCCTGCGCCTACTTCCTCGGCTTCTCTCATTTCGTCATTCATACTTCTTCCTCCTGTTCTGCCGCCCACTTTTGAGCCAGCTCCAATCGCACTCAGTACAGGCAAGCACGAAACACCCAGACCGTGCGCACTCGGCGCAATCTTGCCAACGTGCTAAAGATCCACACTCAGAGCAACTTGATTCTCCGTGATCACGAAGCCTTTCTTGTAGTTTTTCTATTCTTTCGTCTACTCCTGCGCCTACTTCCTCGGCTTCTCTCATTTCGTCATTCATACTTCTTCCTCCCATTATTTCTGGCAGTGTTGCCAGAGCTCCCCCGCCCGGAATCGAACCGGGCCTAGAACCGTTGGGGGACGTTGGCATCTAGGTGCCAATGCTATGGGCCGGTGGTCACGGTCAAGATATGCCATGACGCCAGGAACCACATCACCAGCACCACGCTTGACCCTACCGCTAACCCCATCACGAACCCAGCTCGCCGAGCTAATGTCTCTTTTCGTGTCTCCCGTCTCATCACGCTACCCAGGGGGCGGCAGTTTGGCGCAAGTCGTAGATCAACCCGGTTGAATGGCGGACTAGTTCGACAAGCTCTCTTAGGCTGATCTTGCCGGAACCGCCGGAACCAGTGAACCCGGGCAGATCGTGGTGATAGCGGTGTTCGGTCTTGTCATAGCGCACTAAGTACCAAACCTGTCCGTAGGGACGAGCTATCGTCACTTGGTCTACTTGTTCGGGGGTAATGATTCCCGCCCGTTCCAATGCTTCGGCGTACCGTGCCGCTGCCCCCGCTGCTTCTGCCTTAGTTACTCTTGCCATGTCTAGCCTCCCAGCTATCATTATTTGGGGAATCTCCCCCCACTGATTACTCTAATCAGACTTTTCGCACCTTGTCAATAGTTATTCTTCGGGCGTATCGTGCGTATCGTGCCTAGCGGGGAATCGAACCCCGACAAGAGCCACCAGGCTCTAGGCGTATTGTCCTAGGTGAACGTATGCCAACAACCCATGCAGTTGTTGCCCGTAAATTCATCATTCCACGGTGGCACTACGCCTAGCGGGTTGCCCTCCCAGTCCACGGTGTCGGGATCGTTCAGTGAGTCGCCAAAGTCATCACGAGCGCACGATGGGCAGTAAATGCCCGCCATATAGACATAGGCGATAGGTGCTAGCACGTCTCTCATTGGAACGCCCTTTCGCTGGCAATATCCCCGGCGTCCCGTTGGGCATCAGACCAGGCAGTCTCGCCCCGGTAGGTTTTGCCGTGTTTCTTGCCGTCAAGCACAACCCATGCCGTCATGCCGCCGGGCCCGTAGGCGTAGGCCACGCCATATCCGAACTCTACTCTTTCTATTTTCATGTCTAGCCTCCCAGCCGTTCACTGTAGGAACATCCTACTAAGTAGGACTCTAATCGCACTATTTCGGTTTGTCAAGTCCATTCTAGAAATATTTTCTACCGGCCCCGGCAGCTGTCATGGCGATGCGTTCCGTAGCTGTCATTCTGCCCGTGTCGATGAGCTGTCCATTCTGCCTATCTTCGCCTATGCCAATCGACACGAATGAAAGAAAGTCTTACTAGGTAGGACTACAGACCCCCGGTTCTGCCTATCTTGGCCTATGCCAATCGACACCATTCAACAGCATTCACATACCATATGTGGTAGTTCAACCAAACACTGACCACAATATCTTGGGGTCACCAGGCGAACGTATGTTCGACCGGGAGAGTGCCGGGACGGTGCCCTTTCAGGTGCCCGTATAGCGTGCTGACGTACAGCCCTCATTTTGTATTCAAACTGTATGCAATGGGATGAATAAAAATACGCAACCAGGGTGGGGTAAGCGCTAACCCTGTTTGCTTTAGTTAGACAACGAGCGTAGCGAGGCGTAGAGCAACGAACGTAGTGAGGCGGTAGCCTCTTGTTTTTGTTTATAAGTCACCCGATACTTCACCAATTACAAAAAATGTAACGCATCCACCCGCTGAAAGCAATCTATGTCTGGCATAAGAGACTGTGCTTCCCTACCTCCCTGGTCAAGCTCGATCAAATGTCTTGGGGGAGTGGTCCGGCCTAGTGGACATAGAAGGCTGTTACCCTACAACGGGGATCAGACCGGGGATCAACCGGACCGGAACGAGGGGGTTAAAAACCTAGATTTCCCAGCCGCCTGAGTAATCCTCCCTGTCTGGCTCAAGACCATTAGGTGTAACGATACCACACATTTCGCTGCGTGTTCTGTACTAATTTACGGGAAAAAGTTTTCTTTTATTGCATGGTGTATATTGCGGTTATGAACATTGCGGGATTTGTGGTGGCGGTAGTAGCGCTGTTGAGCTCTTTTGGGTTGATGGTTCGAGAATGGTGGATTTGGTTCAACGAAGAAGAACCTGAAGAATTTGAAGAATGGGAATGTGAGGAATGTGGCTTTATCGCTGAATCTGTTAGTATTGAAGGTATTGTAGAAGGCATTAAGATTCACAACATGATTCGTAATTGTTGTGATGAATTCAATGATTACTATCAGGAGGAAGAATGATTGAAGTGTCCAACGACGAATATCATGCTTTGCAAGTAGTGGCGTCTGTCGCAAGAAACAACTACATTGTTTGGCACTCAATGGCATCCGCCGGACCTTCAATTATTAAAAGCACTGAGTTGGACTTGGCTCTTGAAGCCCTCGACCAAGGATGACTATTGCAATACCAGACGTATCTACAGTCCCTGGTAAGCAAGATGAATTCTGCAATGGCAAATGTGAAGATTGTTACTGTGGCGAAGAAGATGACTCGCCCGAAGTTGAGGAGGAGTTCTAATGACCAATATCACCCGTTCTGTAATCCGGACGGCTACACCAATCGCTGTTGGTTTTGTAGTATCGGTACTTGCCCATTTAGGGATCAAGAATCCAGTTGAAGTCTCAGCCATTGGCTCAGTCTCGGCCACTGTCTATTACGGAATTGTGCGAAAGATTGAAAGCACCCACCCCAAAGTTGGACACCTTCTTGGTGTACTTGGCGCACCTGTCTACCCAACACCCACCGGACCCGTGGTGCCCGCCGAGGCTCCCGCCGCTACTGTAACCCCAGCTCCTACCCCTGAGCGAGTTATTTCCCCTCCCGGCAATGCTCTCGGATACTCACCTACCCTGCCTAAAAAATAATTTTTTATGGCCTAAATTTGGGCGTGCTGATCCCACAGTCGCTTTCAAGCCGGGGATCGCACATCCCAAAGGAGGATGGGATATGAATATGGTAACAGATGGCAATTAGTCCTGCACAAAAAGAAAAGTTTTGGGGGTTGCGAGAGGCAGGTTTTTCTCAATCTGATTCCGCTAAAAAGGCGGGCTTTTCGATTGCCACCGCACAGCGCTTGGAAAAGCGTGAGATGCACAATGTCCGAGGTAAAGAACTTCAAATTGTCAAAGCGCAAGAAGATTTACCTAACCCCAAAAGAGAATCAGAATTAAGTGCTGAGGCCAAACGTGCCTTAGAAGATTTTGCTTATTTTCAAGAGCGATACTTTGGACGCATTGCAGCACCCTGGCAAAAAGAAGCGGCAGAACAAATAGTTAAACTGCTTGAAACCCCCAATGAGGAATACGTTGTTATCAACGCTCCCCCTGGATCGGGTAAGACCGTTACGTTTGTTCACGACATTCCTGCTTGGCTTACCTGTAGAAACCGAGCTATCCGTGGCATGATTGGTTCTGCCACAATGAGCCTTGCCAAACGTAACTTGATGCGACTAAAGCGTACCTTTGAACGTATCGAGCCAGAAAAGGCTGAGACTAATGCTTTGCGCCGTGGCGATGCTTTAGATGCCGTTGCTACCCTGTCTCAAGACTTTGGGCGATTCCGTCCAATGGACAAAGAAATTTGGACTAACGAGGCGTTCATTGTTATGCAACCTGGGGAGACTGGGGCCATTTCCGAAAAAGAACCAACTTGGTCTGCTTACGGAATTGACACTTCGTTTATTGGTGGACGGTATGACTTTGTAATGTGGGACGACCTTGTAGACCCTCGCAAGATGCGAACCCTGGAACAGAAGGAAGCTTTACAAGACGTTTATCAAGATGTTTGTGAAACTCGTTTGGAACCTGGTGGACTCCTTGTGCTTCAAGGCCAGAGAATTTCTTCGGATGATTTGTACCGTTTTGCGTTGGATATGACAGCCCCTGGCTTGGACGATAACGACGACGACGAATACGACGAAGAAGAGATGACCACCAAAATTGGTGATAAACGAGATGGTAAAAAATATCACCACATTATTTTCAAAGCCCATTACGAAGAACAATGCGACCCCGAGCAGCATAAAAAATCGGCTTCGCCATACCCTCACGGCTGTTTGCTTGTGCCAAGACGAATTCCCTGGGTCAAAATCAATACCCTTATGGCAAACCGTGGAGAACGATTTACAGTTCTTTATCAGCAACAGGACGTTGATCCCACAGAAGTTCTTGTTCCAAACGCATGGGTTTATGGGCATGGTGAGTTTGTTGGATGTATTGACAAACACAGGGAACGATTAGAAATTCCAGCAGGGCTGAACCCTTCGGAGTGCTATTCAATAGCGACAGCTGACCCATCACCTACAAACTATTGGTCTGTTCAATGGTGGATTTATGATCCCGCTTCTGAAAAACGGTATCTCATTGACTTAGCCCGTAAAAAAATGGATGCCCCAGATTTCTTAGACTGGTCTGCCGAGAACGGAAAATTTGTTGGCATGATGGACGATTGGCAAGACGCTTCTCGAACTTTAGGTTTTCCAATTACAACTTGGATTGTAGAGGCTAATGCCGCACAACGGTTCATGTTACAATATGACCATGTGCGTCGTTGGCGAACTATGCATAATGTTGATATAATTCCGCATACAACCAGTCGAAATAAATCAGACCCGAACTACGGAGTAGAAACCATTGCACCACATTGGCGTTTTGGCAGAGTACGACTACCCGGTAGAGGCGACGGAAAGACTGTTGCAATGCGGCTTGTTGACGAAGTTACTAAATATCCGCATGGACGAACGGACGATTGCGTAATGGCTGAATGGTTTTTTGAATGGAACCTACCACAACTTTCTTTGCCTAGCGCAGTACAGCAAAGTTCTTGGCGGCCTAGCTGGGTTGGAGCAACATCGTAATGGCTCGCTCAGCAGAAGAAATTATTAATTTACATCGTCAGCGTTTGCAATCTCGTGGAGATTATCTCTCACGGATGAAAGAAATTTCCATTCATTACAACAACCAGGTAACTGTCCCATTGCCCGAGTTGGATGCTAACGAAAAACCAGCAGTTGCAAACTTGCTTTCACAAGGTATTGACCAATTTGCTTTGAGGGTCTCCTCGGTCATGCCTGACGTTCAATTTCCTGCATTGCGTGGTGGGTTCAAGGCAAGTGAAGAAAATGCCCGTAAGAGGCGTCTAGCCACCTTAGGTTGGTTTGACATGAACGATATGAACATGAAAATGCGTCGTCGTGCCCGATACCAAGTTGCTTATGCTTCTGCCCCTGTTTCAATTCATCCCGTTTCGCTAAATAGGAATGACAAGCGAGAGATTCCACACTGGCGAGTTCGCAATCCATTGTCTACGTTTCCGTCGGACACGATTGATCCTGACAACATGGAACCAGAAGATTGTATTTTTGAGGACCATCGCACACTTCGATGGATGCAAGAGAACTACCCAGCCGCCGCAAAAACGCTTTACGTTGGCAAATCTACGCCGGATACGTTGTTCAATATCCTTGAATACGTTGACCCAGAGGAAACTGTTCTTGTTGCCGTAGGAGCCAAGCGAGAATCCCGCAATTACATGGGAGGAGAGAACCTTCCTGGCTTGAGTGCAATTGTTCTTGATCGCGTACCTAACCGAGCAGGCATCACTCCTGTCGTCGTCCCGACACGGATTGCCTTAGACAAGGTTATGTCTAAATTCGAGGCCATGTTGGGAATGTATCAACGACAAGCAAAGCTTGATGCACTCAACACCATTGCTGTAATGCGTGGCGTATTCCCCGATGAATGGGTAGTGGCCCACCCGAACGCTCAAGGTATGACGCCAAAAATTATTCAGAACGCCGATGGTAAAACTGGTGTACGTGGTGTAATTCAAAACGGTCAGATTGATGTTATCTATCCGCAGATTAACCAAAACGCTGGTCTTACCCTTGACCGCTTGGAACGTAACGCTCGTTTGAGCGCTGGTATTCCTGCTGAATGGGGTGGTGAATCGGGTTCCAATATCCGCACCGCTAAGCGTGGTGATTCGGTTCTGTCTGAAGCCGTTGATCCCGACATTCAAGAAACTCAAGAAATCTTTGCCGCTTCAATGGAAGCCGAAATTCGTCGTGGTATTGCTATTCAAAAAGCGTATTACGGTTCAAAGCCAACAATTTTCCTTATGGGAATGAATGGAAAAATTGAAGGTCCACCGGATTACACACCCGATGAAGCTTTTGAAACCGACCTGTGCCGTGTCTCTTATCCGCTACCTGGTTCAGACGCCAACCAAATGGCCGTAATGATTGGTCAGAAGATTGGCATTGGAGAAATGTCCGTTCGATCAGCGATGGAAATGGACCCATTGATTCGTGATCCCGAACTTGAAACCGCCCGTATCCACGTTGAAGGAATTCGCAAAGCCTTATTGTCGGGTTTGGAACAACAAGCCGTACAAGGACAACTTGACCCCAATACGATATCTCGTATCGCTATTATGATGGGCGATGGCCGCACTCCTTTAGAGGAAGCGGTTATGAAAGTCCATGAAGAAATGCAAAAAGAACAGGCGGATAAACAAAATGCCCAACCTGAGCAAGGAGCAGGTGTACCGAATATGGGCGGAGTACCTGGACAGCCAGGTCCCGCAGGACTTTCCGGAGGGATGGGAGAAGCGCAACCGGAAGATCAACCTGGCATGGCTCCGGCCCCTCCGCCTGACCAGGCTGCGATGGCTCAAGCAGGTGCGCCAATTTCAGCACCGCCACAAGGATTAAGTAATTTGCAAGACCTTCTTGGATCGTTACACCAAACCTCTGCACCCCCCGCAATGGCCCAATGATGTACGAAAAGTGTTGGATATGTGCAGAAGCGGCTATTCAAATGGTTGATCCACTTTGTTCAAACGATGTAGTCCCTACCGTATGTTTAGATTGTGCAAAAGACCGAGCTGTTCGAGCATTTTTCTACGAACGATACTTGAGAGATTTCCATGCCCAGAAAAGGTAAAGGCGGAAAAGTTGAAGGTTCAACTCAAACTGCTTACTCAAACCGAACTGATCTAAACAACCGTGGCCCTCAGCCAATTACCGTTGCGCCCGGCGAACCTTACGGTCAACGTAAAATGCTTGAAGATGCTCAACGTGCTGTACCGGTTGCTGGCACCCCTACACCCCAACGACAGGGACAATCAATTCCTGCTGTTCAATCAACACCATCGCAACCTGCTGCGGTTCCTGGTACGTTGCCTTTTCTCCACCCTACACAGCGACCCAATGAACCAATAGATGCCGGATTAGAAAACGCAAATCTTAAGTCCGGAGCAAGTTCAGATCAAGGCATACAACGTATTGCAGAAGTAATGAGCAATGCGGCTTCTTCACCATACGCAACCCGTCAGGTACAAGAACTTGCGGCTTTTGTTAATTCGCTAGGAAAATAATGGCTATTGATGGTCGCCTTGATCCAACCAAAGATACTCCCCACGATGCTTTGGCAATCAATTTAGAAAAAACTCTAAACGCCGCACCTTCGCTCAAGGCACATCCTGACATTGCTTACCATGTTGCTCATTCCGGTGGCAACGTCGAGGATAACGCTCAATTGATAGCAGGGATTCATCTTATTCATCAACTTGCAAAAGCTGTTTATCTTCATGTTGATTCAAACAAAGAAGCGTACAAAAAATTAGCAATGCAAAATAACGAAAAAGCAAAACCATGAGTGGCGGAGTTTCCAGCGGAAATCAACCAATCAAACCAAAAGATACTTCTACTCCAATTGTTCAACCACGTCCTCAAAATGTTGAACCACGCCCTCAACAAATACCTGGGCCTAAAACGGTCAATGCGTATCCAACTCGATTTAACAAAGTTCCAAAAATTCAAGAACCAGTACAACAAAACGATGTTGGTGGATGGCTAGAAAGAAACCTTAGTTTAACGGGGTTAAAACATTTTTCAACAACTGCAAATAAAGATATTTCTAACGCAGTAGAATATGCACCCAAGCACGTTGCTAGTGCACTCCATGGTGCGGTTTCTGAAACTAGCAATTGGGCAAAACGCAATCTTAGCGAAACAGGTTTAGACAATAGTTGGCATGACAGTCTTGGTGGCATGAATACCGCTGCACAAATTATTAATGGCTTTGGTGCGTATGCCGGTGCCCCAAATTCGGTTACTGGCAACAAAGGAAAACCACTAACGTACTTAGACACTTTGCAAGGTCTTGGTATGTACGATCCAAACAAACCCTCAGATGGTCTAGGGGTAATTGGCAATGTTGCTGAAACCACCGGAAGCAATCTTCTACAAGAACTAACCCATACTATTAAAAACGCCGTTCATGGAGTAATGGAATCAACGGCTGCAAGTTCACCGCATGGACCTGGCTATTGGAAAAATGTCACAGAACCTGGCCGTGGAACATTTAAAATGTGGTTTTCTGCAAATGAGCCTGGCCCTACAACTCAAGAACCTTGGGACTTGGCAGTTCATTCAGCAATGGGTGTTACTAATAAATTATTTGATACTCCTCAACATATGTACCGAGCAGCAGTTCTTGCTTATCAACAACATGGTTGGGATGGCGTTGCAGCAATACTAGGCCCATCACTTCTTGCGGCGGCAGCAGGATCGTTTGTAGGAAACCCTGAACTTGGTGGAGTAGTTGCAGAATCAACAGCATTAGGGGCTACAGCAGCTGAAGGAGCCACTACAGCGGTAGCAGGAGAAGCAGGAACTACAGCAGCGTCAGCAGCAACAGCCGCAGCAGAACAAGCAGCGGTTAGGGCCGCCCAACCAACTGTTGCGGATGACTTAGCGATGCAAGCCACTCAAGCCGGTACAAAAGGATTTTTGAATAGTCCCATTGGTATTGCCGCTCGTGCTGTTGGAGTCCCGGTCAAATCAGTTGCAGAAGGATTAAGTTCACCTGCAATGACGGCATTTCAAATGCCAAATCAACTTGACTATTTTACAAATGGCCCTATTGGAGATATTTGGCGTAAGACTCAAACACCATCTGGAAACATTTCTACCATTGGCCGTGGGCTCAGTGAATTGGTTTATGGAAAACCAAACACTTGGTTATCGGGAACAACTGATGCGGTTGCCAGTCTTACAGCAATGCCATTTGAATTTGGTCGTGCTTTAGGTATTGAAAAAACTGCTGGTCGAGTTCTTACCGCTTCTGACTCAATTGCAGTAGATCGTGCTTTTGCAAAAAGTTCAGGATACAAACGTGCCATAGATCAGATTATGAGTATGGCGAGAGGAGAGTACGGACCAGAAGTTCAAAAGAATGTGGCAGGAGCAATTACCAGAGCCATGCCCACCCTCGAACCTATTGCAAAAGATATTGCCGATGCCGCTTCTATGCCTGGCGCTACTGCTTACGATGTTTCTAAAAGAATTGGTGAACTTGCCGATCAAGGTGCAATGGTTCAAACCAATTTACTCCCAACGGTAGGTCTGTACGGACTAACAAAAGCTCGGGGCCAATTATCAGACAATCCAATTCCATCGTACTTTAGCCGTGTATTTGGACAGTCCCCTATGTCCATTGATGATTTGAAACAAATCATAACAACTGGAACAATTCGTTTAGGCGAAGCCAATTCCGGTTACAAACTGGGTCAGTTGCTTCAACAAACAGGTATGCGCTCAAGCGACGTTACTCGATTGGTTAACGACCTTGTTACTTCTAACGATGTAACAAAATGGGAAAATCTTACTAAGGCTGCTTTGAAAGAAAACTTTTGGCAACGCATTGACCGAAGGCTTTTGAGCCATTTGAATTTAGACACTCCTGAATTCCAAGAAGCCTTTAGGCGAGGAAAATTTACAAAAGAACAAGAAAAAATATTTACTGATGCTCTTAACACCAAAGGTCTAAAAACTGTTTACGATGCACTTCGTAAATCCGTGAACTCTCAAGTAGAAGCGCTGGTCGGTTCTTCAGGAGCTGGGGGTCGAAGCGGATTGTTTGTTGCTGATGGTCAAGGTAAGGATGCTTCATTACTAGATAACCATTCAACTGCTGCTGTCACCGAAAACCAACGTGGAGAATTAACGCTTCCAGACTATCGTGCATTTGATGATGCGCTTTCTAAAATCTTTAGAGAAAACAAAAAAATGAATAGTGGCACTCGCAATTTTGCAGACACGATGGGCCACATCGGAGCGATGACTAATGAAAATCTTGATTCTTGGGTCAACGATCAATTTTTCAAACCTCTTGCGCTGTTGACTCCTGGTTGGGCATTTCGAGTTTCTTTGTCAGAAATTGCTTTGAACTCAGCAAGACTTGGACCATTGAACTTTGCGGCAGGGCGACTTACGGGAAGCATGCTGAAACAACAACGAGAGGCTTTTAGGGAAGCACAAAAATATTCACGTTTGCTTGTTGATAATCTTGAAAAAAGAATTTCAAGGTTAGAAAAGCACATAGAACAATTAGACCATCCCGAAGCCGTTCAATTAAAACAAGAAGAACTTCATAATTTACAATTGCACGTTGATTGGTTGCGTTCTAAAGCAGGAACAGAAAAACCACTAACAGAGCGAGCCAATGTTAATGCTGGGAAAAAAGCACTTGTACCCCCACCCCCCGCTCAATTTGTATCAGATTATCTTTCTGAAAAGGGATACAAAGTATCTCCAACGGAAGCAGACAACCTGCACATGCTTGCAAGAGGAACAGCCATTGGTGCTACTCAAGCTATGATTACCGCAATTGGAAAAGATAAATTTATCAAAAACACGGCTTACCTTATGTACCGTCATGGCGGATACTTGCCAGCAGCGGTTAGTTCAATTCACCAGTCCATGTTGTCAAATGTTGATATGTCTGCTGAAATGTATGACGTAATCAAATACGAAAAGACAGTGAACCCTGAAACGGGCTTGCCCGAAATGATTCCAAAACTAGGTCGGCAAGGAAAAATTAAAACCAAAATGGTTTTGATGAACCCTAAAGATTTTGCTGAATCCTCTTTTGGGCATAAGGGTTATTTTGAAGGTTGGTTCTACGGCGCTCACACATTGGCCGGAAGTGAATTATTGACTCGCCCGTTAGCAAAAATTTATCTTGATCTTTACAACGAAGGATATCGGGGAATCAAATTACGACAACAAGCAGTAGTTGAAGCACAACGCTTGATTGAAGCATTGCCTAAAGATGTACGAGTAACAATGGCTCGCAACTCAGTTCCAGGCATGAACGAAGATGTTCCCTTAACCTCATGGGCCGGAAAATTGGTTGACAAACTTGAAGGTATTGCTGCTCCTTCTCGCTTACCCGAAACCGTAATTCGAACTGAAAAACAAATTGTTTCTGGCGCTGCGGCAAAAGGCGTAACTCAAACCGTTCACACAAAGTTGCTGTCGGACATTGCGAACAACAATCTTCCTACTCACGTTAATGGGTTTTACAGAGAATACGCTTTTAATGAAACCGGAAAACAATTACCAGAAAAATTCTTTCCAGTCAAAGTTATTTCTCGAACGCCTCAACTAGAAGGCAAGAGCAAAATTATTGAACGCATTTCAACCGAGGGACACAGCAAGGTTCTTGGCCCGATTGTTAATTACCTAAGTCGTCAACCTACGTTTGTTGCTGATTTTGTACTTGAGCGTGACCGTCTTGAAAAGAAAGTAGTTGCTGGAATCCTTACAGCAGATCAAGCAGACGTTATTGCTGAAACAACAGCAACCCGTAGAATGGTTCGTTTCATTCACAACCCTTCGGATAAAACCAAATTTGAAGAAATGATGAGTACGGTAGCTCCGTTCTACTTTGCTCAAAACCAGGCATGGCGTCGTATGGGTAGATTGTTTGCTGAAAATCCAGGGGCATTTATGCAGTATGCCGCCGTGATGATGAGTACTCAAAACCTTGTAACAAAAATCACAAATCAAAATGGAATTTCGTTAGTAACAATTCCATCGGCTTCGCTGTTTGGACTTCCGTTTACAGCATCGCTTTCGTCTTTGCAAACGATGGACGCGTTCTCCCCAGCCACTGATCCTCAAAGCGCTACCAATGGACCACAAACTATCCTTGATTATTTCACTCCTAAGTTCGGTCCCGTAGTAACAGTCCCAACAAAACTTCTGTATTGGGCTTTTCCTGAATGGGACAAAAACAAAGTCGGTGCCATTGTCGGCCGAAACCTTGAAGGCAACATTGGAAGCACTGAAACAACTGCACAATTCCTGTTTCAATCAGCGATTCCTAACAGCATTATTCGCAACTTGGTGGAATTGCCAGTTGGTTACGCATTAAGTTCTGCCGGTATTGGCGGCACTCCCTTGAACTTCATTGACAACGCTTACATCCAATCCGTGTTGGAAGCAATGCGCTATCAAGTAACTTCGCAAAGCAAACAATATTATGATTCTCTAAATAATTTTGTAGATCAAAACGGAAAGAAATTAACTCCTTTTGAAAAAGCAGAAGCACTTGCAACTTGGCAACAACAACATTGGAATCAAAATAAAGCCGATGGACAAAATTCAATGGCGAGTTTGATTAATTCTTCTCGTCAACAAGCTGGATTAGCGTGGCTGGCTAAAATGGCCGCTGGGTTGTTTTCTCCTGTCAGCATCAGCACGGGGAATTCCGATCAAGCCATGGTTACAAAATTAAACAACTACGTCAAAAATAAAAAATACAAAGGCGATTATTACGCTGCCGTTGATGCTTTCACTAAAGATAACCCCTATGCCACTATTGACACGATGAGTAAATCCAAATCTACGTTTGGTGGCGTTTACGCTGAAACTCGAACTATGGATAATTGGCTCAGTCAAAACCAAAACTTTGTTCAGCAGAATCCTCTTGGCGCAATGGCATTTGCCCCCGATATGTCTAAAGACACCAAGTACTACCAGCCAGCAAATACCTTGCTTATCAATTTGGGACTACGACAAAAAGAAAGCCCACAAGATTTTATCAACCAATTTGAAATCACTTCGGGAAATCAATTTTTCTACAACTGGATTAAACCTCAGTACACGAAATACATCAATGAAGGCGTAAAGCATAGCGATGTGTACAAATGGGAACAATCAATGATCCAATGGTACGGAGGAAATTTCAATCCAAAATGGATGGCAAATTACAACGCTCAAGGAAGTTCAATTGTCAAATTGCAGACCATGAGCCAGATTCAAAACATCCTTGCTTCTAACCCCAAGCTGGCAAATACCCAGGTCGGACAAGGCATTAGTTATTTGCTTGAAGTAGTTATGGGTAAAGACGGGCAAAACGGATTTTACAAAGAAGTACAAGATGCAATTAAATCAGGTAAAATTACAAGTGCAGATGCAAAAAAAACTTGGCAAGATTGGCTTGACGGGTTTATTAAAAACAATCCATTCATGAAACAAGCAGTTCTTTCCTCCTTCTACAATTTAGGTTAATCCATGACAGACACAATGACCCCACAAGAGCCAACTGCTCCGTCAGACACTTCAACCCCTGAGATGCCCTCAGTGCCCCCTGCATCGCCTCCTGACGCTTCCGCCACGCCAGAACCTACTTCTACTCCCAATGTCGCTTCCGATGCCTCACAGGGAGAATCAGAGGCTCCCGAAAAGGACAGTGGAATCCCCACCGTTCCTACCGAAAAACCCAAACATTCTGGTATGGCTGGCAAAATTGAAAGCATTGCAGACGATTACGTCATTCCAATTTCCGACGAAGCCATTAAAACTTGGGCAAAACAAGGTGATGAAAAATCATTTAAAACGTATGCTCAGCAGGTAGCAATTGGTTTGTATCCCACTTTTGCGGCTCAAATTCAAATGGGTATGCCTACTCGAATTCTTCTTGATCCTTATATCCAAGTTGCCGAACAAGTTTTAGGTGAACAAAAAGACGAGCCCAATTGGTCTGACCCTAAGTGGAACGCTGCTTTGCAAGGTAGCAAAGATCCCAAAACTGGTCGCCCCGTTCCAATGACTCTTGATGAATGGAGAAAGTTCCTTCGCCAGCATCCGGGCCATAAGTTTGTAGAAACACCACAAGCAATGGAAATGGCGCATAAATTCGGAGCTGATTTGAATAAAGCATTTGGCGGAGAATTGCCGCAACCTGCAACGTCCGAAGAACCAATTGAACAAGGGGCGGCATAATGGCTAAAGGAGTAACTACAAAAACCGGTGTTATAAATGTACAGACACCGCCAAGCCTTTCTACTAGCAGTAGTAGCGGTATCAATTACGCCCTGGGTCCAGTAACGGGAAACAATGGTTCGTATGCTTCTACGTCGTTAGATGGTTTGTGGGGCAACCTTGTTAATGGTGTCCCTGGTAGGGCAAGTCCACTTCCAATGAGCGAAATTGCCAACATTGTTAGTTCGTTGGCAGGCAAAGTTGTTTCTCCTGCAAATGCTAAAAGTGAACTTTCTAAATTATTCTCACAATATGTTCCTGGGCCAAATTCAAACTTAGCCCAAGCAATTGCCAATCAAGGTGGTGCCAGTGGTTCCGGCGGTTCTAGCGGTGGTAGTTCCGGTGGTGCCTCGGCATTGCAGATTAAACAAGACAATGCCCAAAGCACAATTGATGGATATCTATCTGCTTGGGGATTAAGCAATATGTCCGGTTGGGCGTATAACCAAGTTGTTGCTGAGGGAAACACGGTTAGCACCGCTTCCATTGTTGATGCTTTACGTCAGACACCTCAGTACGCTGCGGTTTATCCGGGTAACGCCGAATTGTTGGCGGCTGGAAAAGCGATTATTCCTGAACAACAATATAAAACTCTCCAAACACAATACGTTGATATTGCTGCAACATTTGGGTTGGACACTTCTTATTTCAATACTGCAAACGTCGGTAATCTAATTGGAGAATTTGGGACTCAATCTCCTATTGACGCTATTCGAACAACGCCTACCTATGCTCAAGCATTTCCAGGCAACGTCACTTTGATGGGCGAAGGCAAAGCACCAATCCCTGAATCTACGTACATGAACATCACTCAGGGTTACAAAGATGCAGGAAACCAATTTGGATTACCCACCGACTTTCTTAGTAATCAAGAAATGGGAACATTGATTTCAGGTAACGTCAGCGTCCCCGAATTCACCCAACGGGTACAGAATGGTTATGCCGTGGCTCAAACTGCCCCCGCCGAAACTAGAAACCTTTTACAACAATACTACGGAGTCAATACGGGCGACCTTGCTCATTACTACCTTGACCCAACTAAAGCCTGGTCAAACCTACAAAAGCAAACTCAGGCTGCTGTTATTGGCACAGAAGCCACTTCAACGGGATTTGGAAACTTAAACCTTCAACAGGCAGAAAACCTTGCTCAGCAACAAATTGCTTCACCTGGGTTAGATGCCAACTATTACCGTCAAGGCTTTTCTAAAGCCGCAACATTAAGTCCATTGGAGCAAGCGGGCGTAGGAACTCGTGGTCAAACAACGGTATCGCAACAACAATTAATTGACTACGCTTTCCCTGGTTCCAATGCTCAAGGCGGAACAAATGCTGCTAGTGAAGATGCTGCTTTGAAACTTGCTACCGAGGCTCGATCCGCTGGTTTATCCGGTGGTGGTGGATATGCTCAAACCGCCAAGGGTGCTGTAGGAGTTGGACGTGCAGGAAGCCAGGGCACGTCAGGAACGTAATGCCTTGGCATCTGATACAATATGCGTAGTGGAGCTTTGGCCGGTGGAGACCGTGAGCTAAGGCCACTACCCGGCAAGGGTCGGCATCCTTGTTGCGTAGAAGCCAAACAGATTTTAATAATTATCCGTATTCATCACCTCCGGTGAATATGCGTACCAATTTGGAGAGACTAAAATGGCAGAATCCGACGAGTTTTATCAAGACGAGGAAACCGACCACCTAGACCCAAACATCCGAGCAGAACTTCGGAAGTCAAAGGAAAGGGCCAAGGAAGCAGAAATGGCGAAAGCCGAACTTGCTGAATTGAAGCGTGAACTGGCGTTTACCAAGGCTGGAATCCCCGAAGATGGTGTTGGCAAATTGCTTCGTAAAGCATACGATGGCGAAACCAATTCAGAGGCAATCCGAGAGGCCGCCGCTGAATATGGAATCCAATTGGGTGTAACGGCGCAGTCAGCTGAACACGATCAAGTTCAAGAAGAACTCGAACGGCATCGCAATATTGCAGGGGCCACGGGGCAAAATGTCTCAGGTCCAACGATGGAACAAGAGTTCCTATCGGCAATGGCAGGTGCTAATTCGGAAGCAGAAGCCATGGAAGTCATCAACAAATTTGGGGGAGATGTAAAAGTCTTTTCCAGTGGTATGCGTTAATCCGGGGAAACAAACCCTAAGGAATTAATATAATGGCATACACCACTACGGGCAACCTTGCCCTAGCCCAAGCAGCGTATGATCGGCTTGCCCGATTTGCTCTGCGTCCCGAACTGTACTTTGACCAGATAGCAGACATTAAGCCTACTAACCAGTCAATGCCAGGTTCGTCAGTTACGTTCCCAATCGTCAGTGACCTTGCCGTTGCTTCTACGGCATTGAATGAGTCCACCGATGTTACGCCTCAAGCAATTTCTGAGTCCAACGTCACGGTTACTCTTGCTGAGTATGGTAACGCTGTTCTGACGACTGCCGCCCTGCGTGGCGAGTCTTACGTCGAGATTGACCCTATCGTTGCCAACGTGATTGGTTACAACGCTGGTGTCAGCATTGACGAAATTGCTCGTGACGTGCTTAAGGCCGGTACGAACGTCGCCTACACCGGTGGCGCTGGTAGCCGTTCTGCTATCAACTCAACAACGCTGTTGAAGGCATCTGACATTCGTGCGGCGAAGGCTCGTCTCCGTTCACAGAACGTCCCTAACTTCAACGGTTACTACACCGCTTACATCCACCCGAACGTCGCTTACGACTTTACGTCTGAGACTGGTTCGGCGGCATGGCGTGACCCACACACCTACTCACAGCCTGGCGAGATTTGGGCCGGAGAATTGGGCGCTTTTGAAGGCTTCCGATTCATCGAAACTCCTCGTGCTCCTGTATTCCAGGGTGTCGGTTCGTCCAGCTCAACGGGATACGCCCCAGTTTACGGCGTCCTCTGTGTTGGTCGGCAGTCGCTTGCGAAGGCATGGTCAATGATTGACGGAAACACGGAACAGCCTCACGTTGTTCCTGGTCCGATCACTGACTTCCTCCGTCGGTTCGTGCCGTGGGGTTGGTACTGGTTGGGTGGATACAGCATCTACCGTCAGGCCTCAATCCAGCGAATCGAAACTGGCTCATCGTTGACTTACAACGACCCAACCATCGACGCTTAGTCACTAGTTAGCGAGGGAAGGTATGGCGTACCGAGGGTACTGTGGACACTGTGGTTCTTACGATATGATTGCGGGACAAGATATGTATCAATGTCTCCAATGTGGGAAACACACACACACTCAAGGTCACGCCATGCCTTCCCAAACTGACGCACCTATCAAGGAGTCTTAATGGGAGTTTCAAGCCCTACAGGTAATGGCGAAGTTCGTGGTATGGAGTATGCAGGTCAGCCTGGTACGTCCTTGCCTTTACGTCCTGAGCGAGCAAAAGCAAACAACGCAAGTTCTATTGGTACGCATGATATGGACAGCTCTATGGCTGCCGATGGCATGGTGGATATGCGTGACGATGGTGTGTTTACAAAGATTACGGTTCCTGAGAACCAGCACATCACGAACAGCAAGTCCGATACCGGCGATCCCTACATGGGTTCCAAAGTTATTATGAAAGGTAAGCCCAACCGATGAGCGTTCCAGGATCAATTGGCACTACCCGTCCGATGACCACCGAGGAAATGTCGGGTCACATGAACGACGATTACTCTTACCCAAGCGTTGTGGCTAAAGTCACTTCTGCTGGCGATGTAAATCGTGGCATCAACGAAATTGCTACGGCTCGTGGCGTTACGGCTCCTCTTGTGATTCAAGACATTTCAGAAGACCCCCACACCAACGAAGGTTGGCAACCGGACAATGCCGGAAATCCAAACCCTTATAAAGTGAGGGAAGCATAATGGCAGGCGGATCGGATTACAAAAGTTCTCAAACAGATGTTTGTCACGGTGCTTGCATGGGCGCTTGCCCCACTTGTGGCGCTATGCCGGAAATCAACTTCCATCCTGACGGTTTCCCAATGCAACCCAAGGATGACTCGGTAGACACGATCAACAATTCAGCAGGATAGGTAACTCATGGCCCGCTTACGGTTTGATTCCGTAAAGGGCGAACTGAGTGCCGCTATCGCTCCAACCGATACGGTAATTAACTCCCCTGGCTTAGCCCGTTTGGGTAACGTCAGTGGGGGTGACGTAGCACTTGTTTGTCTCTTTGCGTTCGACAGCAATGGAAATATCCTCCCTTCAGGAGCAGAGAATGTCTATGTGACTTCTCACGTCATTGGCTCTACTTCAGCCATTGTCACGCGAGCAGGCGATGGAACTACCGCTCTTGCTTGGCCCGTGTACAGCGCGTGGGCACATGGCTGGGGAGTTGCTGATGTCACGGACATTCAGTCCAGTGTCACAGCTGAAACCAATAGGGCTACTACCGCAGAAGCAGGATTATCAACTTCAATCACGGCGGAACAAGTACGGGCTACCGCTGCCGAAAGCACGCTTACTACCAATCTTGCTACTGAAACCTCTAGGGCTACTACCGCCGAAAACCTTCGAGCCTTTGGCGTCACTCGTAGTGCAATCAAGACCTCAGCCTATGGAGCCTCGGTTAGCCAACTTGTTCCCGTTGATACCACTTCTGGCGCAGTAACCATTTCTCTCCCCAACAACCCTGCAAATAACTCGGTTGTCGCAGTAATCAAAATAGCAGGAAGCAATAACGTCACGGTTTCCTGCCAGGGTTCAGACACTATTAACAAAGCAGGTGGAGCCACCACTTACGCTTTGAGCAGTATCAACCAAGCAGTTACGTTTCAGTACGACCTTTCTACGTTAGTTTGGACTGTCCTCGCAGATGCCGCTCTAACGGGTCCACAGGGCTTTCAGGGCAACCAGGGCAATCAAGGATTTCAGGGCGCTACAGGGCCACAGGGGGCCACTGGGAGCCAAGGTAGTACGGGTAGTCAGGGACCACAAGGATTCCAGGGGAATATCGGGACCCAGGGCTATCAGGGTTCACAAGGAAACCAAGGCTACCAAGGACTTACCGGAACCCCAGGAACTCAGGGCTATCAGGGTTATCAAGGATTCCAGGGATTGACTGGCTCGCAAGGAAGCCAAGGATTCCAGGGCTTTCAAGGAAACCAGGGAAATCAAGGATTCCAAGGGACGCAAGGATTTCAAGGAACTACTGGTTCTGCTGGTCCACAGGGCTACCAAGGCTATCAAGGCTTCCAAGGAAATCAAGGAACGCAAGGCGCAGCCTCAACCGTTCAAGGCCCACAAGGATTCCAGGGAAGTACCGGAACACAAGGTTCAACCGGAGCGCAGGGAACACAAGGCTCAACGGGAGCGCAGGGTTCAACAGGAAGTCAAGGTAGCACCGGAGCACAGGGCTCGACTGGCGCACAAGGAAGCACCGGAGCGCAGGGTTCAACTGGTGCTCAAGGTAATCAAGGTTTCCAAGGTGTGCAAGGTTCTACTGGCTCACAGGGTTCTACTGGTGCACAGGGAACTCAAGGCTTCCAAGGTACGACTGGTTCTACTGGAGCACAAGGTAGCCAAGGTTCACAAGGTGCTACCGGAGCCACTGGTGCTCAGGGTAACCAAGGGTTCCAAGGTTTCCAGGGCACGCAGGGCAACCAAGGTACTACTGGAACTACAGGTGCGCAAGGCTCACAAGGATACCAGGGGTATCAGGGTGTTCAAGGTTCACAAGGATTTCAAGGAAGTCAAGGAAGTACTGGTGCTCAAGGAAGCACAGGTGCGCAAGGAAGCACTGGGGCACAGGGTGCAACAGGAACACAAGGGTCTACAGGTGCACAGGGTTCTACGGGAGCACAGGGTTCTACTGGAGCTCAGGGAAGTACAGGTTCTCAAGGTGCAACTGGAAGCCAAGGATCACAAGGCAACCAGGGTACGCAGGGGAACCAGGGTACACAAGGTACATCTGCAACTACCACCAACGTACTGCTTAACGCACCGTTTGAAACAGTAAGTACTTCTGGTACTGCGCTTAGTGGTTCTGTTGCTGCGGCACTTAACGCTACAACATCTGCGTTCTTCCTTTACACCGCTAACCCAACGGCTCAATACACAATCAACATGACTAATTGCCCGACCACTACTGGTCAATCGGTGACGTTCGCCATGGTTGTTGTCAATGGTGCTACTGCTTACTTGCCTCTAAACATAACCGTCAACACAGTCCAAGCTGGTGCTACGTCATCAGTTCTGCCAGTAAACGGAGCCACAAATAATAGCATTACAACATGGTGGCAGGGTGGAACAGCACCTACAGCAGGTAACGCTTCTACTCTTGACTCATACACATTTACGGTTATTTGCACCGGCTCTAGCGCATGGACAATTCTTGCTAGTCAAGTGAAGTACTAATGCCTTTACCTACTACGTTTGCAGGTGATGCTTCTAGAGCAGAAGGTCAATTCACAAAAATTAGTTCTGGACCTGCACCTATTGGTGGGCCTTATTTTGCAAACGCATACCACGATAATTACGCCTACGGCGGTAGTTCTTCTTATGCTGGAATAGGAAGTGCGGATTACATTACAGGCGTAAAAGTAGATACATCTGGAAATATTTATTACACAGGTTTTTGTCAAAGCAATAGTGGAAACTCAACAATATTAGTTACTAAGTTAAATTCATCTGGTGTTGTTCAATGGTGTATATATTTAACTAATGGAACAGCCCCTGTGTCAGTATCAATTAACTCCAGAATAGAATTAGACAGTTCTGGTGTTCCTTATGTTTGTTTTGATAGTTATGTTTATAAATTAGATGCATCTACTGGTTCTGTTTTATGGCGTTTTGGTGTTCCACAACCGCCTAACGGATCGTATGCAAGAGGGGCTTGTTATATAAAATCAACCACTACTGATTCTTCTGGTAATTTGTATGCTCTTTATACATACAACGCAGGGTCGTTGAAGGGCGGAGCTGTTTATAAGTTTAGTTCAAGCGGTACGGTATTAAATACTGTAAACATAGAATCAAGTACTACTGGTATTTATACAGGGGGTTTTGGTTGCACAGATGTGAAAATTGACAACAACGGTTATATGTACGTTGCACATCTTTCCAATGGTTCATCTCCTGCAACTTCATTCAACTCTGGTTTTACTACTTTTGACAGCAGTTTTAATGTAATTACATCTTACGGAGCGTTAGGAAACAACGCTTCTGGGCCCCAAGGTGCTACAGGGTGGGCTAATCCAAAAATAGGATTTGATAGTTCTAATAATTTATTTATGAGCGCAAATCAATTTAACACTACCGGTGGAGCCGGTCAATGGACTGGCGTAACAACAGCAAAGTTTACAATTCCTTCGTATAGCGGAAGCGGTTGGTCTCCGAATGTTATTTGGGCATATACGTTAAGTGCATACAGTCCAACTGTTACTTATGGACCACCTACTGAATTAAAAGTTGATTCAAATGGAAATTGTTTTACTGCATACCCACAGGGTACTTCTGCTACAGCACCAGGGTATGCCACAAAATATAACGCATCAGGATCTTCCGTAAGTTTTGCAGATATGCAAGGAACTTCCTATAAAAGCGGTAACTTTTTTTGCCTTGATATAGATAGGTCTGGGAATGTTTATTTGGGCGGAGCCTCTTCAAATAATTCTGCGAATACAGGAAGCAAAGTGAGTTATTACGACACTTCAGCGATACTGTTCAAAGACATAAATTCTTTTCAAACAACGTACGCCCATAGTGCTTTAACAATTCCGGCAATATTTACTAGCCCATCTTACACAGTAAATTATTCTTCAACCGCTAATAGTGACGGTAGCGTTGTGTGGGTTCCAGCTACCAGCACCAATATTACTTCTGGTTGGTTTAACATTGGAACAATAGCAGCAGGTAATATTTTGATTAACAATTACACATCAAGTACTACATCTGTTTCATCGTCTTACACTTCGGCAAATGCCTTAGTGAATACTTCTACAGCCTTTCCTTACATTGGTACAGCAACGGTAACTCTTTAATGGAATCTTTTATCGACACCAATACAAATAAGTATCCTTGCACATTGTATGAAATAAAAAGGGATTACCCTGAATACAATGTATATCAACCTTTACCTGACGGTGTATTTGCTGTTAAATGGGTAGAGCCGCCAGAAGACATTGACATATACCATTGCTGGGTTGCAGGAAATCCAGTTATTATAGACGGCGTATGGACAACTAATTGGGTTCTTAAAGAACGTAAACTTGAACCATACCAACTTGGCCCTGGCCCTTGGTTGTTTGATGAAGAATCACAGACTTGGTATTTAGCTCACCCACTAGCAAAGGCGACATATGACAAATGAACTAATCCCAGCATGGGTTGACGTAGACACATTTCTTGGTAATGGTGGAACGTACAGATACATTAAGAATCCAACTCAGGAAGACATCAACCCATACGTTTCATACTTAACCGGACATCAAAACGCAAACATTGATCCTGAAAAAGGCAAGTTTTACACGCTTGCTCTTCATGGTTTAAGCGCATCAGTTAAAGACACATACCCAAATCCCCAGCTGCTTCTTGCTTTGAATTCTTTGGGGAGTGTTTGTAGCATTGTTTTCTTTTATGAAATAAACGACCAAGGCAGACCTTTTAATTGGGTAGACGCTTGGGCTGGTGATGGAACTACTGGTGCTTCGCCTTTCCTCATGTTTACATTGGGCGATATGTCTGGTAAGTCAGAGCATGACATAAAAAGCGTTCCAACGCCAGAAGGAATGGCTAGTGGCCCAATGTTAATTCACACCGAAAAAGACCCTGAAACCAAATGGTTAGTTATGACGGTTGAAAAAATTGCTGCTATTGCTCTTTCACAGAAAGACGCAGCTCTGGCAACCGAGCACTTCTCTAAGATTTACGAACCAACTTTGGAATGGACAGAACAAGTAATCGGTCGAGCAGTTTCGTCTCAGGTATAAATAAACATTCTTGTCAGGTTACGTTGGTGGATTCGTTTTAATGATAAAATTAATAAAGAACTAAAGGACTAATATGCCCTCAATCATAACCGTAGGTGGCTCAAGCAGTACTGGTAACGGTACAACGTTTGGCGACCTTATCGAGAAGGTATACCGCCGTGTAATGGGTGGTATCCGTGAGCGTACCGTAACCCTAGTGGGCAACGGCACTGTCACCACTGGCATTAGTTCTACCGACGTTAGCGTGGTCCTTAGCGGATCGCAGACAACAGGTATCTACCCAGGTGTAATCTTGGCTGTGGAGCTGGAACTGCTTTACGTTACTGCTTGGAACTCAAGTACCCTTACTGCCACCGTCACCCGTGGTTACTACGGCTCAGTAGCAACTAGCCACATCGCTGGCGTTATCTGCTACATCAACCCTCGTTACAGCCGCTACGACATTGGCGTGGCAATCAACGACGACCTTCGCTCACTGTCCAGCCCAACTAACGGACTGTTCCGTGTGGGTGTGGCACAGATTACTTACAACCCAGTCTTTGCTGGTTACGACCTAGGCGACCTGCCAGACAACTTCATTGACATCCTAGAAGTCCGTTACCGCATTGCTCCACCGTACCGTACATTCCCAGCCATCAAGTCTTGGAAGGTAGTGCGTTGGCAACAGAACAGCACTGACCCAGTGTTCCCGTCTGGTCGTGGACTTATTATCCGTGAACCAGGTTGGCCAGGTCTGCCTATCTACATTACCTACTCGGCTCCATTTATCAAGTTCGTAGCGGCGTCTGACTCAGTTATCAACACCCCTGCAACTAACGACGAAGCCCCACCTTTCAACGGTTACGGTGTCAACGCTGCGGTTAACTTCACTGCTACCACAACTAACGGATCAGCAACGCTTACATCTGTTTCAAGCACTGTTGGACTTTACATTGGTATGCTCCTTGGTGGCACTGGTATCCAGAGCGGAACTACTATCTCGTCTATCAACGTCGGTGCGGCCACTGTAACCATGAGTGCTGTCGCTACTGCCAACGGAACTGCCGTAACTATTGGTGGTGCTAACTCACCTAACATTCCGAACATGACGCCAACCATGTTGGACTTGCCACCACTCGGTGCTGAGATTGACCTGACTCTACCTCGTGAAATCAGCCGTAACTTTATGGAGTCTCAGCCTGACCCACGCAAGGCACAAGAAATACCTGCCGGTGCTGTGTCTGGTTCGGTGAACGCTTTGATTCAACGTCGTATGCAAAGGATGAGCGAGGAAGCTGACCGTCTACAGCGTCAGTACACCAAAGTAAGGAGCTGGTAATGACTGCTCAGTGGCCTTATTCCGTCACGGTTACACCGTCTAGTGGTGCTGCTCGTAACTTTGTCCTAGACACTTCGTTTGAGCCGTACCGTCGCGAAGCGTTCCGTCACAAGTCAATCCCACCACAGCGTCAGTCGATCATGATGACCAACATCGTGGGTGAAGGAACAGTTAACACTGAGGGACTCTGGCGCCGTGAGCAAGTTGAATGGTCAATGGGTGCTGGACAGTACTCACTAGACCGTAAGGGTGACTCACAGGAGACTCGCTTCTACAGTTCCAAAGGCGTTGACGTATTCTCGTACCCACTTCAGGCAAAACTTCTACCTGACGTTGAGCGTGTAGATGCTCTTACTGCTAACAACAATATGTTGGCCACCCGTTGTGGAGACAAGGTAGTTGTAGTTAATGGATCAAGCGTTGTTTACTACACCACTTCAACTTCGGGAGCATGGGGTTCGCCTACTACTTGTACGTACAATACCATTTACGGTGGCTCTACCCCTAGCGTAATTCGTAGCATTGACGCTAACGACACTTACACATTTATTGCTACTGACACTGGTGTTTGGTTCTCTAACATTGGTCGTTCTGGCGCACCTTACATAACTGGAGCCAGTGAGTTCCGTCTGTACGCGGCTAACGATGTTACTACTAATTTTACTGGTGGTTACGATCTTGTTCGTTGGGCTAACGACCAAATAATTGCTTCGCGTAATTCACGTTTATACGCTTTTCAACCAAGAACTGCAACGTTGTTCCCTCAATACGGTGCTGTGCCAAGTGTCAATGACGTAAGCGTTGTTCTGCTTTCAGCACAAGACGATGGCACAATGACAAACACCTGGACGGCAACTACAGCCACAGCTCATGGTCTAAGCATCGGTCAGCCATTTACTATTACTGCTACGGCAGTATCTTCAACTATGAATATTCCTAAGTCTTTGAGTAATGCTGGAAACATCAGTATTACTGGTACCGCAGTAACTTGCACCAGTGTCTCAGGTCTTAGCGTTGCTGTCAATGACACCGTAACTGTTAGTTACACTTTCTACGATAACAGTACACCTCAACTTATTCTTAATACTTTTGTTGACACGGGCATTGTAACCTCTATTGGTGGTTCAAGTTTTGTCTACACAACCACCAATCCTTCAGCGATTAGTGCAAACCTTTACTACTCGTACCAAGTCGCTGCAACTGCGGTTGGCGACCACCCAACTGTTTTGTCAGGTACCTACAAAGTCAAGTACACAACAGCAGGTTCAAGTACATTTACGTTCTCTGACCCTAGTCTTGTATTAGGACTTTCTGCCACTGGTGGTATTGTATCCAGTACTGTTCTTGCAGACGTTTTGTACACCCACGAGAACCCATCATGGTTATGGTCAGACATGACTGGTGGCTACACGCAGATTTACTACTCTGGTTACGTCAAGGGTGCTTCAGGCAATCTTTATGGTGGTTGCATTTATCGTTCTAGTTTCCAAGGATCAAGTACTACGACTTCTACCGGTGTATCGGCTACAAGTAACACAAGTGTGTTTCAGCCGTTCCAGTTGAACACACCAGTACAGGCGCTACCAATGTCTCCTGACGAATACCCAACGTGTATCACGTCATACCTTAACTACATTTTTATTGGCACCAATCGTGGTATCCGTATGGCACAGACGTTAAGTATCTACGACCCAACGGCTACACAGACTGGCGACCTTAAATCTGGTCCGGTTATCCCTAACGTTGTTCAACCACTCAGCCAGCCAGTCACAGCAATCATTGGTGACGGACGTTACATCTGGTTCTCATGGAATCAATACGACACACAGAGTACTGGTCTAGGTCGACTTGACCTTGGAACATTTATTGCTCAAGACCCACTTGCTCCAGCTTACGCTTCTGACGTTATGGTTCCCTACACAGGTTCATACGCTTACGGCACCGGACAGGGAATGATTAACTCACTTGTCTGGGACCCAGTTCGTAACCTTCCGGTTATGGCTATTGGTGGCCAGGGAATCTATGCTCCAAAGGCTACCAACGTCAACGGCCTTATGACTGTTGTGCCAACGAACGGTAACACCTACGTTGCGTCTGGTTCAATTACTTCTGGTTTTTTTGACTACGGTATTCCTGATGCCAAGGTGGGTTTTGGGTTTGCTTACAACGCAGTAAACCCAACTGGTTGCTCAGTAGCGGCCACAGTTATCTCTGACCCTGACATGCCTAGCCCAAAGAGTGCCAACATCACTTCTTTCTCTGGCAACGGATCATACGACACTACCACTCAAATTCTAAACACTGATGGTTCAACTGTTCGTGCCAACCAGTTTCAAGTAACAGTAACGTTAAACGCTGGTTCTAGCAACGCTAACTCACCAACGCTTCACCGTTGGACTCTCAAGGCATGGCCAACAGTCGTTCAAGGAACAAACATCTCTGCTGTATTTCAGTTGTCCTCAGTAGACGTGGTTGACGGCATGGAAGTGTTTATTGACCCTTACGACAACTTCAGTTGGCTAGAGAACCTACGTCAAATTCAAGACGTTGTTACCTACACCGAAGGTCCAATCAGCGCCCCTTGTGTCATTGAATCGCTGGACTGGATTCCTCACAAGCGTCGTGACAACTACGAGAACGGCTTTGAGGGCGACTGTGTGGTAACGCTCAAGACACTTTCTCAGTACACCTACACTAACGTCGCTACTTCATAATGGAACAGACAAACATTCCACCTGTAAATCAGGCTAACCGCCCCCTAGTATCTGTCGGTAACGGCAACCAGGTCAAGTGGGGTGACTTTCCTACGTCACAAACAACATCATTTAGCACTGCGTCTGGTAATGCAACTTCGCTTAATACCACAGCTTACCCTGTTACCGCTGCTCCTACAACAATAGGTCAAGTTTTAATATGGAACGGCACTAATTGGGTAGCAGGGAAAGCCTCTCAAGCATGGGCGGTTACAAATGCAAATGCAAACACTTCTATGTCGGCAAGTACTACTTATACACCTAGTGCTTGGACAATTACTGCTTCTGGATTTTCTAACTATTTAGTTCAGATTTCTTGCACAGTAAGAATGACTGCTGCTACGGCTGGAACTTGCAGCATTGGAATAAGAGTTGGTGGAAGTTTGTACGGTGCCACTTCTGGTACTACTTATGGCGCTATTAATGCTCAGTCGGTGACGGTAAATGGAACTTACCTTCTTAGTTCGGTATCAGGGACGCAAGTAATCCAAGGCCAAGTTACGCCTGGTAATTCTGCTGGGGTTTTTTTTAATGGCAATATGAGCGTTATAGGAATTTCTTAATAAAGGAGAATTATGACAGACGTAAGACAAAACATCGTAGGCTGGGCAAAGTACTTTGCAGCTCATCACCAGCAATTCCACTACACCGAAGGTGGACAACGCATGGAAGCCATCAACCAGAACCCAATCAAGTGGCCTGTGTTTGCTGACTGCTCAGCGTTTGTAACTCTTTGCTACAACCACGCTGGCGCACCAGACCCTAACGGTCAAAACTATGACGGCGAAGGCTACACCGGCACACTGCTCAGCCACGGTACCAAGATTCCCCTTGCTCAGGTACAGCCTGGCGACGTTATTGTATATGGCCCTGGAACCGGCTGGCACACAGCACTTGTTGTTGACGTGTCTGGTGCTAACGCTCAGAACCCCTTAACAATTTCCCATGGAAAAGAAGGGGACCCCTCGTATTGCCACGTATCACAAGACGGACGACTTCCACAGACCTACCTACGTTTTAACACTAACCAACTGAACGCAACTTCAGCACACCCCGTTCCAACCGCATGAACTGGAATAGCCTTGCCAACATTACACAAGTACTGGCAGTATTTGTTTTTCCCGTTATCTTTTTTGTTGGCCGTATTGTTTGGAAGAAAGTGAAATCTGAGTTGTCGCCTAATCACGGTAGTTCACTGCGGGACGCCGTGGACAGGATAGAGAAAGCAGTTTTTGAAATCATTGACGAGCAGAAAAAAAACAAGAAAGCCATTAAGCGTGTCGCTAAAGAACTTGAAACCCACCTTAATGACCTTGAATACGAATAAACAACGCACCTTTGGAGAGAAGTGTGCTGACCTTATGCGTCATGGCATGGGTACGTGGACATTCCTGATTGTGTTCTGCACCGCCATGGTGTTATGGATTCTCTCTGCTGGCTTTGGCATTGACCCTGCACCTTTCTTTAGACTTAACCTAGTTCTTTCTATGGTGGCTGGCCTACAAGGATCAGTGCTACTTATCTCAGCCAAACGAGCTGACCGTTTATCTGACGAAATGCAGAAATTTGATACTGAGCACTCGGTTAAGGATTACAACCTAGACCTAGAGACACACGCTCTGGTAAAAGAGATACACGAATTACTAAAGGACAAAGAATGAAGATAGCACTACTCGCAGCCTTGTCGCTTGGTGTAGCCAACGTATTCTCTGTGCTTATGGTTCAAGCTGAAGCTCGTGGTCGACCACACGTAGCAGGCATGACCGAAGTGGGATACTGGCTTGCCAACATTTTCTGCATTAAAACAGCAGTTAGTCACTT
>Ga0214174_100015_pt1 | contig 28130 bp, 33 predicted proteins | sample TroBogEpilimnion_14_FD_153012 | JGI IMG/M metagenome (GOLD analysis project Ga0214174, IMG submission 153012) | Freshwater microbial communities from Trout Bog Lake, WI - 31JUL2007 epilimnion | ecosystem: Environmental > Aquatic > Freshwater > Lake > Epilimnion/Euphotic zone | place: Trout Bog...
GCCCCATCTTGTTAGTAAAAGCCAATGGGTAAACCATCCTGATTACTTTATGCCTGTTTTATTTACTCAATATGGCTGGTCAGATGGCAAAACAACAGTTTGGAATAAAGAATTTGAAATAAGAAAGGCACAAGAAATGACTACATTTACTACGGAAGATCGGCAAGATATTCAAACATTGTTGTTTGAAAATGCCAATTTAATTACCCAGTTGCAAGAAAAAGTGAAGTTTTTAGAAACCAAAAATAAATGGCTTATGCAACAAATTGAACAACTTGAAATACAAATTTGGGGATCAAGATGAACTACGCAGATTTCACTACAAGATACACACGCTACACACAAACCACCAAAACAGCATCAGAAGCGTTTAAAGATGCTGATTATGCAACCGCCATAACTAGACCACAAGAAGCGAACTATGGCGGTTTTGGAGCTTTTATATCGGCTTTAGCTATAGTAGCTATATTTGGCTATGGTTTTTGGCTAACCATTAACCATTGATAAGGCTTCGGCTTTTTCGTTTTCAACACGCTTGAGCCAGCCTTCTATAAATTGAGGTTTGTTCAAGCTGTTGTAATAATCTTCTCTGGCTTTTGAGTATTTTTCGATAAGGTCATTAATGCTTGAATTGGTAATTTGAGCAATAGTTCGTACGCCAATGATTCCATCTGGGACACAACCAATGGATTGCTGGAGTAATTTAATTGCTCTGCCTGGGCCAGCATTAACTCCCATTGAGAAACAGAGAAAATCCAATCCTTTGGGTAATTGATTTGCATATGTTGACATCCAATATTTAGCTTTATACATTGGTGCAACATCTTCTGGAGTTAAATTCTTCATGGTTTTAACTTCATGCCCAACCCATTCTTCCCAGACTGCTTTAGTTACACCTAAATTGGTTTCGCCGCCTGGATCACCAATTTTGTCACCATCCACCCAGCCACCCTCGGATTTCAAAAGTAAACGCAGACATTCGTTGTAATTATTTTCCATTTGTTATGCCAACTTGGGTAGCCAGCCATTCCTGTAAGCTAGTTAATTGGGCTGTTGTTTCAGAACAGGATTCAGCAAGCCGATAGTAGGCGGGGCTTTCATCAGTTCCGCTGGCGGGGTTGGAAAGGCTGGGCAATTTACTGCTACTGGAGTTGTGCAACCCGCCATAATAAGAACGGACAGCAGATAGCTTAGTTTCGTACTCATTTGTAATGCTCCTATTGGCTATTTCTTGTTGTTTCTTGATTGATTCGTTTTCTGCTTCTTGTTTCTCTGCCGCTTGTCTAACATCATCTTGAAATTTAACGAATCGTATATGCTCAAAATGATAGCCAGAATACCAAAAGCCGCATAGCACCAGAGCAACCAATCCAATTTTGACATAGGTAAAAATAGGCAATGGAAACATTATTGTGGTTCTGCGCCAGACATTTGTTTGGCGGCCACAGATGCCGCACCAGAACCAGAAACGATGCCTAAAGCACCAGCAAGTTCTGTAAGGCTAATTTCGTGGCCAGAATAGATTAGATAGATTGCGGCAATTGCTACTACTACAAAGCCAAGCATCCAAGCCCAGCGAGCAATATCGTGGGTTTGATTATCTTTTCCAGTAAGAATATGAGTAAATATTTCGTTCATTTTTTGGTTGTAATAGTATCTGAACCTTTGGTTACAGTAACTTTATCGCCATCAACGGTAACTGACATTGGCGGCTCTTTATCTGCCAAATGATCTAATTTTTCAATAAGATTCTGAATAACCATAAATTCTGGTTTTTCTTCTTTTTCTGTTGTACCAGACACAGCGTTCATCATATTGATGATAGCCATAATTGCACCGCCAGCCATACCGATAACAGCGGCAATTTTGGATGAATCTAAAAATATACTAGCGGCAACGCTAATTACAATAATTGCCGTAATATAGGCTAATCCATGCTTACCAATGGATTTTCCCGCTACTTCTTTGGCTGAATCTAAATTTTCCATTAGTGCCACTTTAAACTAATTAATGTAACAATAATAAAACCAGCACAAGCAATTAAAATTTGTTCTAGTCTTTTAAGCCTTGCATTAATCGATTCATATCGAATGGCGCATACGGCTTCATGGGAATTTAGTCTAGCTTCTGTTTCGGTAATATTAGACATACAAGGCTCATACAAAATAGTAGTTAATAAGTCTTATATTATGATTTATAGGAATTTTATCACTTCTTCTGGCTTTACAAACGCATCGGGGTTATATTCAGTAAAATCCCACCAGAGAAACTGATTCTGCGCCAGATAATTACGGGACTTTAATAAATTGATGTTTTCTGGATGCCCAAATATTAACGGATCAGATACCGACCATAATACAATGCCAGGCTTGCCACAATCCCATGCTAAATGTTGAAAAAAACTATCACAGCCAATCCAAATGCGACACTCAGCAATTAATTCACGCAATCTGGCAATTGGCAAATTCTTTAGAAACTGCGGGGCTATTTGTTCTTCGCCATCAACTCCGACTTGCACAACTTCCTCAGAAATTAATGATAGAAGTTCTTTCCAGTAAGGGTAATTTTTAGGATTACGTTTTCCATTTTGCAATGGTTTGGAATAAGGTGAAATTAGTATCATAAGTATAGCTTTCTGTATGCATCTTCAAGACTACCTTTCCAATTCCATTGAGCCATTTTTTTATAAACATTCCAGCGGTCTAAATCCCCAAATAACGCTTGAGCTTCGGCAATAGATCGACCTGGCACAATCTCAGGGTAGCAAGTAAATACAACGGGATTAGGTATATCAGGAAGAATATGGCTGAAAACAATATGATCGCCAGCACCGCAATTAAGGACAACAATGTTAGAAGCGGCAAACTGTACGATATTTCTAAAAATCTGTTCATCATGTGCATACATATCCTCTCTAGTTTCGCTACGGATGCCGCCTTGAGCTTTTAAATGCCAAGTAATTGCATCTGGGCAAACTAATAGATTAAGTCCTTTTTGATGTAATCCATAAGTAAATAGTGTTTCTTCTCTATGGGCTACACGGGATAAACCCAAGTTGTAATCATGCAATCCAGCACGATATAAAAATGAACAATGCAAATGCTCTACTTTTCTTGCTTTATTAATAATATTCCATTGAATATTGGGTTCTTTATCAATGTCAGCAATTTTGCCTGTGGAATAAGATGTATCAAATATTGCTGGTAAAGTCAAAATTGACCCACCAACTGCGCCTACATCAAAATTTTCAATTGCACATTTATATAAATTTTCTAATACATTTGGTTCTGGAATGGCATCATCATCAACACGCCAAACCCATTCATAACCCATTTCGTTAGCTTTTTGATGAATATGATGCTGACCTTTTTTGTCGGCAAATAACCATTCCCATGCAATTTTTTTGTAATCTAATATTTTAAATATGTGCTGATATATAGGGTTTTCCCTCATATCTTCGGGATTGTCGTTATCATCAAAAATAACTAGCTTATCAGGGCTTTTAGTTTGATTGGCTATAGCCATCAAAACCATTGGCAAAGTTGTTGTATAACGCCCTCTGGTGGCTACTGAGCAGAGTATTTGCATAGCATTAGATTACATCTGTTTTGTTCTGTAATGGGTTGTAATTCTTTGGTTATTTGACCATGCTCATCAACATATTCAAATTCAAAGCCAGGAAAATTCGTTTCTGTTAATCCATGAAGTTTATGGTGCTCACCCCAAAAGTTTTTTGGCTCATTGTGCGGGACAGTAATTAGCAAAACTTTACAATGCTTTTGTAATAACTTTACAATTTCTAGCCCATTGTCTAAATGCTCAATAACTTCAAAAGCAATAATAGTATCGACACTAGGCAAATTATAAGTATTAATATCCGCCCGATGAAATTCTCTATTTCTTCCCCATTCTTGATTCTTAGCCACATCCACAATAATTGGGTCGTAATCAAGACCAAGATAATGTAGTTCTGAATCAAAAAATTGGCTTCCATATCCTGTTGAGCATCCTATTTCTAAAATTGAATTTCCATATATATTATTGTTGGCCCATTCGTATCGTTGCGTTTCTCTAGGAAATACTGCATCGCCTTTAAGAAATACTGCCCGTTCATAATTATTGGAAAGCCGCCAACGATACCAATCTAAATTGTATTTTTGAGCTAATTTAAGTTGATTAAGCAAAAACTTATTATCCCAATCTGGGACTAATGCTTGATCGTGCATAGTGCCTTCTGCATGATGATAAATTGGAAAATCGCCTTTAGAGCCACATTCTTCCAAAACAAATCCTGCATCTTGGGCTTTTAAACAAAACTCTATATCTTCATTGCCGCCAGTTTCATAATCTTCATTAAGCAAACCAACTTTATCAAAAACTTTGCGCTGAATCATTACACAAAAGAAAACCAAAAACCATCTTTTAGTAATATCAGAATACTGCGGCAAAACACCGCATATATCGCCTTGATCTAGTCTTTCCAACCATTTGTTTTTAGATTGTTCAAGCAAAACTGTATCATTGTTAAGCAATACAATTTTGTCAGTTGTTGCGACTTTAATGCCAGCATTGGTCGCTTTGGCAAAGCCCAATGCTTCATCATTCCAAACTATACGCAAGTTAGGTATAGCTGTTTTTAAATAATCTAAGTATTGCCTAGTATTGTCGGTGCAACCATTAGCCGACACAACCAACTCTACGCTGGTCATGTCGGTGTATTTGATTATTGAATCAATACAAGGTTTAAGGTAATTTTCACAATTGTTATATGTTGGTATTACTATGCTGTATTTCATCTTGTCTTATATTATTCCTTTATCAATGCGGATAAACTGCATCTACTATAGTTCCAACAGTTAAACCAGTTGCAAAAACAATATTTGTACCGCTTGTTACAGTTACATCTGTTCCATTTCGCATCTTAACACCATTGGCAAACACTTCAATTTTGCCCGATACATAAGATGTTGAAGTTGTAAATGTAGTTTGTGAAGCTGTAGCAGTAAAAATATCATAGGTCATTGTGGCTGAACCAGCACCACTATATCCAGAGAACCCAGAGAATCCTGATACTCCAGAACCAGAATATCCGCTAAAACCAGATGCTCCAACAGCGCCACTATATCCGCTATAGCCCGATGTTCCAACTGCTCCAGAATAACCAGAAAGTCCTAAACCTGAGTAACCAGAATAACCTGAAATACCGCTACCTGAATATCCTGAATAGCCTGAAACTCCTGATCCTGAGTAACCTGAGTAACCAGAAATACCAGAGCCGCTATATCCTGAGAATCCACTAATGCCAGAATATCCAGAGAAACTAGAGTAACCGCTATATCCAGAAATTCCGCTAAAGCCAGAATACCCGCTTATGCCTGAGAATCCGCTATAGCCAGATATACCTGATCCTGAATAACCAGAATAACCAGATACACCGCTTCCGCTGTAGCCGCTAATGCCAGAGAACCCGCTGTAACCTGAAATGCCACTATAACCACTAAAGCCGCTTGTACCACTATAGCCTGATTGGGTATAAAACACTTGAGTAGCAGAAACAATTACAGAAGGAGTTTCTGGAACAGTAGGGCTTGTTTGTGCCGCTGTTGTTACCGCTGAAATACTAGTTGTAGATACTGCCCAAGCAAGCTGAATATAATCGCCAGCATTTAATTTCAATGTATATGGTGTAACAGCAATTAAATATCCATTTGTGCCGCCTTGTGATCTAGGAATATTAAAAATGCTATTACTATCTGCAATATCTGTTCCATTTATTTTAAACCAAACATCAACATTATCATTGCCAGAACCAGTAGATGTATTTTGAAACTGGACAGAATATTGAATTGTATAAACACCAGCATTAGCAAAAGTAATTCTATTACCAGAAACAATGCTTATTCCTGTGCTATTTGCATCAGTTTGACCTATGTTAAAAATATAAGAAGCTGTAGTGCTTGCGGCAGTTTGATTAGTGGTATCCCAGAATGAACCCCAATAGCCACGAACACCACCAGCACCTACCGAGCCAGAAAATCCGCTGATACCGCTGTACCCGCTGATACCGCTGTAGCCACTTATGCCTGAAAAACCAGAGTAGCCGCTAATGCCAGAAAAGCCGCTGTAACCAGAAACACCGCTACCAGAGTATCCGCTGATGCCACTATAGCCAGAAATACCACTAAAGCCGCTGATTCCTGAAAAACCTGAATAGCCAGAAATGCCACTATAACCAGATATACCAGAACCAGAGTAGCCTGAAATACCAGAAAATCCAGAGTAACCGCTAATTCCACTAAAACCGCTTGTGCCGCTATAACCAGAAATTCCAGAATATCCTGAAAAACCAGAAATACCACTAAAGCCGCTGAAACCACTAATTCCTGAGTAACCAGAGAAACTGGAGTAACCGCTATAGCCAGATATGCCTGAATAACCGCTATAACCGCTTATGCCGCTAAATCCTGAGTAACCTGATACTCCGCTTCCAGAATAGCCTGATATGCCGCTATAACCGCTAAATCCGCTGATGCCACTAAATCCGCTAATGCCAGAGTAACCGCTAATTCCGCTATAGCCAGAATAACCAGATGTACCGCTTAATCCATAGCTTCCAACGCTTAAAACAATAATTTCAACAATATTGCCAGCGGGTAATGGATTATTAAAAACTACAGTAGTCCCATTTGTGGCTACATAATCTGTAGTATTAACTTGCAAAGCACCGTTGTTATATACAGAAATGCCGCCTGGCACATAAGTTAAAGTAAATGTGGTTTGATTGGCGGTAGTTGTATAGGTATAACGAGTATAAGAAGCTGGGCCAATAGCACCAGAATAGCCTGAGAATCCAGAATAACCGCTGATACCTGAGCCGCTATAACCAGAATAACCGCTTACGCCAGAACCGCTATAACCAGAAATTCCTGAAAATCCTGAATAGCCGCTGATACCAGAGTAACCGCTAAAACTTGAATATCCAGAAATACCGCTATAGCCAGAAAATCCACTTATTCCGCTAAAACCGCTAAAACCCGAAATACCAGAAAATCCTGAATAGCCAGATACGCCGCTACCTGAGTAGCCGCTGATGCCGCTAAAACCAGAGTAACCAGAGATGCCTGAGAAACCGCTGTAGCCGCTAATTCCTGAAAAACCCGAAATGCCACTAAAGCCTGAGTATCCAGATATGCCTGAGAAGCCACTATAGCCGCTTACACCGCTTCCTGAGTAACCGCTAATGCCTGAGTAGCCTGAAAACCCAGAAATGCCGCTATAACCGCTAATTCCTGAATACCCAGAAATTCCGCTATACCCACTATATCCGCTATAGCCGCTAATTCCTGAAAATCCGCTATAGCCACTAATTCCGCTAAAACCTGAAAACCCAGAGTGTCCGCTAAATCCGCTGTAACCGCTTATTCCAGAATACCCAGAAAATCCGCTGATGCCGCTGTAGCCGCTAGTTCCGCTATATCCGCTGTACCCAGAAATTCCGCTAAAACCGCTGTAGCCAGAGATACCACTAAAACCGCTAATGCCAGAAAAGCCAGATATACCGCTGTAACCGCTAATGCCTTGTGGTACAAACAATTCCCAATAAACAGGATTAATGCTTGGGGCATCTTGAAAAGCTGGTACATTTTGAATTGCAATAAAAGTATCACCATTGTAAGTAACAATGGAATTTAAAATATAAGCTGTAGCAGAATCCCAAGGCCCATCAAAATATAAACCTAATCCTGAATAACCAGATATGCCGCTGTATCCGCTAATGCCGCTATAACCGCTAAATCCAGAATAACCACTATATCCACTTATTCCACTAAAACCGCTGTAACCGCTTGTGCCGCTGTAACCAGAAAATCCTGATATTCCACTATCACCAGAGTAACCAGAAATGCCGCTAAATCCACTATAACCAGAAAATCCAGTATTTCCACGCAAACCACTATAGCCGCTATAACCAGAAATGCCTGATCCGCTGTAACCGCTATAACCAGATATTCCAAAACCACTAAAACCGCTAATGCCTGAATAACCGCTATAGCCACTTGCGCCACTAACTCCAGAATAGCCAGAATGACCAGATAAACCTAATCCAGAATAACCAGAAAAACCAGAATAACCACTAACGCCGCTTCCAGAAAAGCCAGAATAACCTGACATACCATCTGCGCCCGATGGCCCAGAATGTCCAGAAAAACCAGAATAACCACTTGTGCCTTGTGGGCCAACAATCATTCCAGCATCAAACCAGCTTGTGCCATTCCAAACATACCAATGACCATTTGATTCTACATAATAGCCATCATTAGGCTGATTGCCTGTATCTGGCAAATCGTAAACAGTAGGGACAGAACCTTTTAAATTAATTGATACACCTTGTTGACCGCTATAGCCGCTAATACCTGATGCGCCAATTGCGCCTGAATAGCCAGATATGCCTGAATAACCGCTAATACCCTGTGGGCCAATTAATCCACGATCAATATTAATTACTTGATTTGGCGTTGGGTTTACAGCAATATTTACATTGTTTTGGTCAATGACCGTTACTTTCATATTTGCCATAATTATTCCACCACAATGCCATCAGAACGAACTAAAAATAATAAGAAAATGATGTAATCGTTTTGCGGTGTAGAACCAGTTGCGGCAAAACTTACTTTAATGCGGCCTGAAAAACCTACACAATTTTGAGCATCAATATCTAATTCAGGATCATCAGCCATTAATCCCCAAACGGTATCATTAATAACTAATGTAAAAAACCCAGTTGCATTATCAATATTTGTAATGGTTAATGGAATTGGAGTTGGGGCTGGATTGTAATTGGCAATATCAAATGACAAACCCGTTCTAGTATCTTGAATATTAGATACTTCTCTGCGAATAATTTGAGCATCAATTGTGGCATCTGATAAATCAATAGGGGTTACACCATCATTTGCGGTAATACGCAAATTCCAATATGTAGATTGATCCCAGACCAATTCGCCAGCAATGATAGGGTTGTCAAAACCCGACACCTGAGTTAAGGTGTTTTGATTAAATACTGCCATGATTTCTCCAATTCTCGGTTAATAGCCCTATACACTTACAGGGCTACGAATCATGTTTTATCTTTTGCTTATTTTACTTTAATACTTGCCTTCAGCAAATACATTTACAAAAACTGTTCCATCTTCTAATGCTTCAATTTCATGCCATTCGCCAGCGGGTAAATTTAAAGGCTGACTATTTTTATTTATTGTGTAGCTTCGACCTTCAAGACTTATTAAACAAGAACCAGCATTACACATAGTTGCATGAGAATAAGAATGAGAATGGCTAGGCAAACCCTGTCCTTTATCTGCATGGTACACATTTAACTGTGCTCCATCATAGGTAAAAGAATGAGCAAGAGTTGAAGGGGTTACCATTAAGCAGCCGCTACACCAGTAGTTTTCGGTTGATTTGGTGCTGGCACAATAACAGGCGGTGTCCATGCTTTATAAACAGCAACGCAAGCATTAGCCCAATCAGGCAATACAGAAATGATTTCATTCTGTGGTTTGGTTCTGTCAGGGTTATTAACAAACTCTACTTCGCCTTCGGTTTCGTACCATTGCAAAGCATGAATATTTGCTGGAATACCACAAGTAGATAAATCTAGAGGGTCTAAAAATACTTCATCAACTCCAACTTTTTTATCAATAGGAACAATAGTTAATCTCATTTTAATTCTCCAAAATCATAGTTTGTGTTTGTTGTGGGATACCAGCAGTTGCCAATAAAACTCTTTGGCTTGCTTCGTTTGCTCTTACCATTTCATTTCTAAATGATTCAATAGCCGCACCAGTTGAATGTTGTTGTCTTGCATTTTCAATCAACATCATAGGCATCATTGACATAGCACATCCCCAATCTTTTAAAGGTTCGCCAGTATTAGGATGAGTGCCATGAATTTCAATAAACCAAGCACAATCAAGTTGCTTACAAGGTTCAAAGTTATTTAATGGACAATTTGCTTTAGGTTCAATTTTCATTAGTTTTTAGAACAAATAATAATGTTTGCATAACGGACATTTAATGTAACAGCAGATGAAGTGCCTGAGCCTGAACCAGAAAATGAGTGGTTATGCGAGCCGTTGCCACCTGTATAAAGCACCGCTGAAGAATATTGGATACTTGGGGTGGTAGCAGCCCCGTAAACACCATTAATTGTAGCGCAACAAGTTGGTCCAACATATACATTATGATTATGACTAGCTAACTGTCCAGTAGAAAGTGTTGTACCACCAGTGCTTCCAGATACTGAAACTGTTGTGGAAACTGTTTGATTGGTAAATACACTTGAATACGCAGTTGTACCGCCAGTTGAGCCACCAGAACCAGAAACTAATCGCAAATCATAATCATTAAGGGTGGTAACTTGTGTCCATCCTGTTGGAGCAGAAGCCTGATAAAAAAGGACTACTGATCCAGATGGAATAGAAGTTGTTGCTGGAGTTTGCAAACCAGCATTTGAAACTTGCCCAGATGAATTGAGATAATTTGCAAAGTTGGCTAAATTAAGTGCTTGTGTCATACTGCCCCTGTTCTATTAAAAGATTGTTCCACTAAAATATTAAGGTTGCTAGTTGGAGTTTGCGCCAATGTATAGCTACCAGTTGTAACAGAATAATCTACAGTTTCCAATAATAATACTCCATTATTATATAGATTAAACGCTAATGGGTTAAGTGTAAATGGATAAATAGTTTGCCCAACAATTGTAAAAACATCCACATTAGATGGGTTTCCGTTGGGCTGTCCTTGATTATTGTTTGTCCATTGCAAAATTTCTAAATCTCCAGAAACGGCATTTACAAAACTAATGGTTTGACCAGATATATTATAGTCTTGAGCATTTACAATTGTGCCGTTTAAAAACAGCAATTCATTGCCGCTAACTAGAGTAAAACCTGATGCCGTGTATGACCCAGAATTAGTTAATGTTGCAGAATTAATAGTAAATGAATTGTAAATTCCGCTAGTGGCGTTTGAAGATGCAAAAGAAATAATTGTAATAATATCGTTAAGATTTGCGCCAATAGCTAAAGTTACTGTTCCAGTTGATCCAGCAGTATCCGTAAAATCGCTTGGGTTTAAAAATAAACCATTTTGAAAAACTAAGCAGTTTCCAGCCAAGTATTCAGAACCTCTAGTAACATTAAATACAGTTTGACCGCTAGAAGCGTCAAATGCTGTCATGGTGTAATAGAATGTATCTGGAGTTGTAAATCCAATTACACGCCCATATATATCAACTGTTAAAGTGGCCGAACTAGATGTATAAGTTGATGCGCCGCCAGGAAAACTTAACAATTTGGCTAAAGATGCAATAACTTGTCCTTGAGGATTATTGGTAACAGCAATTTCGCCTGTACCAACCGTAGTAGTACCACTTTGAATAAGTTGTCCTGACCGCTGTGTAAGGTCAATAATATTGTAGCCATCTTCTAAACCTTGCCAAATGGTAGGATCATAATTAGCCGTATCTGTAGGCACAAACAAAGCCGATCCGCTTGCAAAATCGGCATTACCAACACCAAAACTAACTAAATTATTGCCCCTATTGCAAAAAAGAACATAATTTAATGTGCCAGTTGATCCAAATGGCGGTATGGCCTGATACCAAGTGTAATTTGATGGCGTAATGTCAAAAGAATCAATATTGGTATTAACTATTCCATAATAAGTCTTTCCTCTAGGATTTGTAGTAAATCCTGTACCAATTGCATCATCGGCATAAGCAATACTTAAATATCTTTCGGTATATTGAAATGTTGCTGGCCGCCAATCAATAATTGCGCTTGCTGGGCTAAATACAGATTTGGTAAGGCTGTTTATCATTCGTGAAAAGAAATACCAGTTTCCAGCGGGAATCGCCGTTAAATAAACAGTTGGCATGACTGCGCTATTGCCATAAGGCACACCAGCGGGTTGTACGGCAGTTGTTCCAGCCCTTATTAATTGTGATTCTGTCGGGTTTGAATATGCTGAATACCAAACTTCGGCATATTCAACAATACCAGCCGTGCTGGTTGTTACTTGAATACCGATAGTTGGTAATGGCAAATTGTTTAAGTTATTTAAAATAACTGGTGCTGGAATAGTGCCAAAGCTGTTAGGTGCTGGCAATCCACTATTAGGTTGTGGCTTGTATTGAGTTACGCTGGCATCGTTGTAAGCATTAGGATCAAATACTAATAAAGTTAATGCTACAGAAATTAATCCGTCTGCGCCAAAGTTTTGCTCAACCTTAATTACTCTAAATAGTTTAGCAACAAAACCATAATTAGCATTGGTTACAGTAACTATATCGCCAGCTTCTAGTTCTAATCCAATATAGTTTACGGTACAAGTAATTTGTAAATCCATCCGTGCCGCTTTTAAAAACCTAGTAGCTAAAAGCTGGGCTTGCACATCGTTATTGACTAATGGCAATTGAATGGTTTGGGCGTTTTGCGGCTCATTTGGATAAAGCAATGATGGCGCAACAAGTGATAAATTAACCGTGCTAGTGTTAAACGAGCTATTTAAACTAATATCTGGAAATTGGCATTGAGCAATATTATAGGTATTAGAAATATCTAAAGACACTACTTGTATAGCAGAAACCATATTGGTATCGTTAATATCCATTGCCACGCTATAAGTTGGCTGATTAATAATAACTGACCAAACACCATAGATTTCGTTATATTTAAGCAAGCAATCACAGCAATTCACAATATTTTGTATATTGTCTAAAATATTTTGAGTGGTATCTATTGCGCCATTAAAAGTAAATCTAGGCTGTGTTTCTGGTACGCCAAGATAGTTATTAAATGTAATAGTCTGGGCGCAATAAGTATTTAATGCGATTAAGCTGGCAGTATCAATTTGGGCGGCTGGAATTGCCCCGCCATATACGGTGCTAGTCAAATAATCATAAATAACATCACCAGGAGCAATTCTAGAATTAATTACTTCAAATTGTGTTTGATTAATGGATGTAACGCCAGCATTGGCGTTATAAGTTAAATGCACAATTGCAAATGCACAATTGGTCATTAATTTAGTGTTGTCCCATTTATAAGTTAAACCATCGGCTTGCATTACGCTAATAGCAGATTGAGAACTATTTACAGGGCTATTTGAACCATTGCTATACAAATAAATGTTGATATAACCATTTATTTTGTTATCTACTAAACCTGTAGCTGGATCAACCAATCCTGTAACTGCGGTGCTAGAATTTTGTCCAGGATTAACGGCATACATTTCGTTGCCAATTGCTACAGACGGATCAATTGCTTTATTAAATACGATTGTTTTGGTAATAGTATTAACGCCGCTTACGGTGTAATAAATTGGTGTGCCAGAATTAGCAAATGAAACCAATAATCCAGAAGTGACGGGTATAGATAATGTGCCAGAGTAAGTAATACTATTGCCAGAAATACTGGCAACAGAAACAGACGAATCAGTATAAGTAAGCCCACTAAACAAGCACAACTTACCACCATAATAGATATTGCCATAAGCAATGGAATCCGTGCCATTTCCCGTAACTTCGCAGAGTGAAATAACATAATAAAGATTTTGATTATCAGAAGTAATAGAAAGGTCAGTAATTGTGCCGCCAACATAACAATTGCCATAAACAATAGGCAGTTTATTATTAGTTCCTGGTTGAACTTGTAAATTAGTGCCAGTATTTAATTGAGTTAAACCATTGCTAGTTGGAGCTTTTGGCGCAGTTAAAGCCGACACAATAGATGATGCGACCATAGTAAGGCCCATCATTACTAATTCTGGCTGGCCTGTTACGAATCCAATAATAGAAACTACAGCACCAACAATCGCACCTAAAACGCCGCCACCGCCACCCATACTATATCTTCCAAGTGTTTTGTAACTTAGTTGCACCATATCTACTGAAATCAGAATCAGTAAAACAAGAAAAATGCGCTTCTTTTATTTCGCCAATTTTCTTCATTTCACGCCCAATTTCAATAAATTTCTTAAACAGTTTTAATGATGTTTTGTCGTTTGTGCTATGCCACATAATCTCATGTAGCGAATATTCCCCTTCAATAAAAAAACACGGGGCTTTCATTGCGACCAAAACACCACTTAAATCTTCTGCAATTAATATAAATCCAGCACCAGCTAGAATCATGCTTAATTGCTTACCTACATACCCTCTTGACCATTTTGCTTCATCTTTTAATATTTCAAATCGATGAGTATGGCAAAAATGTTCTAGTATCTTGTAAATTGCATCAAAATCAAATTTGTTTGCGTATCGTATCATTGCTTTCCAAAAGCATAATATATTGTTGATATAGTGGCCACTCGGTTCATTGATGTATCGCCAGGCGTAAAATATTCCCAGCTTGCATCATTAGTAAATCTGCCAACTATTCTATTTTGTAAAATCATTTGTATGTTTGCGGCACTTACAGTTACCGTTCCAACATACATTCTTGCTTCTTCCATCCATTCTTCACCAATGTTGAAAGTATTAATAAATCCATAAAAATATTGATATAAACCGCCAGTTTCACCAGTTGTAATTAATTGATCTTGAGTATTAAAAAATCCTTTCCACATGGTAATTTGTGCGCCTTTTAAATTACCATTTAAAACTACACTTAAAAGTGCAGTATCTATACCAATCAGAGTTACTGTAGTTTGATTGGCTGTGGATTTAATATCTCTTTGAATTTTTCCAATTCCAACCAATTGACCTAAACCGTCAAATGGCTGTGAATCTATTGCTGGAATAGTTAATGATGTTGGCGCAGTAGAAAAACGATAAGTCGCTGTAGGCGTAACAATACGCACAAAATCCGCATATCGAATATTATTTGTATTTTGTATTGGTGTTATATTTTGGCTCATAATACCGCTTCAAATGCTTTAAATGGCCCACTCCATTGAATAAAACTATCATTAGCCATTGGAATTAAATTATAAGTTGGATATTGTTGCAAAATAACTGGAAAGGTTGTTCCAGTATAGTTATTTCCGCCCAATGCAACTGTTGTGCCATACTGACCAATAACTGCATTTTCTGGCGATACTAAAGTTGTTAATAAGGTGCGGTGAACAGGAATAGTAACGGTAATCCCAGAACCACGCATAACATCAGCGGTAACAATATAAGCATAACGATCAATCTGGCAAAAATCGCCAGCCTTTACTATGTAAGAAGTTGATGCAATAGTTGGCAAATTTCCCAACACTAAATTTTTTCCAGCAGATGCAGTTTCCCATTGGCAAGCCGCAATTTCAGTTGGGGTCATATCTCCTTGATAAGCAATGTAATTAACCCATCCAGTAGAACCAAAGTTTAAGTATTGCTCTAATGATTTATCGTAATAGCGTAAATTTGCCAATAAATTACGATTTTTACTATAAAGCTGGTAAGCATTAGGCTTAAAAGTAAACTGAAATGGTATAACAGTCAAAATTTCAGATGTAGATATACGCTGGTTACGGCTAATAGATTGTCCGACCAATCGTTGATCCATAATTGTTACTTGCTCAGACATAGCAAGGATGGTGGTTAAATCTGCCATATTTATCTACTTTGCGGTAATGATCGTTGGGCAGATTGATTAGCCGCCCATACTGCGGTTTGATTTCTTGCTAAAAATTGTGTAGCCGACTGAGTATCAATGGCAGACATTTGTTGAATATAAGGGCCGTTATAAACTACAGATGGTTGATTTGAGCTACCCATAACATCGGATAATTTATTATTTGGCACTACAGTACCAGCAGTTTGTGGTACAAATATTTCTGGGCCATTTTCGCCAACAATGGATGGTACGCCTACTGGCGGCTGTCCGCCGTCTGCAAATCCAAGCATTGAACTAATACCAGAAAAGATGCCGCCTTCTCCAAATGAATCGCCAATACTTGATCCAATAGACTTAAATAATTTCATTTCTTGCGCTTGCAACTCAATTTTAAGCATATCATTAATAATGCTTTTGGCTAAATCGCCAAAGTTTAATTTGCCAGTTTCTACAAATTTATCCAACGCATTAGTCATTGTGCTGGTAATGGAATTAAACATTTGTTGTGCTTGCATTGCCGCATTATTAGAATTTTCTACATATTGGTCAAATGCTTTTTCCCAACCATAAGTAAATGATTGTTGAAACGCTTGAGTTGCCAATACTTCATCTTCGGTTTTTTGAATATAAGTCTGGGCAGTATCAATAATTTGTTGCTTTTGCGTTTTAAGCATTGCAATTGTAGATTGACCAGCCGCAGTTGTAGGATCAGTTGTGGCAATTTTTTTATCAACATTATCCAAAGCCTTTTGCATTTCTGTAAGGACTTTGGTAATTTCAGCCACATAGTCTTTTTGATTTTTAGTAAGATGTGTTTCAGCTTCTTTTGCAGTAAGCATCTGAAATTGAATGGCGGCTTGGCGTTCATATTCTTTAGATAAATCTTGTGCCGCTAATAATTGTTTTTGACCAGAAGGCGTAACTGGTCTTTGGGGTTTTTCTTGTTCAATTTTTATTGCTTTTTCTGGGTGCATTAATTTTTGCAAAGATTCTTCATACTTTGCATAATCCGTACCCATTTCATTAAGGCCTTCTTTCCAATCTTTTTTGACCTTAGTTATATCCCCAGAAAGAAGATCAGCAATTGATAATCCAACAGTTTTTGTTATATCTCCAAGCTGAATAATTCCTTGTTCTGCCGTATTAAAAGTAACAGCTAAAACATCAACAAAAACACCAAATAATTGAATTAGACCTTTTACTGGGTCAGCCAGTTTATGCAAACCTTCATAAAACATATCCAATCCAGGTATTACTGATCTTGTAAATTCCAAACCAATATCTCTGGAATCTTTGGCTAATTTAAGACTAAGTTCGTGTGCTTGTTCTACAGAAGCGGCATATTCATTCATTGTGCCTTTTGCTTCTTGCAAATGCTCATTTAAACCAACAATATCTGTACCACGAATTTGACGGCCTAAAGTTTGAAAAGCCAAACCATTTCGTTCTGCCGCATCTTTAATATTTGCTAGGCCAGATATAGTTTTTTCAAATAATTCTTGTGAAGATAGGGTTGCTAAGTCTTTTAAAGATACTCCAACCCTTGCAAATGCTTCTTGCGCTTTTGCGCTACCTAAAGCGGCTGATTCTACTTTTTGAGTAAAGCCAGAATAAATTGCAGATGTATTTTCTGCATTACCACCACTTTCTTCTAATGCCCTAGACAATTCTAAAACGGATGCAGTAGTTACATCGTTGGCTTTTGCTGTTTTGACTATAGTATCGGCATATTCCAATGCCTTATTAGTCATTTCAGTAAATGCCGCAATTGATAATAGTTCTGTTGCGGTATCTTTAAAACTTTCTAAGGATTTTTTGGCGGCTTCTAGGGCTTGAGTAAAATCGACTGTATCCAGCCCCATTTTTACGCCTAGATTTGCTATATTTGCCATCTATATTCCTTTTGTTAATCTTTTTGGCGTATTTGGGGACATTAACATAAACGAAAACAATTGATCGCTTACCAGTTCCTTTTTCGCTTCCTCTGATAATGGTGGATACAGATAATCATACGCTTTTGGTATTATATCTTGTAATTTGTATGCGGGCTTACCTTTGGGCAACATTGAATTAAAATGTCCCGCAGTTAGCGATCCTAATACTTCTAATATTCCACGATTACCAATTAATCCATCGGCATACATAATGCAAATGTCAGTAAAGGTTTCTTCGTCTATTTGATTCGGGTCAGACCCGTGAGCAAGAATATAAGCCTTTGCTTGCCTACGAATTGACCCAGTTACTTTCCCTTTGCAGATTCATAGCTTGGGGAAATTGTTTTGGTAATGTGATCTACGACTTCCAATTGAATAGAAAATGGGAATAATTCTTCAACCATTTCGTATGTAATAGTATTCATATCAAAAGTTTTATCTTCTGGCACGATTAACTTAAACATTTCAGTAATACGATTTTCAGTAATTGCTTTGTTTTTAGCAGTTTCTTTTAATGATCTATTTTTTATTAATACATCATCTTCTTTAAATTCAACGCCTTCTTCAACAAATTTATCTTTATTTTGAATAAATGGAGTTGATAATTCTTGATAATATTTATTAACTAAATCATTATCAATTAATTTAACTCTTTCGGTAATTGCTTCAAATTCCAATGTAGTTGGCACTTTTATTTGAAATATATGGCCACCAAATTCAAAAGAACGAGTGCGTACTAACTCTTGGTTTTCTAAAAATTTTTTTCCTAAAGCATTTGCAAATTGATTCATTTTATTTCCTTCATATGTTTTGATCTATATTTTTCTAATGAACTACCAAAATCATCGCTTAATGAAGCCAAAACTGTTGGCACATTACTTTCTAACGCTGGCCGTAAAAATGGTTTAGCTGGCATTTTAGCAGTACCAAATTCGTTGGCAATAGTTCTTCCATCCATAACAGCATATTGTTTAAGCGAACCTTTAGAACTATGTAAATTATTAAATAACTTGGGGTGAAACTTATTGCCAGGAGCTACAGAAACTCTGGCCATCATAATTTCACTAGGGCTAACATACCTAGAGTGCTTATCTTTATTTGTAGGCTTTCTAGCTTCAATTTGAAGGGTTGCCGCCAATTGTCCAGTATCTCTACGCACTAATTCTTTAGCCGTGCTTAATACTGATTTCATTGATTTTCTTGCGCCATTACGCAAAATATTTGTTGCATCTTTAGGGCCAAAATCGTCTTGGATTTTATTAATTAATTCTTCAAATTCTTGGAAACCCTCAAATTTGAATGTGGTTTTCATTTTGGTTTGATTAAATTATTAAAAATTGAATTGTTAAGCGATTTTACAAACGCAGTAATGTCATCTGGTGACATTTTGTCGGCATGACGAGAAGCGATTTCGTATGCCAAATTAATACCCATTACTTTTTGTTGCTGGAAACCAAACCAATCCTTAACACCAGAATCGGCTTGGCTTACCAAATAGCTAAAATAATTTACTAGGTCATTACTATCTTTTATTGTTGTCATATTATTATGAGTTGTTTGACCAGCCGTAAGAATTGCCGCCTGTTGGGTGAATATCAAAAATGAATTTACCTTCGGCGTTGGTTGCCATTTCCCATGCTAAACCACCAATACGGCCATTAAATGCGTATGCAACGGTATCAGTACCATCATATACAGCAATAACATAAGTACGGATAATTGTGCCGTTGTAGCCGTCATTACGAATAAGTAATTGTGCTGGATCGGCTGGATTCCAAGGGGCAATAACGCTTAATGAAGTCACTTGGTTTTGAGTGGTCATCTTAGCGCCAGTACGAGCACCAGCAATAGCATAAGCCACATGAGCATCGTCAGCACCAAACTTAGGGATAGTTTCTACTGGAACTTGAATACCAGCAGTACCAGTACCGCCAGCAGAAGTACCAACAATCGTTTCCACATTAGTCCAAGTAGCTAATTGAGCATCAGTTAAAGCAGTTGGATTTGCACCTTCTTGACACCATAGGGTTGCTACATACCCTGGTAAGACTTTATTAATAAGAGCCATTTTTAAACCTCGTTGTTAAAAGTTAAATAATTTTATCGTATTAAGTAGGTACATCAAGTGTGCAATCCATGATTATTTGTTGCAATCCCACTTTATCATCATAGGTATTATATAACCATACTATATCTGCTTTGGCGATAAAAAAACCAGTAGTACCAGGATCGCCAAAAACTCCTGAATAACCATGTAGTGATTGTAATATGTTATTGGATATATTTAAAGCATCTTCCAGCTTTTGAGAAAATATCGACATTTGAAAAACTGGTCTATCGATACCTTTATTATTTTGAGTTTGGCCAGTATATACGGGCTGATGAATATTCCTTAAATGCCAAGTAACAAATTTAGGCTCTTTTGCCCAGTTTCTATTAAAGTTGGCATAAACTGGTATAGGCGTAACAATATTTTCCAACTGATATTGGATACATTCTGCATATATGGCGGGATTTTGTTGAACACTCATACTGGTACGCTAGGATTGTTTCTATAACAAGTAAATGTAATGCTCATTTTGTCATTTGCTTCATTTACATCAGAAATACGCCAATCCTGACCACGCCAAGTAAAGGCATAGTTGTATTGATTTGTGGACATTGTGTATGTATTAGGGGTGTAGTTAAGCATAAACTTAACATTATCTTCATAAATACGTTCATCTTTAGCAATGGATAAGTCATTTCTGACATCCATTACTTTAGCCCTAGTAGTAAACCATTTTGTTATGGTCGTTGTTTGTTGACCATAGACATCTTTGCTATTGGTTATGTTGTTTACATCGACATTTTCATAGCGAGCAATTGCCATTTACAGTACCAGCGGTTTATATGGTCGTAAAAGCTGTTCTACGCCAAATGGCAGTTTTGCCAACTGTCCAGCCGTTGTATCACTACGATTGTTGTATAAATGCGTCAAAAGCAATAAACCAGCTTGTTGAATGACTGGGTAGTTAGCTAATGGGTTGGCCGCCAATGTATAAGTAACCACGATAGGATTGCTTATAAATTGGTTTACTTCACTAGGAACGCCGCTAACAATTACTTTATTGCCAGTAGGATCATAATAATACTGTGATGGGTCAATTAAATTAAATACTGGAACGGTATCGCTAGTGTAATAACCAACGGTATTAATAACTGTTCCAGGCGTTACTCCTGTGTTTTGGCTAACTTCTGGCAAATCAAGCATTACTTGTGTGCCACTCATGCCATTAAACGCCCCATAGTAAACTTTGTAGCTTACGGGGAATATGGCCATGCCAAGATAATCCTCAATGGCCATACGGGTTGCCAAATCAAGCCCAACAAGATATTCGTCTTGGCTGGTATCACCAACAAGATTAAGCTGTTGACTAATTTGATCTAAAGAAAGCCATGCAGTAGATACATCACGGCTAGTTTGCTCAATTTTTTCATAGCTAAAGGGATTACGGACTGTACCTAAATACGGCCCGTTTGTATAACTATCTAATGGCATATTGGCCTTATGATTCTAAACGAACACCCGCAAATACATCACGAATTGTAGAGCATACACGCTTTTCAGCATACAGGGTTACTGTACCTGGCTGTGTTTGTTCTAAACGCTGGATGCTAAATTCTTCGTGATCCACGATAGTTACAAACTTATCCCAGTTAGCCAGATAGATTGGGAAGTTTCCGCTTCCAACTACTTGCATATATGGGTTTGGAACGACTGGGAAGCCAAATACATGAGCAACTGCGCCACCATCAGAATCACCAACTTCAACAAACAATGGCTGGCCAGTAGAGCTTGTCAATTCACGCAATGCAAGAATTGTATTTGGGTGCATATGCCATGCCGTACCTGGCAAACTCCAATATTGAGATGGCAATGCAGATGCTAAAGATGCAATATCGTTATAAACGATTGTGCCGCCAGTAGCGGTGTTTACGGTCTTAATTGTATGCAAACCATTGGTTGCGCCAGAACCGCTTGTACCAAATGCGGCTGTTGATCCACTTGGATAGTAATTTAAACCACGCAAACCGCTTGTAGCACCAGTTGAAGTTGTGCCAGAACCAGCTTGATCGTTATTTTGAATCATAGACAATGCTTCTTGTTGACTAAATTCAAGCATTAAATCACCAACAATAGCTGGATCAAGATTATTAATATCATCCATTGCGGCAGTACGAACTGGCAATTGTGCTGTAATAGCTTGTAATGGTAACTGCCAGAATGATGTGGCAATATTTGGAGTACCAGAGTTCACATTAACTGGATAACCCCAAGGATTTGTTGCATTGGTAGCATTACCAGTCTTTACAACGAAAGCCTGATTTGAACCAATGGTAGTAATTTCTCGGCTTGATACCCGCAACGGGTTAGCCATACGCAAAGATGCAAATGCATCATCATAAATAACACGACCACCAACCCCAGAACCCGAACCAGTAAGGGCTGATGCTTCTTTTAAGTTTACCTTTACAGACTGACCATTTTTATCAGTAAGTGCGGATTTGATTGCTTCTAGGATTAATTGGTTTTTCATATTTCTTCCAAATTGTTTAAGTTGGGGGGACTTTTGATCCCCCCGCCTTTATTACGCTGTAGCTGTTGCTGTAGAACGGTAAGCGATGATAGACAATGGGTCTACGTTAGATGTAGCCAAACGCTTCTCACCGTAGAATGTGATGTAACCAGGCAATGTCTGGTCATATCTACGCAATACCATGTTCAAACGATCAACAATGGTATGGCCACGTTGCCAGTCACCGAAATACATTGGGAACAAGTTAGCCGCTGTGTTACCAGAGAACTCGCTTGGATTATCAACATATTTATTGACAACAACATCAAAGCCTAACATACGGCCAACGATACCATCTTCTTCACCTGGATGCATACGTTCAAAAATTGGTGTGCCGTTAGCATCTTTCAAGCCACGAATTTGTGCCAAGAAGATTGGGTTTACCAAGAATTTTGCTGTAGGTGTCCAGTATTGTTGTGGCAAGTTGTAGATGAAGTTAATGATGTCATCATAAGTTACATTAGCCGCACCAACTACGTTACCGTTAGTAGTCAACTGATCATAAACAGCCAAGCTGTTCAAACCGTTGCTAGTAGCAATACCAGAAGTACCGAAAGCACCAGTAGTGATTGTGCCACCAGTATAAGTACCATTAGCACCGTAGTTAGCGTATTGATTCAAACCACGCAAACCTTGTGTTCCACCGTATGTATTTGGGGAATCGGTTTGATCGTTGTTTTTAATCATGGACAAGCCTTCTTGCTGGCTAAATTCCATCAACATATCATCAACTACGTTTGCTTCTAAACCATCGATGTCATCAAGTGCCGCTGTACGGATTGGGAACTGTACGTTCAAATCTTGCAGAACTTGTTGCCAAATAACTGTAGATTCAGTTGTTGGGTTAGGGCCACTAGATGTGTTGTTATTAACTGGATAACCCCAGAAAGCACCAGCATTTCCAGTTTTTGCACGGAACTGATATGTAGAACCATCAGTTGTTACATTACGGGAAAGACCACGCATAGGGTTAATCAAACGGAGTGTATGGAACACAGGATCGTAAGCTGTACGACCACCGATGTTGTAACCACCACCAGTTAAAGATGAACTCTCAGTTAAGTATGCTTGATATTGTGATTCATCTTCAAACATCTTGAGTTCTTTTTCCATCGAACCTTTTTTAGCAAACTTTTTGAGTTGCTCACGAACCATCTTGTTTACATCTTCTTTGATGGTTTTAGCTGGTTTGATGATAGAAGGTGCAGTATTGATTTCAGCAACACGGGCTTTAATGGTTTCTAACTTCTCATCCATTTCAGCTTTAGCGGCTTCAATAGCGGCAACTGCTTCAGTTTTTACTTCTTGAATCTTAGATTCGTTTGATGCTTCAATAGCATCTAACTTTTCAATGATTTTGTCAGACATGATATTTCCTTATTTGATGCGTTTAGATAATGCCTTTAACAATTCTCTTTCCTCTAGGGCTTTAAGAACTGTATCAGCTTCGTTTACCACCGCTTCCAACTCACTTGGTTGTGGTGTTTCTTTAATAACTTCCTTGCTTGCATCACGCAATTCAAGAATCTTTTTAAAGACGGAAGATGCGGTGGTCGCACCTTTCTTGGACAGGCCAGCATCACGCAAGGCTTGTTCAACTAAGCGAGGATTCAAATGCCCTTCGGCATCAAAACACTCTAATCTTTGAATTTCAGCATTAGGATTGTTTGGGTACATCACAACGGACACTTCTCGCAAACCACCTTTGGTAATCTGAAAATAGGATTCATTGTCATCATCGTTATCATCATCCATTGGGTTGCCATCGCCATCGACCCAACACGCTTCATCTGCGTATGCGCCAACTGAAACGCCACCAAATAGATTTGGGGATGATTTCAATACTTCATAAAGGTCAGAACCAGTAGAAGTATTCATAAATAGATTGCCTTTCGCAACCATGCCATCTTTATCAAAGTTAAACTCATTCCATTGGCCGACTGGCATACCCATGTCGTTATGGTTTAAGAACATTGGTAATGGTTTACCCTCAGACTTAAATTGTTCTGCCCATTCAGAAAAGCCGTCAGGCTGGTAATTAAATTTTCTACCGTCTGCGCCTTCACGCTTACCCCAAGTGGTAACACGGGCAACGATATTGCCGTTAGGAGTTTGGGATTCTTTGCCTTGTTTTTCTAGGCTTAGTTTTGCTTCGCAAACGACTGTGAGGTTTTGATTCATTTATAATCCCATCATTAATCGAGTAATCGATGTCGTATATTATATGAGATTTTTTTGATTTTATCGGTAGTTTAACACTTAACCGTTTAATCATTGAATCAAATTTATCTTTTATTGTCATTAGGTTTTGCCAATATTCATTTTGCTGGTTTGATTACCGCCACCGCCACCAGTATCTTGTGGACTTGTACCTGGAATGATTTTAGCTGTTTTTGATGTTACTGGTATATCTGTAGATGATAATTTTTGAGTATTTACGCTACCCAACTCATCGCCACCATCAATTTTTGCAATATTAAGATATTCACGGGCTTCATTAGGGGTCATAATGCCACCAGCAACGCCAGCATTAACAAAGTTCATTTGATCTAATGCCGCACCTTTTAAGAAATCTTTTGTATCAAAACGAATTGCAAGGTTTGGATACCCTTTTAATAATCCCATTTTGAATTTTTGCTCAATATTAATAATCATTGGATACATGGTGGTTTTATAAAACTCATCCAACAATGTTTGAGTATTATTATATTTACCCATTTCCAAACCTAATAATTGTGCTGGAACGCCAAATAATGCACAAATACGTTTAGTAGTTTGATCTTTTAGCTTGCTAGCTTCTGCATCTTGCAAAGTCAGCATATGAACTGGCGTATAAGTCATGCCTTGATCTAGCAACATACCTTGGCCTGGCTTGCTCAAATCGCTTGGGCGGCTACCAGTCATGCTAGACCATGCTTCTTTTAATCTAGCGGCAATTTCTTTAAATTTACTATCAGGAATTACTTGAGTAGTGCTAAAAATGCCAGATGGTTTTGCGCCATTTTGCATGACATAGTTGGCATACAAGTCAATATCAGTATCAAGTGCCACCAATTCCGTTGCCAAAATACCTTTGTTAAAACCAGCAGAACCTTGCCAAGGAGCTTCGGTGCAATGTATTACCTGATAAGCGGCCAATGGCTCATCTTTGTTAAATCCGTATGTTGGTGTAGATACACGGTATGTCGGATAACGGGCTGGGCTGGCTTGAACCGTAATCAGAGTTGCATCAAGGTTATATAACTCAATCGGAGTTTGGTTAGGGTCTTTTTGATCTTTGCGATAAAGCAATGTAAATACTTCACCAGCTAGGGAATACCATAATGCCCATTGATACCAAAACTCATATTGGTTTTGGAAATTATTTGGCTCAGTTAATAGATTTAATATCTGTTTTGCCTTGTTTTTATCCCGTGTGCCAGATTTGTCAGACTTTAAACAATCTTCAAAAGTACCATCATCAGTCTTATACATGACCGATAATGAACATTGTGCCAATGCTCTAGCAATCATATTGGCACAAGACATCACGGTACTATTACGGGAAAGTACCGACATATCCACAACACGACCCGCATTGGTCGCTGATGCTGTGGTTACATACAATAATTGAAAGTTTGCGCCTTGTTGCCCACCTTGATTTTGGCGCAATATTTGGTTACCTAGCTGGGTTTGACCAAATAAAGTATTGTTTTCTGCAAGGTTTTGCACGGAAACTTCTGACGATTTACCCTCATTTTTTGGCAAATTGTATTTATCTTTGTTGAATATATCTAACATTCCCATGATTTTTCCCTTACATTTTTTAACGATTTTACATCAAAAACTTCTAAAACCGAATGAATTGCTTACAAAAGGGTTATCTAAACTACAATGAGCCGCAATAATCATAGCAATAATGCCATCAACCTTTGCTGATTTGTCAGATTCGTTCTTCCGAACCTTAATATTGCCGTTTACATCTTCATAAACTTCGCAGTTTCCTAGTTGCCATCCTACAAATGGGTTACCATCGTGTTTAATCTGATGGTTCATTATTAGCTTTTCTACATACTTGGAAGGATTATTTAGCACCGCCATTCCCTGTCCAACCTTCTTTACAGGAATCCCAGCATCATGCAAACGAGCAACCATAGAAGCGGCATTGTAAGCATCGTAACCTACCTCTTTTACATCATACTTTTCACATTGGTTTTTGATGAATTCGCTAATCTCCCGATCATCCATTACATTACCTTCGGTCAGCTTGAGAATCCCAGATTGGATGGCTACTTCAAATATATCCAGATAATGCTTGGGTATTAACTCAAGTGCGGCTTCTGGCAAAAAGAATTGAAATTCAGCATAGTATTCATTTTCTTCATATCGCTTCAAAGTGCATACGGCATTTAAGTCACGGGTGGCCGCCAAGTCAAATCCGATAAATACGGCTTCTGGGTCTTGTGCTGGCAATTCATCGGCAGATTCATCCCAATAATTGCGGTCAATCCATGCGCTATTGGCACTAACAAATATGTTAAGTGTCTTGCATAAGAATTCATTAAGTGCGGCTGGCTTGTGTTTGGCTTCTTCGCAACGCTGGGCAATGGCATCTTCAAATACAGATATGCCGTGCATGGGATTAGCTTTTGCCCAGGTCTTAGGGTCTTTCCAATCATCTTCTAGGTCTAAGCCATATAGCAAACCAAACCATCTTGGGTTATCAGTCGCTTCACCATTAAGCATCGATTCAAACATCGACATATCTTCATAAAACTTGGTGTCTTTAGTAAAGCTGGCGGTAGTGATGTATATACGCAACGGATTTTGACGGGCAACCATACCAGAATGTAATACTTCAATAGAATTGCGATCTACAATCTGGGCGGCTTCATCCACGATTACGCATGATGGGTTTTTACCGTCACCAGTTTTTTTGGTGTCACGGGATAATGCCTTAAACATGGACTGTGAATCACCAGCGTTTTTAATCTCATACTTACTGACTTCAAACCATGACTGCGCTTCTGGCGGTAAGTTTTCAATAAATCCTTTGGCGGCATCAAACACAATCGTTGCCTGTTCACGATTAGTTGCTAGAGTAAACACTTCTGCACCAACTTCGCCAAACTTTAATTCGTAAAGAGCAATGATGGCTGTTAGTGTGGACTTACCAGCTTTACGGGGAATGTAGAGTATTACATCCGTCACCATCCGTTTAGATACATCCGTCTTTTTACGGAATCCATAAACGGCACAAATAAAAAAAATTTGGAATGGGTCTAATACTATCAGCTTGCCAGCATCAGGGCCTTTAGTGTGTTTCATGTGCGATGCAACATCTAGCACATGGGCGGGAAATCTAGGATCAAAAATCCAATCCCATTCTGTATTAGCGTATTGATTTAAAAATCGTTGACAAGATGAACGAACATTTCGGCAAACATTAATTTTGCCATCGACTACATCGTGTGCGTATTGAACCCCTAATTCCCAATTCATCTAGCCAATGGGCCAGCGGCTAATCTTGCAACTGGCGATTCTTTTCTTGTATTAGTCTTTACTAACTTAGACTTAGGGGTTAGCCCTAATTCATTCATCAGCCTTACGATTTGTGTCAATGTCTTATCCCTAATACTAATCAACGGATTTGGTGCAAGGGTTTTGCCATCGTTGGTAGATATTATTAGGTCTGCACCAACCAAGCCAATATTACAACTCACATAGGTTTCGATCTGGTCAGCCAGCATACTTAGCGTATGTTTGTTCTGGTCATCATAGATTCCGTAACTGTCATATATGTAATCGGCAGTTTCTTGAGTGAATTTCTTTTTGTCCCAAGCCAAAGGATTTTCCATCCACTCAGCGTAAGGAATTCTTTTGCGTAAATTCGCACTTAGGGAATTCCCTTCGACTAAGCGCAACTCAGTTGGTTTGTTTTCCATGTGAACTATTATATACCCCCCCTCATACTTTGTCTTTTGTAGAAATTTAGC
>Ga0214174_100017_pt1 | contig 27702 bp, 37 predicted proteins | sample TroBogEpilimnion_14_FD_153012 | JGI IMG/M metagenome (GOLD analysis project Ga0214174, IMG submission 153012) | Freshwater microbial communities from Trout Bog Lake, WI - 31JUL2007 epilimnion | ecosystem: Environmental > Aquatic > Freshwater > Lake > Epilimnion/Euphotic zone | place: Trout Bog...
GAAGGCATTAGGGTTTGGAGAGTCAAATGACTGAGACTGCTCAGAATGTCGTGCATATGTCGGAGCATAAGAGACGGTTTATGGAGAAATTCATGCGCCGGACTCCGGAAGAGATTTACGATGAGTTGATGCGTATGCAGCAAATTATTCGTCATCTCAACGGAGAAATCTTACGGTTACGGCAATACATGACAGAACATGAATGACGACGTAAGAGAACAGTTACGTCAGAGTCGGTTGCGTCGTCAGCAGGATGTACGCGACATAATGGCCTGTCGCACCGCACAAGACAAACGGGACTTGGTTGCCAGATGGAAGCAGGAACGTCATCCCCACACGGTTACGGAGTTGTTAGAGTTGGCTCGCAATAAAGTGTATTGTCACAAAGTTCTGAATTGGAATATCAAATGATTATGAAATTTAAATTCGGAGACCGTGACGGCCAAGACTGTATTGATTGGATACATTCTATTGCAGCGCAATACGATATGACGGACGATGATTTTGGTAAGTTAATGAGCTTGTATTGCGACTTTGAAGAAACCTACCGACGGTATCTGATTGCTCAGGTATACATTCAGAAATTAGAGAATACGGATACCTCACACTAATGAAATTTAATCTCAAACAGTTTTATGAGTTCTGCTCTCAATTAAAGATTGAGACCAAAGAGCATGGCCTAAAACGAATGGATAAATTGTTGGGTACCCAAACCTACGTCATGGATGAAATCACCCAAGGACTGGAAGAAGATAAACATTTCTTTGTTATCTTAAAAGGCCGTCAATTGGGCATTACGACGATTACGCTTGCCCTCGACCTGTACTGGCACTTCATCCACGCAGGGCTACAGGGGACGCTTACGACCGATACAGAAGAGAATCGGGATATGTTTAGGTCGACCCTAGCCATGTATATGGACGGGTTGCCCAAAGAATATAAGATTCCCCTGATTGCGCATAACCGTAACCAATTCAGTCTGCGTAACCGCAGTCGACTGTTTTACCAGGTGGCAGGATTGCGAGCCAAGGGTTCTCTTGGTCGCGGCAAAGCCATCACGTACTTACACGGTACCGAGACATCTTCTTGGGGCGATGAAGAAGGGTTGGCGTCCTTGTTGGCCTCCCTTGCCGAGCAGAATCCCAACCGGTTGTATATATTCGAGTCGACCGCTCGTGGGTTCAATATGTTCCACGATATGTACATGACCGCTAAGAAAGCCAGAACCCAGAAAGCCATCTTCTGCGGTTGGTGGCGCAATGAATTTTATTCCGTCGATGCCAAGTCCGATATCTACCGCGTGTACTGGGACGGCAAACTTACGCCGGAAGAGAAGGAATGGACCAAGGACATTAAAAAACTGTACAACTACGAAGTCAATTCCCGTCAGATGGCGTGGTGGCGGTGGAAGCTGTTGGAAGGCATGAAAGACGAAGCCTTAATGATGCAAGAGTTCCCGCCAACCGAAGACTATGCGTTCATCCAGTCCGGGTTAGGATTCTTCTCCACAGCTCGATGTACCGATGCGGTTAAGATTGCCAAGAAGATTGGGTGTGAGTTTTACCGCTATACGTTCGGCTCCAACTTCCAAGACACCAACGTGGTTAAGTCCACAGAACGATTGGCTACGTTGTGCATTTGGGAAGAACCCATAGACACCGCCTATTACGTCATCGGCGCCGACCCTGCTTACGGGTCGTCCGACTGGGCTGACCGGTTCTGTATTCAAGTTTATCGCTGTTACTCCGACGGAATGGAACAAGTCGCCGAGTTTGCGACCAGTGAGATGAATACCTACCAATTTGCGTGGGTAATTGCCCACTTGGCCGGAGCGTACAAAAACTCCACGTTGAATCTTGAAGTCAATGGGCCAGGCCAGGCCGTCATCAACGAAATGCGTAACCTACGCCGTCAGGCGTCCGCTATGGGCGGCGCTACCGGCAAAAGCCTTATGGACGTCTATGGCTCCATGACCAACTACATCTGGCGCCGTAACGACTCCCTAGGCGGTCCGTCTAACTCCATCGGATGGTTGACAACTTCCTCGTCCAAAGAGCGGATGCTCAACTACTTCAAAGATTATTTTGAGCGCGGATTACTGGCCGTCTACTCTATGGATTTGCTTGAAGAAATGAAAACAATTGTCCGCGACGGCTCCCACATCGAAGCGTCCGGTCGCAACAAAGATGACCGCGTGATGGCCACAGGATTGGCGGTTGCTGCGTTTGCAGAACAAGTGCAGCCAAAACTGATTGCCATGAAGTTGACCCGTGACGTCTCCAAAGCAATGGAGAAAGTAACCCCAGAGGAAGTGGCGGTCGGCAAGAACGTCTCCAACTATCTCAAGGCCATCGGGATGTTCGGCACATGATTAACGAACCCATCATCCCAAAGACGGAGCTGCTTGAAACCATACGCCGGTTTCTGGCTGATAAAAACCGTGGGATTAGCCTGGCGTTGTTTGCAGAGTTGGCGGGATTGAACAAGGATTATATCCACGACGTATTTGTGGAGCGGCGCAATCCATTGACGGAGAACGTCCAACGTCGGGTCAGTCTTGCCTACAACCGCTATAAACGCGGCGAAATCGCCGTCATGCGCAACATGGATGGCACCCGATACCTGGAGTATCGCAAGGTGCCCAAACCCAGTATGCGCAAGGTTAGACGGATTGAATTCACGCCGGACGGCTTGAAAATTAAAATTGGAATCCAAAATCGTAATGATTATTCACATCGCAATCTTAATGAGCAACTAAGAGGGAAATAACATGGCTGTGTTACACGACTGGAAATGCCCAACCCACGGGTACTTTGAATCAACGGAAGCCAAGTGCTACCGCAAACGCTGTAAGCAAGAAGTAATGAAAGTGTTCTTGCAAGCCCCCGGACTAATTGGGGACAAGACCAAAGGCATCGACAAGACCGCCAAACAGTTGGCCATTGACTACAACATGACCAACATCAAGTCGGCCAGAGAGGGTGAATCCCAACAAGGCTACTACACCCGTAACAACCAAACGCCCACCGCGCCAGTGGAGTCCGCTGCCGTCCGTCCTGAGCCGCGTCCCGGCGACTCTGCCATCTGGGGTGGCCAAGGCCAAGGCATGAGCATGAAGTCCATTCTGTCCGGCAAATACTCCAAACCCGTGGGTCCAACCTTGGGTAAGGAAGCCGAGTCTGCCGGCATTAACCCCCGCGACGCCGGAAACTTGACAGGACCACGCGCCGCGAGTTATATACCTGACCATCAAAACTTGCAGATTAACAAATAATGCGCATACCTAAAGACCATGTAGAGCGGGAGTTTTTCCTAAAAGACCTGATCGACAAGTGTTTGGTCAGCCGGGATGAACGCGTCGGGGATTATTCCAGTCTGCGCAGTTGGTATCTGTTTGGCGCGGGACCGAATGAGTCCCCCGCCATCTTCAACAAGATTTACCCTCACGTTGACCAATTGACCAGTTTCTTGTACTCCGCTGAAACCACGCGCTTTAGCATTAACCTTGGCGCCTCAGTACCGGAACAAGAACAAATCAAAGTGCCGCGATTGACCATGTCGTTGAACGACGACTGGTTAGATTCCAATGCAGATCAAGTATTTAGCTCTGCTTTGACCTGGTCACTGGTGTACAACACCACGTACGTCAAACTGGTCTACAACAACGGCGTTTACCCGTACATGATTGAGCCGGCGTCGATGGGCGTGTTACGCGAAGATACGGCGTACACCGACCGGCAAGAAGCCATCGTCCAAACGTATTACATTACAAAATCCGAACTGATGGCGCGTCTTTACAGCCATCCGCAACGCGAATCCATCCTAAAGCGCATCCAAACGGGGTATCACACCAAGACCGAGGATGTGCCGGAAGGGTTAGACCGGATTGTGATGAGCCAAACCAACCCGACCATTTACGGTACGGTCAACCTCGATTTGTACGGAATGAACCGTTACAAGGCCCGCGTTGCCGAAGAAACAGTCAAGATGAACGAACTGTGGGTATGGGATTCGGACATCTTAGATTACCGCGTTGTTACAATGGCCGACCCCGATGTGTTCATTTACGACCGTCCGGGTGAAACGGTATTTCTCAAAGGTGAGTTACCGTTTGTTCAGATTTGCCCGAACCCTCAGTACGACTACTATTGGGGGCAATCCGAAGTACAGCGTCTGGTTTTCCTGCAACAACTGCGTAATCGCAGAATGACGGAAATACTTGACCTGCTCGCAAAACAAGTCGACCCCCCGACGGCTTTAACTGGATTTACGGGCATTTTAGATGAAAAGAACTTTGCGCTAAACCGCGCCGGCGGCCTGTTGGCCACGGATATGCCGAACGCCAAAGTCGACCGTATGGCGCCGCAAATGCCGCCAGAACTGTTTGAAGTCATTCACGAAGTGGACGCCATGTTCGGCGAAGCCTCTGGCATCGGAAACATCCTAGAAGGCAAGGGCGAAGCCGGGGTGCGAAGCGCCGGTCACGCCAGTCAGTTGGCGCGTTTAGGCTCGTCCAGAGCTAAGAAACGGGCGCTAATTGTCGAGGATTCTTTGGAAAAACTGGCCACGCTGTATCTAAAACTCAAGCAAGCCTACGACCCGACCCACTATACGGACGAATACGGCAACAAGTTTATTGCGGAACAATTCACCAAAGACTATACGGTCAAGGTGGATGCGCACAGCAATAGCCCTATTTTTACCGAAGATTTGCGTCAAATGGCGTTTAATTTATTGAAGGTTGGCGCGATTGATAACGAATCGCTGCTTGACCTTTTAGAACCGCCCATGAAACAATTGCTCAAGGACAAATTGCGCAAACGTGAGGCGATGAAAGCCCAACAGCCTCAACAGCAACCCCCCAAAAAGGGCGGTAAAGCACAACTGCAAGCGGTGGAATAATGGCTAAAAAATCAGGCAGAACCGTATCAACAGCCGACCAACCCAAGGTAACGTCGGCTAGCCTGACCCGACTTTCTTCACCGGCAAACTTGCAATATCGCGTAACAGGGATTAAAACTATGTCTGCGCGGTCCCCCCGACGCGCAAAACGTTCAACCCGATACTAGGAGAATGCAATGAAACGCGGCAAAATGCGCAAGCATCGTAAGACGAAGCGATAAGGTTTAGGCTTCACGGTCTAAAAGGGTTTGGCTGATTTCCCTGTCTAAGTTGGCCCCGTGCAGGAGAACGAACATGGCTCGCCGTGGACGTAAGGCCCATAAAGGCCACAAGGCTCGTAAGGGTCGAAAGGCTCGCAAGTAATTGCGAACCTGTCAGTAGGGGAGGCGTGACTTCCAACAAAAGTTGCTCTCCCCTATTGACAACTTGTTATGGTTAGTAAATGCTATTAGGAACTTTGGAGATTACTCGTGGCAGCATCGCCTAACGCAATGATGGATTTGATACGGTCGCAGCAACCCGTTGGTGGTGCCGGCAAGACCGCGCCTCCGTCTACGCCGCCGTCGGAAATGTCGCCGGATGAAGCATCTGGCCCAATGGGTTCTCCAATGTCGACGCCTGAACCCAAACTGGGAAACAAAGAAGGCGCCATGATTAACCTGTCAATGGCAATGGATTTGATCGAACAATCTCTCCCCGCCATTGGTTCAGAATCTGCCGAAGGGCAAAAAGCTCTTGCTGCGCTGCGGTCATTGACCGGCATTGTTGGTCCTAAAAAATCCAAGACCAACGAATTGCAGCAAAGCGAAATCATTCAGATGCTACAGAACCTTCCCCAAGCCGGTGGCGGTACGCCTGAAGGCCGTGCGATGGCACAGGCGCCGGCTGTTCCCAATATGCCGAATATTCCTGGCGCTGCCCCCGGTGGTGCTGCTCCCCCTTCAACCCCTCCAGTGATGTAAGGAAATAATCATGGATTTGTTCAAACCTCGTGGCGCCGGCGGTATCCGACCAGTAACTTCTGACCAACAGGCGCATGGCCGAATTTATAACCAACCCCGATTCGCGCACCTCGGTGGCTTGTCCGCTCCTAAGAAAGCGGGTAGCAAGAACTCGATGGGTGTGAAGAAGCCTGGTGACGGTCAAAAGGTCATCTAAGTGGATAAGCGTACGCCATTACAACGCGAGGAATCTGCCAATGAAGAATTGGCTGCTCGTTCGGCTTACGCTGCAAAACATCCAAAACGTTCTTCCAAACGATCTAGTCAACGTAAACCACAAAGGTAATTCCTAATGAGCCTAGAAGATTTAAGCCTCGAACAACGCGATGAGTTAGCAACCTTAATGCGAACCCTTGCGGAAAATCCTGAAACCCGAAAAGACATCTTGCGTTTGACCAAAAAAGTTAAACCCAACATGACGATTCCGGAATTGGAAATTGAGGAGTCGACTAACAAGGCTTTGTCCAAAGCCGAAGAACGCGTTATGCAACTGGAAGCGCGTTTACGCGATAAAGAAGCAAACGAAGATTTAGAACGTCGTCGTCAAGCCGTCATCAAAAAAGGACTGGCCTCTGAAGACAACATTGAAGAGATTGAGAAAGTAATGCTTGACAAAGGCATTACCAATCACGAAGCTGCTGCGGAGTATTGGCAATGGATGAAACAATCCGCTGCTCCAACTCCAAGCGGCTATCAACCGAATACCATGAGCAAGTTCGACCTGTCTAAGTACTGGAAGAATCCTGTGACTGGTGCCCGTGAAGAAGCTGCGAGGGCGCTTGCGGAATTAAGACAGCCGCGACGTCCGATTGGTTTATAACAACTTTTGGAGATAAGTCATGCCGATTGGTGGTGGAATTATTCCGGCGACAGGTAGTCAGCAATATACCGAACTGACCTACGTAACTCGCCGTGCGTTCATTCCGAAACTCGTTGTCCAGATTTACAACTCAACCCCGCTCATGGCTGCGCTTATCGCTAACAGCCAACAAGCGTCGGGCGGTGTAAGCTCGGTCACGGTTCCGGTCCAAGGTTCACAATTTGTGAACGCTCAGTGGTCAGATTACTCTGGTTCATTCAACCAGCCTTCTGTCCAACAAGGCGCTTACAATGCGGAATTCGATCTGAAACTGATGATTGCCCCAGTGCCGTTCTTAGGCATGGAAGGCGCGGTTCAGAACGATGCCGCCATTATCCCGTTGATCGAAGCTCGTATGAACGACGCCTCGAACGTGATGATGGACGCAATGGCAACTGCGTTGTACAACAACACGACCAATACGCAACAGTTTATCGGTTTGCCCGGTGCTGTTTCAAATACCGACCCTGCCGCCGGTGCGTACGGAAACATTTCGCGTTCGTCTAACACTTGGTGGCAATCCACTGTGTACACCGCGGGTAATGTCAATCCGACCCGTCAAAACATCCTCCAGTACATTTCTGGTACCGTCAAGAAAGGCGCTGAAGTGCCAACCTTTGGCGTGTGCGGATTCGGTACTTGGACGCTGTTGGCGCAAGACTACGTCGGTCAAGAACAATACGTCATCACTCCGGGTAACGGATTTGATGGCGATGGCAACGGCCCACAAGCTGCGTTCCGCGCACTGATGGTTGCCGGCGTGCCAATTTACCCAGACCCGTACTGTCCGGAAGGTACCGTGTACTTCCTGAACTCGAACTACTTGTCGCTCTATGTCCATGAGCAAGGTTCGTTCGTGTTTACTGGATTTGAGTCCACGCTCCCGAACTGGCAGATTGGTTATGTAGGCGCGGTTATCACCATTGCAGAATTGGTGTCTACCAAACCGAAAACCATGACCCAGGTTACCGGCTATAACAGCATTAGCCTCTAAGGAGTAACCATGTCACTTTCAGCAAATAAAATCATTCTTGCTAATGCGTCGACCAACACCGCAGCCGCATATTTTCAGCCGATTACCGTTTCCACTGGAACCGGTGGAACGACTGGAGTAACGGTTCCTGCCGGTATCTGGACGATGCTGCCTACGACGAACGTCGTCATTCAGTTGAACACGGCTAACAACATTGCGTCACCGACTTGGGTAAACCTGTCGGCGGTCAACGTTGGCGTGCCATTGTTCATCAGTGACGGTACCAACGTGCAAGCGATTTCGAGCAACACCTCGAACATCACTGTCACGCTGTACGGTTCAAACGGTGGTCAAGCTGTAAGCGGTACTTACAACAACAAGTAAGGAGTCCGTAAATGTCTAATTCAGATTCATTAGCGCAAAGTTACCCAGACGTCGTTGGTTATTACAAACTAGCGTCCATCCGGGCAACTCAGCTCAACACCGCCGGCAACGCGGTTATCACCCTCCCGATTCTGTCGGGAGGCTTGACCAATGGTGGTGGTACGGCTAACTCAGGCGGCGTTATTCTCCGTCGAGTTACCGTGCAAAATCCATCTGGTTCGGTTGCAACCGCAAACGTATCAATCGGTGTTACCAATGATGGCGCGAACTTAGTGACCGCAAACACTGTGTTATCGAGCGTTACGGGAACCGGTAAGTATCAAGACATCAGCATCGCGTCTGCATACCAAACCCAAGTGGTTTCAGGTGCGACGACTCAATGTCTGTACGTCAATGTCAACACGGCTTCTGGCAACAGCAGCACTTGTGACATTATCGTATGGGGCGATGTTGTCAGCTTCTAAAACAGCGGGGGCGAAAGCCCCCCTTGTTGTGTAAATTTATGGAAAAGCAATGGCTCAAACATTACAAGGCTACGTTACGGCTACACAACGTTTGCTGCATGATGCCAACGCTAATTTTTACACAGTCCCTCAGTTAACGGATTACATCAATACCGCGCGCGAACGAATGGTTCGTGACAGCGGCGCCTTAAGAACAATCCAAGTCAGTACAGCGCCATTAGCGCCAGACCCCGATGCGGACACTCCCGTATTTTGGTCAGCGGGTGCGTCGGTTACTGCCAATCAATACATTGTTTCCAACATCTATATGTACGTCGTGCTGCAAGCCGGTACGTTGGGAACACAAGCTCCTCCGTATCCTGCCGGTAACGCAAACTACCCGCCATCGACTCCGTTTTTAAACGGCACCGCAACATTGCAGTACGCAGGCCCATCGGAAGTCATCAATTGGAATTGCTTACCGTATGAATTGCAAACGTTGGATATTATCAACGTCAATTTGTACTGGGGTAACACAAGAATACCTTTGCGTTATTTGCCGTGGACTCAATTCAATGCTGAGTTAAGATTCTGGCAAAACTACATTGGTCGACCGATTGCGTTTAGCGTTTACGGTCAACAACAAATTTTCCTGTCTCCGGTTCCCGACCAGGTTTACACCATCGAATTAGATACGATTGTGTTGCCGGCTCCGTTGGTTGCTCTGACTGAAACCGACGACATTAACGACCCGTTCACAACGCCAATTCCGTTCTATGCGGCTTATTTGGCCAAGTATTACGAACAGTCTTACGGTGAAGCCGAGATTTATAAACAGGAATACATCAAGCACGTTCAGGCGGTGTTGGTGTCGATCAACACGCGCAGGATGCCAAACCCTTACAGCGTAACGTACTGACATGGCCAATGCAGAACAGAAAAAGTCATATCAGGTTATTAGGCAATTTAGGGGTATAGACACCAAAGCCTATCGTACTGCTATTGATGAAAATGAATTTGCGTGGCTTGAAAACGCCATGCCGGTTGGTCCCGCAAACCTTAGAACCATTCCAACGTCATCGACTTTGGGCGTCAAATTCACCAAAGAAGTGGTTGCGTTATTTAATACCAACATTGGTTTAAACGATTATTTGATTGCGTTTGAAGCCGACGGCAGTTGCGAATACGTTGACTTACAAACCTTAACATTAGGAACACTGGCGTCAGCCGGTACGTTTAGCGTTCAGTCGGCAACCGCGTCGTGTACGTCTGGATCGACTGGCTATGACGGAACCAATTACTTTTTTACGCAAGGCGGCACGGTTACTGGAACGTTTACCGTAGGCATGACGTTGACCGGCTCTGGGATTCCTGCCAATACTCAAATTGTTGGCAGTACGTCAGGCTCAAGTGCCACGGCGACCAGTTCAACGTTTTCGGTAAAATCTAGTCCGACTACGAATACGTATACATCCGGCTCTGGCACGGAAACTGTTCCTGCCGGCGCCAACAGCGTCACCATCACGGTATGGGGTGGCGGCGGTTCCGGTGCGGTTGCTAACGCAAGCACGACACCAGTCGGCTTTGGTGGCGGTGGCGGTGGATACACGCAAAAGACCATTGCCGTTAATGGCGGCCAAACCATGTCGTGGGCGGTCGGCTCTGGCGGCGCTGCTAAAAATTCAGGCTCTGGAACAGGCTATGTCAACGGCGCAGCCGGTGGAAATTCCACAGTAACTGGCTCAGTAGCCGGTGGCACGGTCAATTTATTTGCCGGCGGCGGTGGTGGCGGCGTAGCCCATTCAACGCCCGGAGTAGGCGGTTCGGCGTCCGGTGGTGATACCAATACATCCGGTTCATCTGCGGTCAACGCAAACGGCGGCGCCTCTCCTAATGGCGGCGGCACAGCCACTTGGACACTGGGAAGTCCAATTGACGGCAATGCGCCAGGCGGCGGTGGCACGGGTGATGAAAACTCAAACAACAGCGCAGGCGTGTCCGGTTCAGGCGCCAACGGCCAAATATCGTTTACGTATACGTATTCATCGCCAACGACTCAAAACGTTTTTAGTCCAGGCGGCACAATAACCGGCACGTTTGTGATTGGCATGACCCTCACTGGCAGCGGCATCCCGTCCGGAGTGGTTATCCAATCTGCTAACGGCGACGGAACGTTTAACATCAATCAGTCGCTAACGTTAAGCGGCGTCAGCGTTACCGGCACCATTGCGGCTCATTTTACGTTAAACCAATACGTTCCCACATTGACTGGAATTGCCGTTACCGGAACCACAACCAATGCGGCGCCGTCATTTAACGTGTCGCAGTGGGAAAACACATACTTGTTAATTTCGGATTCCTACAAAGGGTATTTCACTTGGGATGGAACCGATCTAGTCAACGTTGGCTCATTAACGGCTATTGGAATCACTAACGGCGGCGGCGGATACACCGAAGCTCCGACCGTGACCATATCGGCTCCAAACCAAACCGGAGGCATACAAGCTACAGCGGTTGCTACGGTTACCAACACAGCCGGTCAGGTATTGCAAATTACAGTAAGTAACGTAGGCGCAGGGTACAAGTCCGTTCCGGCGGTGCAAATTGGAGCGCCCCCTACTGGTGGGATTCAAGCGACTGCGGCGGCAACCATATCTTCTGGCCAAGTAGTTGCCATTAGCGTAATAACTCCGGGCGCAGGATACACCTCGGCGCCATCCGTCACGTTAAGTGGCGGCGGTTATTCGACATTGGCGACCGCCAACGCAACCGTCGATACAGGCTCTGTAAACGGCATATTTTTGACCAACGCGGGTTCAGGCTATACGTCTGCCCCTACGGTCACGATAACCGGAGGAAACGGCACAGGCGCGTCCGCAGTGGCCGGATTTTTAACGTTTGCGCAGGGTACCGTAGCCGTTGAAGTTACGGACGGCGGCAATGGTTATACCAACGCGGCTAATACCGTTGTGACCATCACAGGTGGCGGCGGCACAAGCGCAGCCGGTACAGCCATCATCAGCGGCGGCATTGTGACTCAGGTCATTATGACCAACCCTGGTACGGGGTACACTAATACGTCTAACATCACCGTGACCATTTCCGGCGGTGGCGCAAACGTAAACGCCACGGCTCAAGCGGTTATTACGACCAACCCAACGGTGGCCATAGACAGCTTTAGCGGTCGAGTTTGGCTTGCGCAAGGCCGTACGGTGTATTACACCGCAGCCGGTTCAGTAACGGATTTTGTGTCGGTATCAGCCGGAAACATCATTATGGTGGATTCTACGCTGCACGGCAACATAACCGCCATGCTGTCGGCCAACAACTTTTTATACGTTTTTGGCGACGATTCGATCAACGTGTTTTCCGATGTGCGCGTGACCAATACCGGCGCCACGTTGTTTACCAACACCAACATATCGGCCAGTGTCGGCACCAAACGACCGTATTCGATATTCCCGTATTTCCGGTCGGTGTTGTTTGCCAACGACTACGGAGTCTATGCGCTTGTCGGCTCGACAACGACCAAGATTTCGGACGCGCTCGACGGGGTGTTCCCGTACATTAACTTTGCCGGAGCCGTTTACGGCGGCCAAGTTTTGTTGAACAACATCCTGTGCGCGGCGTTTAACTTCCAATACAACGGACCCGGCGGCGGTGGCTCTGAATACCCAGGCCGATACATCCAAGCCGTGTTTTTTGACAAAAAGTGGTTTTTCACCAGTTCGGTGGATGCCATGCAGTTTATTGTGACGGCACCCGTTAACGGCAAACCCACGACCTACGGCACCGACGGAACCAGTTTGTATCAGCTTTACAGCAATACGACCGACCCGTCCCCCTGTTATATATCAACGGCTTTGTTGCCAATGGGCGACCCGATTCGTACCAAGCAAGCGTTGAAATTTGCCATCGAAGCGGTGGAAGCGCAAGGCTTTAATCTGTACGCAACGGTCGATTCTGAGAACGGTTCGTCGCCGGTTTACACCTTGTCAGAACAGGTGTCTTGGCTTAATAATGCCGGACAGGTTGTGCCGTGGACAAACAATGCGAGCCAGACGGTTGCATGGATTTTCTCATCAGGATGGTTCCTGTATAAGTCTGATGCAGCGCAGTGGGGTAAGTACATTGGCTTGACCATGACGGCTGATACGGTGCCATTCATTGTGACAGGATTTGAATTTGAACATGAATTAAGGACACGATTCTAATGACAGTTCCATATACATTTGCAAACGCATCTCAAAGCATTCCTCTTGCCGAGTTAGATGCCAACTTTGCGTATTTAGACGCCAAGGGAACAACGTATTATCCGGCAATCAATGCGGAGACTGCGGTCAGCGCAACCATTACCAATTATTTTTATCCTCCAGGAAACGTTTTGCGGTATGGCGCAGACCCGACTTATGGCAGTGACAGTACGTCAGCGTTCCAAACCGCCGTTAATGTTGCAGGGTGTCAAAGCGCGGGTTCCGTCAGTCCTACCAATGCGCCGACGTATGCGGCGTATGTTCCGATGGGAAGTTACAAATTTAGCAATACGGTGTATCTAAAAAATTCATATACCGCGCTGATTGGTGACCCCGATATGCCGGTGATTACGCAAACCGCATCCAACATTCCCGCTTTTTGTATTACTTCTCAAGGTTCTGGTTACATCAACGAATGGTCAGTCATTCGTAATTTTAGAATTTATGAAGGCGCCACACCGTCTTACAATACGCCGTCAGCAACCAATTGCGGCATTGCAATATCCGGTAATTTTTATTCGACTCCGACTGTTCAAAGAGCAGAAGTCAGTCGAGTCCGATTATTGGGATGGGGCTGCGGAATGTATTTGAGCGACAGCGTCAATACAAAATTAGAACGAATTTACGTTGAAAATTACACAACGTGGGGCGCTCCAGGTTCTGGAGCAAAACAATACATTGGATTTTATTTTGACGGAACTCCGTATTCGACTGGGTCAATTTCTCCGCAAGCCAGTATTGAATGTTGGAATTTATCGTTCAACGGAACTGGTGCGCCATCGGGCGTTACTGCAACGGGATTTTATATGTCCGGAGCCGACATCCGAGATATATTTATGACTGATTGTGAAACTTCCGGCGGTGCTTACGGGTATTACATTCAATCTACCAATCACGATTTTGATTGGGATATTAACATCAATCGTCCAATCACGGATTCGTTTACCAATTCAGGAATTTACATTACGGGCGTCAGCGGTCCAGGTTCCGTTACCATTAACGGCGGTTATGTCGCTCCCGCTTCAGCCGCCACTGGAGCCTGTGTATGGGTTAACTCATCCACTGGAGTTCAAATTACCGGTGGATTTCAAATCATTGGCGTCAGTTCTGATAGCACTGGCAATGAAGGCATTCGTGTGCTTAATTCGTCTAATTGCTCTATTTTGGGCGTTGACGTTTTAAATTGCGGATATGGAATATCTTTAGACGGTTCTAGTTTTTGTACCGTAACCAGTAATTATGTGCATACTGCCGTATCTTCTAGCGGTGCTACGCCGGTGTTATACGAAGGAATACGGTTATTTGATTCTAGTTCAAACAACACCATTTGCGCCAATACAATTCAAGGTGTGTCGTCTAGCAACAAATACAACTACGGAATTACGGTTACAAGCGGATGTGTTAGTAACATGGTGGTTGGAAATGCTTTAGATACAACTACGATTAACACCATTTATAATATTGCCGACAGTTCAACCATTGTGGTTGGTTCTAAACAAATTCAATTTAATGGTTCATCTGCGGGGACTTCGGCCATAACGTTTAATACAATGGCCACTACTGGCAGCACAACGGCCAGTTTTAGTTCATCAAACAAACCTGGTTCAAATAATCAGACCAGTCCGGCAAAATGGTTACCCGTAACCTTTGATGGTACGGTTTACTATATACCGGCATTTGGAGCGTAATTATGCTTAAAACAGTCAGTTCATTATCCAGTTTAGGCGCTTTGATATATCAAGGCACGTGGAACGCCAGTAGTAATACCCCGACTTTGACTTCTGGAGTTGGAACCAAAGGGTATTATTATGTGGTTTCTGTAGCCGGTTCAACCAATTTAGACGGGATTACAACGTGGTCGGTTGGCGACTGGGCGGTGTTTAATGGTTCTGTTTGGCAAAAAGTAGACGGTGGAACCAGTGAATCTTTTGTCAATTTGACGGTTACTGGAACCGCAAACATCGCTACTGGCAACGTTGTAAACATGACTTCGAGCAACGTGACCATCACTGGCGGAACTGAAAACGCTGTTACTTATACAAACGTAACAGTAAGTAGCGGTAACATAACAGTTACTAACGATAACGTAGCATATTCAAACATCAGTACAGCATTACGAACCCAGTCTTTAACTGGCTATTTATACGGAAACGCAAATACTGGAAACGTTACTGCGTCAACATCTATTCCTGTAGCCAATGTAACAGGGGCCGTTTCAAGTGTAACCGGAACATCGCCAATATCTTCTTCTGGAGGTACCACTCCTGCAATTTCTTTAAACACATCCGGCGTAACTGCGGCATCTTATGGCGGCGCAGCAAACTCAGCTACTATTACAGTTGATACTTATGGCCGTATTACAGCGGCTTCCAATACAGCTATTGCGATTGCTAATACGCAAGTGTCTGGTCTTGGAACCATGTCTACGCAAAACTCTAATAGTGTATCCATCACTGGTGGAAACGTAGGCGCCAACCTTTCTACGTCCACGGCTATTCCGGTTGCAAATTCTACTGGAACATTAGCTACAAGTAATGGCGGAACAGGATTAACTTTATTTACTTCTGGAGGTGCCATATACGCTACTTCTACATCTGCTTTAACTACGGGAACATTACCTGTGGCTTCTGGCGGTACAGGGGTTACAACTTCAACTGGGTCAGGTTCAATTGTATTAAGCACATCTCCAACTTTGGTTACGCCAATTTTAGGAACTCCTCAGTCTGGGAACTTCAGCACTGGAACGTTTACTTGGCCTACCTTTAACCAAAATACTACTGGTCAATCTGGGTCGGTAGCCAACGCATTAACAATTAACAATAGTGGTTCTGGTGTGGCTTCTGGTTCGACATTTAACGGTTCGGGAGCTGTAACCGTGTCGTATAACACAATAGGCGCTCCATCAACTACTGGAACAAATGCTTCTGGAACTTGGGCAATTAACGTTACTGGAACTTCCAACAATATTACTGCATATACCATCAACCAAAGCGTAGGAACTGGAAATAGCCCTACATTTAGTAGTTTATATTTAAATGGAACATTTTATGACAACGCCAATACTAGCTATTATGCGAAACCATCGAGCACTTCTTATTTGTCAAGTATGGTTGGATATGGAACATCTACTTTTGATGGCGTTTCATATCTTCCTTGGCAAGTTTATGGAGGATTATCAATTAACGTAAATGCCTCTGGTCCAACAACGGCTATGAGTTTTTTTAGTACTGGTGCTCCTAGTTCTCGTTGCGGATATATTGGTATAAGCGGAAGTTCTACTAGCTACAATACTTCATCAGACTATCGTTTAAAAAACAATCCTCAAGAATTGACAAATTCTGGATCAGTCATTGATGCAATCATTCCAAGGACTTGGACTTGGGTTGATGGCAATGCAGGAATTGGATTTCTTGCCCATGAAATTCAAGAAGCTGGATTTAAACAAACTGTTCATGGCGCAAAAGATGCTATGGTGGATATTGGAACTTTATATGACAAATCAGGAGACGTTCTTGCCACAGATGTAAGACAGCCTCCAGAATTAAAAGATGGTCAAAATTGGACAAAAACTGGCGAAGGTCCTGATTATCAAGCAATGGAATACGGCTCTGCTGAAATGATGGCGTATATAATTGCTGAGTTGAAAGATTTACGTAAACGGTTAAAAGCCGCAAACATTAACTAAAGGTAAAAAACATGAGTACAAATGCGTTTACTCCATTAGGAAACACGGTTACGTTTACGGCATCGACAACGGCTCCCTCTGCGGTTCAAGTATCTTCAACTACGTTGGGCGGCAACCAGTATCGAATATTAAATGCCGGTTCATCTACGGTATTTTTAGGAATTGGAAACACGGCGGCTAATGCTACGGCTAATGCGGTAATTGTTTCTTCAACCGGTTCTGCTTATCCTTTACTGCCAGGAACGGATGAAATTTTGACATTTGCGCCGAACTGGTATTTTACGGGAATTACGTCAAACGGTGCCTCGCAAGTGTTCATTACTCCCGGCGATGGTTTGTAATAACTAATTGATTTTTAAGGAAATAAAATGGAAGCGACCATGTCAAGAGATGACGGAATGATTGATGAAACCTCAGCCAGGCTAAATACGCACGAAGCGGTATGTGCCGAGCGTTATGGGCAGATTTTAAATCGCTTTGATGACGGTTCTAAAAAAATGAAATCAATGGAAACCAAAATTGAAGGATTAGAAAACAAAGCCGCAAAAATAGGTGGTGGAATTGCCGTGTTCATTGTTTTTGTTCAAGTGGCCGTTGAAATTTGGCGAGCTTTTCACGGGTAAACTATGAATTTTGATGCCCTCAGCATGGTGAAGTTTGGGGACAAGGAGTCTCTAGGCATCTTTGCGTTTGAAAATGGGCTTCAGCATCAGTTTTTTAGGGATACGTTCCTAGATCAAGGCGTTCCGGTGCCATCTTTCCCCCTAATAGACATCAATACGGCCAATATAGACGACTGGTTATTGGCTCATCAGGTCGAACATCAATCGTTTGCAGGACTGCTTGGATTAGAAAATCCGTTCAATATGTTGGACGTCGATTTTAATAACGAAACTTCTTTTTACGACTGGTTGGCTAATCATTTGTACATCCATCAGCAAATTGCGGCTACTTTGGGGCTAAGTACATGATACAGCCCCCCAACAAAACCAATATTGCTGCATCGCAACAAAATATGGGTGGTCAGGAGCAGTTATTAGGCGTGTTAAGACAGGCCGTACAGAAGGAAGCGCCGAACGAAAACTTTGATACGTTTATGAAAAAGTTAGCTAAGGTTGTTAAAGACCCCAACAATAAACTTATTCAATTCGGCAATACCGTGTTTCTGGCCATGCGCAAACCCCCAGATCGGGTAGAGATACACACATTTAGCTCCGATGACCCCTCTACCCTCGTCAAAAATTTTCAGGGTTTAGCTAAGTTATTGAAAAATCAGGGAATTAAGCATATAATGACTTATGCGGACTCTCCTGCGTACTTAAAAGTAGCGAAAGCGACGGGGTTGCCAGTTAAAACGGGTCAGAGTACAAAGGTAATTAAAGGTGTGGCCAAACCGGTCTACACATTTACGGTGGATTTGTAATGCCGGCAGTAGCAGTTATTGTAGACGTTGTAGCGACCGACGTAATCGGCAGTTCAATTGCGACTGCGGTTGCGGATGTGGTCGGCTCTACGTTTATTGGTAACGTTGTGTCAGGCGCTGTCATTGGTGCGTTAGGCGGCGCGTCTCAAGCCGCAGTAGAAGGACAAAATATATGGCAGGGTGCAGTAAGAGGTGCGGAAGCCGCAGGAATAACCGCCGGTATCGCTCCTGAAATTACTCAAGGAGCGGAATCATTGGGATTAAGTCCCAGTGTGGCCAGTGCGGTCGGTAAAGGGTTGGCAACGACTACCGCCGACGTAGCATTGGGCGTTCCGTTCAAAAACGCATTGGAAATGGGCGGGATTGCCGGATTAACCAGTTATGCCTTTCCAGGCAAAGACATTGGTTCCCAGTTGGAACGCGGTGTAGCGACGGCAGGGTTGGATAAACTGGTTGCGCCGAAACAGGCCGGAATCGGTCAATTAGGCGCCGCCCCAATCACGGGTCAATACGCAAAAACACAAACTACGCCCGGAACCGGAGCGTTGAGTCAGGCTCTAGGGGTTGGCGACGTCGGAGCGCCTGTCCTGGGTGGTGGAACAGATAATACAAGCAAAAAGAACGTTTGGAATGTAGAATCGTTACGTTATATGGGCGGTGGTGGCCCATCGGAGTCGGGTTATGGCTAAATTGGCAAGTATCCTTAAAACTGATGTCATGGGTGACTTAAACGCCCTTGCTCAACTATTACAGAGCAAAGGTCGTGGTAAAGACACCATCCTTGCGCACATCACCCCTGCTGAGGCTAAAAGACTGAAAGCAGCCGGCGGTCGAGGTTCGCGCAACCCCGATACTGGGTTATTGGAATTTGATACTCCGGATGTTTCTGCGGAACCGGCTCCTGCCCCCACTCCTGAAGTAACCACTACGGCTGCGCCAATTAGCGCGCCTGATGTTAGTGCAGCTCCTCCTGTATCTGCGGCTCCAGACGTTTCTGCGGCATCACCATACAGTTTGACCAATGCCCCTGCTTTTCAGGCAACGTATGGCCCAACATCATTAAGTCAACCATTGGCCCCAGATTTGGGAACCCCGATTGCGGGACCGTTATCTCAACAAGGTTTAGGGGATTTAGGTCAAACCCTTTATACCCCGGAACAGCAGGCTGCGTTTCAACAAGAAACGGCAAAACCTACTTTAAGCACTACGCAAAAAATTGAAAAGGCGTTAGGCGGCCCACAAGGGTTGGCTCGATTAGGCATTGCCGGATTAGGCGGTTTGGCCGGACTGGTTCAGTCGCGTAAAGCCGCTACACAAGCTGAACAAGCTCAAGCGCAAGAACAAGCGTTGGCAACTCCGTATCAGGAACAAGGCAGGTCGTTAACCGGCGCCGCTGCCCGTGGTGAATTAAGTCCTGCCTCTTTACAAGCCTATCAAGCGGCTCAAGCTCGTATGCAGCAACAGTCCGCAGCTACTGGTGGCGTAGGCGTGGAACAACAAGCCGCTCAATTGGAAGCGTTCCGTCAGCAGTTGCTAGCAAATCAATACGATTTGGGTCTAAAGGTCAGCTCGATTGGCGACCAAATTGCTCTTGGAGCGATTCGCTCAGGAATGACCGCAGATCAACAGTTGGCTCAAGCAAATCAAAACTTCTATACTTCGTTGGCGTCTATTGCGACTGGATTGCCGACCAGTGGATACCGACCGACAGGTTAAAGGTGATTTATGGCTGATACAGCACCAAATCTTGACATTTTGGCTCCTGAAAGAACGCTTATGTCCGGTCTTGGCGCTCGTGCGTCTGCGTTGCCGACATTTGCGACTGCGGACACCGATAAAGTATTGGCTAAAGCCACTTTTGCCAAAGACCCGTCTTTGTTGCCGTTGATGGAGCGTAAAGCTCAAATTGCTGACGCCACTTCTCAAGCATTACAAATTGAGAACGAAGGCAAAGCCGTCTTAGATCAGGCAAAAACAAAATTACAACGTGCTGCATCGCAGCGTGAAGCTCAAGAATACAATTCTTTAGTTCAAAATTTCGGCGAAGTTGAAAAGACTGCTCCTGAATTACATCCGACTAAAGAAAATATGCAAAGTCTTGCGTCCATGTTTAGCCTAATTGGGTTAATTGGAACCGCTATGGGCAAAGGCCCAGGCAACTACAGCGCCATGAACGCTTTGAAATCCATGACCGGCATGATGCAGGGGTGGCAGCAAGGCGACCAGGCGCGATGGAACCGAGAAGTCCAAGAATACGACAAGTCCGTAGCTGAATTTAAAACTCGATTAGATTCTGCCCAACGAAAATATAACATGGGCTTACAAAAGTTAGCTACTGACCGTGAAGCGGCCAAAGCCGACATGGACATGGCTCTTGCTGAGTTGGGAAGTCCGTTATTGAAAGCTACCCGTGACCGACAAGGTTATGAAGCGGTGGCCAAAACGTTGAATGAATTATCTAAAGACGCGGCTAAAGTCTACGCTCAGACTGGCGCTGAACGACGTCACGCAGAAAGCACGGCATTGCAACAAAAACGAGTTGACCTTGAAAAAGAACGTGTGGAACAAGAAAAAGAGAAAAAAACTAAAGGTTCTGCTGTACAAAAACAAATGGTTCAACGCGCTATTAACTCTTTGGGTGGATTGGCCTCGGCTGTTGAAACTTTACAAGAATTTCCTGCCGGAACCACAACTGGATTACTGCCTAATTTAACTACGCATGACGGTATGTTTAATTACGTCAGAAACAACATTGGACGCAAAATTTCTTCAAGAGAATCTGATGAAATGAATACTTTGTTTACGGGTATTGGCCGTAACTTAGCATCTATTGAATCAAGCGGCGCCGCTACCGGTTTGGCAGAATTGTCGAAGCAAATGCAAAGCGGTGTTTACATCAATGCCGGTTCAGATGACCCTGCAAAAGTTGCGTTTAAATTAGCGGATATTCGTCGTATTGCTGAAGAAAACATTGCCCCTGCAATTAGTTCAGGTTTGATGGAGCCAGATCAACAAGCCACTGCCCAAGCGTTGGTTGAACGTATTCGTAGGTCAATTCCATTTACTACGGCAGATGTTATTCACGCATCTTCAAAAAAAGGAACCAAAACTATTGGAGAAACTTCTAGAGCTTTGGTTGCATCTAAAAACAAATTTTCAACTGAGCAAGAAGCTGAAGTTGCTTGGAAATCGGGAAAAATTAAAGACGGTGATCCAATTATGGTTGGAGAATCTGTTGGGACTTGGATTGCTCCAAAAGAGTAAGGTGTTGTATGCCATTTGTTCCATATCAATCTGACAAAGAACCAAAACAAGCCAAAACATCAGGGTTTGTTCCTGATTCTGACCGATACAAAACTGCTGCTGAAGCGGGCATCCCTGAAGAAAGGGGATTAGAAGACGTTCCTCTATTGGAATCTTTTATTGCTCCTATTGAAGCTGTTGGTTTATCGTATCCTGTACTTGCTGGTTTAGAAAAATTTGCGGTTCCTCAAGTAGCAAAATACGCGGGAATGTTATTGCCAAAAACTGGCGCTGAAATGTTAGGTCAATTAGGACTTGCTGGCATTTCTGGTGTTGGCGGAGAATTAGCGGCAAGAGCGGTTCCGGAGAAATATAAAAAAGCCAAACCTTATGCCCGTGAAGCGGGTGAATTGTTAACTGGTTTTAGTTTGCCAATTGCCGGCGAATTAGGAGCAAGAACGGCCACTCAAATTGCCAAGCAGTTTTATGAACCTACTGTTGGGGACGTTACAACGGCTGCTCGAAACATGGAAAAAAGAGGCTATGTTTTAGAGCCTATGCAATTGCGTCCTAATGAACCCGTTGCCTCTCCTGGGTTTATGGGAAATGCAAAAATCAATGAAGATTTAGCCACTAAAGAAGTTTCCAGTGTGGCGGGAAAAATAACCAATAATATTAACCCGTCTTATGTGGGAGAACGTTTACAAACCGCCGGCAAAAAGTTAGATCAAGTGTTTAGCGGAGAAATACCGTTAGATCAAAATTTGATGCAAAAAGTTCTTCAAATGGGCAAATTTGAAGCTGCTGTTGACCCTGCCGGAACACGCGGAGTCAAATCAACGGCTCAAAATTTGTTTAATCGTTATCAGCAAGCTGTTGTTGATTATTACAAACAAATTATTGAAAACAATTTTAAACAGTTGACTCAAGCAGGAGCTGCTAAAGGCGCCGCACGAGGATTGCAACCTGTTGGAGGTTATCAATATTTAGGGTATGCCAAACAAAAATGGCCTACATTAAAAACTTCTGATGACCCATCTAATCCAGAATGGTTCAAACAATCTGTTGATACCATCAAAGAACTTTCTGCCAAATTGGGGCTGCCAAAAACGCCTGACGTTTTCTTAGGAACGTCCTGGCAAAAAGGTTTATATGGAGGAGCTCACCCAGAAGGTTGGATTATTATTTCTGACAATGTAAACAGTTTAGGAGACCCTAATGGGGGTCTGGCTACTGCTTTACATGAATTTGGTCATCAAGCGGAATTTCAATTATTTAGAAATGCTCCGGAAGAAACCAAAAATGCAATATTCCGCGCTTATCTAGACGAATTGACCAAAATTCCTTTGGGAACAAAAACCATTCGTCAATTGCGCCCTGTAACAGCAGAAAAATACGGGCCACAAGCTGCTGACAGAGTTGTGTCAAAAAGCGAAGATAGTGAATATTTTAGAAATTTTGCAGAATGGTTTGCTGAACAGACCTCACGTTGGTTAACACAAACCAAACAACCAACCAATTCTGTTGAAAAGTTTTTCAAAAAAGTCTCCGATTCCTGGAAAACCATTTATCAAAAAGTAACTGGTTATACGCCGTTGGCTCCAGAAGTTGACGCTTTTATGCGAGCTAATTGGAACGGAGAAAGTCTTAACAAAGTAATGACTGGCAATGTTGAGCCAAGTTTAACCACCCAAGGCGCTCAATTAGACAACACTCCATTTGAATTGCCTCCTGATTTTCAATTTAATATCAGTGGAAAAGAACTTCAGCGTTTAAGAAGTAATTTGACCGATATTGCTCGATCATCTTCTGACGGCAATCAACGCCGAGCAGCGGCAGATTTTGTCAATGTTATTGATAGTCATATTGAAAATATTGACCCAAAACTAGCAGATCAATTAAGAAAAGCAAATCGAGATTACGCCACGGCTAAATTATTGCAAGAAGGCATCGAAAAAGGTTGGATTAGCAAATCCGGCAAAATTAGCCTTAAAAGCATGGGCGATTATTTAGCCAACAATACTCAAGGGTTTGGAAGCGGAACAAGCCGACATCCTTTGTATCAATTAGGCGCGGAAGGCCGATTAGTCGGTTTGCGCAATCGAGAACAGGGTGCCGATTATCAAACTGAAGAATTAGCCAGAGCTTTACTTGGCCGTTCAAAAACAGCTATATCAAGCGTTATTGGCGGCAGAACTCAGGCTGCCAGGGCAATTCAAAGACGTTTAGCGGAAGGCCCATTGCCGTTAGCATTTAAACCTGAATTGAAATCTGTATTGCCGGTTACTGTTGCCGGTGGTCAGCCATCATCAACGCCTTTATTTGAAGAAGAGGAATAAGTCATGCCATTGAAAGCAGGAAAAGGTCGCAAGACGATTAGCAAGAACATTAGCAAGATGGTTAGGGAAGGTTATCCACAAAAGCAAGCGGTAGCTGCATCTTTGACCAAGGCCCGTGGCGGCAAAAAGCTGATGAAGTTAGGCCGTAAAGCTCGAAAGATTAGCCGCAAAGTCAAAAAGCTGATGACGCCTATTCGTAAGGCCGTGAGAACGCGTCGTGGCCGCCGCTAAGAAAGGGTTGTATTACAACATCAACCGGCGCCGTAAATTAGGTCTGCCGCCTAAGCGTCCTGGCCAAAAGGGTTATCCGAAGGCTAGTGCGTTTAGGAAGGCTGCCAAAACTGCGCGGAAGAACCGTCGTGGCTAAGAAAAAAGACAAAGGTATCAATCCGGCTCTAGAGGACGCCATCGCCGAAATGCTCAAATCGGTCATGCAGGACGATACCGCGTCGCTGACCGACAAGTGTAAGGTGGTCGACCGCGCCCTCAATCTGGAGAAAATCAAGCTGAAAATCACCGATGAGGAGTGGGGAACCGGCTTCATGGTTGATGATGATGAAGAATAAGATTAGACTATAGTTATGTCCTTTTCTCTGGAGTAACTATGGACGGTTTAAAACTGGTTCGGCTTGCTTTGTCTGTGATTACTGACCGCTTGATTACGATTTTGTCATTGTCGATGAGTTGTGGTTTGGCGTGTTGGGTGATGTGGGGTCCCGAATGGGACAGGGTAGCCACACTGGGCATTTTTGTGTTATTTAGTTATTTGGTTATTACTGTCAAGGAGCGTAACAATGCGCGGTCCAACGAAACTGGAGAAGAAATCTAGTCTTCCCCAAGCCGGCGAAAATTTAAACTGGGGTCAACAATGGGCAAAATCCATTCGCCCTCAATTACCGCGTGATTCGTCGCAAGGCGGTATTCCACGATGGAAGCCTGGCACCATGCCGACAGGCGGTTTCCGCTCTGTATTTGATTTTAGTACGGGGCCGGTTTCGACCAAATTAGCCCCCACTACTCGCGGCAAAGGTCCCAAGGTAATCTAAAATGGCAAACAATATTCCTTTTCAACCAATGGGAAATTGTGTGGCGGTAACTGTAACCGCTGCCGCTAATACTCAGTCAAATGTGTTTTCGATTACCGCGACAAGTCCAGTTAATCAGTATTATTTGGTCAATTACGACGCCCAATACGCTGTTTATGTTTGGATTAGTAATACAAATAATTTTAATGTTGCTTTGCCGTTAACCGCGTCAAACCAAGTTATCCCTATTCCTGCGTATGGCGCCAAAGTCGTGACTGGCCCTCAATGTGGCCCGAACAGCACGGTTTACGCAAGAGTAATAGGCGACAATTCAAATGCAACTTGTTTTATAACTCCCGGAGAGGGATTTTAGGAGGAAATATGGGAATCGACACTTTTCTTTTTGTTTTTGTTGTTGTGGTGGCTGTTCTTGTTGTGGTTGTGCATAAGCATCATTTGGACAGCATTGCGGCGTTAAAAGCCGAATTTGAAGCATTACGGCAATCGGTTTCCCCCCAACAGCAAAATACCGTTGTTGCACCGCAGCAAGAACCTGCTCCTACTGAAACCCCTGCTGCTTAAAGAGATTATTATGTTTGCTTTTTGTGTTGGATTTTTACTTGGATTTGTTTTAGTCGTGTTTGTGCGTGGATATTTTGATTCCACCAAGGGCAAAGAAGAAGTTGCTGAAGTTAAAGCCGATGCGAATGTTGCTGTCGAAGCCGTGACCGCTACCGCTGAAGACGTTAAGAAAGCAGTGTAAGTCATGGGTATTGATGACATCACTAATCCGCTGAACCAAGCGGAGAGCACGTTAAAAGCGGCGCGTGGTGTCCTCAAAGAAGGCAAAGGCTTAGTCAAAGATATTGCTGAGACCGCAGAGGAATACAAGCAATATAAAGAAAATAAAGCCGATAAACGCGCAATTCGTGCGAATTTGACGAATAAAAAGGCCACTGAGCGCATATCGAAGCGAAATACCAATGCCGCCGTAGCCGACCATGACGCGGCGGTAACCTCATCTCAGGAACTGGCCAAACAGATTCTGATTAAGAAAAAGGCTCAGGAAGAGGAAGCCGCCATGATTTGGGCTATGTCCCAAGATGAGCGGGAAGCATACCTTGAAGCAAAACGGCTGCAAACCGAAAAAATCAAAGCTGAAAAGCTCCGGATGATTAAAGAGGCCGACGAAGCTCAGGCCACGTTTAACTTGATAATTAACATTGTTATCGGTATTGTTTTGTTTGTTTTCCTAGCATTTGGCTGTTTTGTTGCGTTAGATTGGTTTTTGGCCGGCAAATTGCCCTGGAGTAAATGATGAATCTATCGTTTTTGGCTCAATTAGCCCCTACCGTGGCATCTGCGCTTGGTGGCCCACTGGCAGGCATGGCAGCAGAAGTATTGGCCGCCAAACTCGGCGTTCACCCCGATGACGCTCAAAAGATGCTCGAAGCCGGAAAACTGAACAGCGACCAGGTTGCCGCCATCCAAGCCGCCGAAATCGAGTTAAAGGGCAAAGCCCAGTCGATGGGTCTGGATTTCGCTAAATTGGCCACTGATGACCGCAAATCTGCGCGGGATATGCAGATAGCCACTAAATCATGGATACCCGCCACGCTCTCTATAGGCGTCACCATTGGGTTTTTTGGAATCTTGGTAGGTCTTATGTCGGGCAAAGTGGTAGCAGGGCCTGAAATCGAGATTATGCTCGGCTCTCTAGGCACTGCGTGGACGGGAATCATTGCGTTTTACTTTGGTAGCAGTGCGTCCAGTCAGAAAAAAGACGATTTATTGCACCAGTCGACCCCAGTGCAGTAATGTTTAAGCCAGATTTTCGATTGCGTAAACGTTGGAGGGATTTATGATTTCGAGCCGTAGCCTAGATGATTTGTTGCCAGTGGTACGCACCCGTGTAGACAAGTTTTTAGAATTGTGCAAAGCAGCAAATATTGACTTGCTCGTAACCTCCACTTACAGAGACATGGAGAGTCAAAATGCGTTATATGCGCAGGGCAGAACAAGGCCGGGAGCCATCGTTACTAATGCTCGTGGCGGTGAGTCCTTTCATAATTATCGCTGTGCTATTGATGTGGTTCCTGTCGTTGATGGCAAGTGTGACTGGAACGGCGCTCATCCTGTTTGGCACCAAATTGGCCAACTGGGGAAAGAAGCCGGACTCGAATGGGCGGGCGAATGGACAACTTTCAAAGAATTAGCGCATTTCCAATACACCGGTGGTAAAACCCTGCACGAACTGGAAGACGGAGCGACCATTGAGTAACAAACGACCCTTTCCCAAATTAAGCGTTGGTCGCGGTGAAAAGCTCCCTGCGTCCCGTGGCGCCGGTTTAACCGAAAAAGGCCGACGTAAGGCCAAGGCTGCCGGCCATAACCTGAAAGCACCGACCAAGGACGCTAAAAATCCGCGTCACAAGTCGTTTTGCGCCAGGTCGAAACATTGGAAAGGCGAGCGCGGTAAAGCCGCCCGCCGGCGTTGGGGTTGCCGTTAAGATTTCTTAGTAACCGCTGCAATCGCGGTTTTAGCCATATTGACGTACATTTGGGCACTAAGTGTAGCCGCCTGAATACCGTCGTTTCGAGCGATTTCCTTCAAAGCCTCAAACATAATGCGGTTTAACCGCTTTTGTTCGTCCAGTTCGTTTTGCTTACTCATCTTTAACTCCAAAATTTTCTTTAATGTCGCCCCTTTGATTTATCAAAACCGCACAATTGTGAGCGCCTTTAATTTCTCCAAATAACTCTGGATAATTAGCAATCATTGTTAAAACCATCTTTCCGTGATGTTTCTCTGATTTTTCATCACGGTACTTTACGCATATCTCTATACACGCTTTTCGTTCATCAGCAGCAACCAATTCAGCGAACTTTTCTAATTCGTCTTTAAAGAATTGATAGACACCAAGATTTTGTTTATGGGTCGATCCAGCCTGTTCAGCAAGTTCTCTAATTCGTTCGTTCATTCTTCAACTCCGAAATGCTTCAACAAAAATTCTAAACCAGGATGACCTCTATGAAAGGCAGTATCAATACATTCTTTCACAATCAACTCGGCAAACTTTACAGGATCCAACTCACCTGTTACGTAGTCTCCATTGCCTTCCAAAATGATTGCTTGGTCATATAGTTTTAAGATTCGTTCGTTCATCATAAG
>Ga0214174_100018_pt1 | contig 27366 bp, 32 predicted proteins | sample TroBogEpilimnion_14_FD_153012 | JGI IMG/M metagenome (GOLD analysis project Ga0214174, IMG submission 153012) | Freshwater microbial communities from Trout Bog Lake, WI - 31JUL2007 epilimnion | ecosystem: Environmental > Aquatic > Freshwater > Lake > Epilimnion/Euphotic zone | place: Trout Bog...
CAGAAAAAGTGGTGTACACGTTGCAGACGATGTTGGCTCCAACTTTTAGCGATAACTCCGCACCTGTTCAATGCCTTGTAAAACCGTCTGTAGAAGATCCGGAACACGTTCGACCTCTTTCAAGTTATCTTGATACACGAGATGAGATACTCAACAAACTCGAAACACTTTTTATCGAAAAACCCATCTGGGATCGTGCAGATTTAATAGGTGCATTCAGCGGTATTCCAGAAGATGTGATTATCTACACCATTCAAAGTGCAATCACAAATGGTATCAAATTCAAAGATGCATTTGATCGTCCAAGTTTGATTGAGTCCAAAGGAGAACTCTATGCACTGACACCCGTTGGAATAGAAAATGCAACCCTGATTGATCGTATTCGTAAACCTGCAGAAGCAAATGCAGTGCCAATCACAAAAGAAATTGAAGAAGATGAGAAACCGAAGACGATTGCAGAAGCTGTTACAGAAGCAATCGCAGGACCAAATGCAGTTGATTTGGAAACGAGGTTCCCTAAATTTAAGCCTCAAGTAACAGAACGATTTTCAAAAGAGTTGTTGATGGATTATACATTTGATCACTATTTGAAACCAGAAGAAAAGAGAGCTTATATCAAAGCACATCCTGAATTCCGTCCTCAACTTAGAATACCCGATACAAACATTTTCGTCCTTGGTGATAATAAATTTGAACCACCTGAAGCCCCAATTGGTGACAATCTTACCAAATACAATGCGTGGGAAGATAATCTTATTAAAACATTCACTTCCAATCGTACTAAGTTGTACGGTTCTGTAAAAGAGAATAGTAAAGGACCTCAGTTGGTCATCAGTAAAATGACAGAAAATGGAGAACGAGATATCAAACAAACTGGAAAACGATTTGAACCTACAACGTGTGGTACAGGATCGAATACAAAAGAACCAGTTCACAATCTATCGAAAAAGATTGATAAAAATGGAGTAGGTATTCCTGCAACCATTGGAAGTGATTGGTGTCAGTATATGGAATTGCTTATTCGTGAAAAGAACAATACAGAATGGGTAACACCAGAAGAATTAAGTGTTATATTTTCAGAAAAGAACAAACAAAAATTAAGTATGGCGTTTAAAACGAATTGATTTATCTATGATAAGAAGCAAGTATGGATCCAATCTTTGAAAGAAGAGAATTAGTTCGCAACATTCATTTGGAAGCAAAACGCCTTCAAAGAAATATCTATACGAGTTTGTTAGCACAACTTCGTATGAAATATGAAGGAGTATGTGTTCCAGAAGGTTACATAAATCCTCAAAGTATTACAATCATTGAACACTCACTTGGTCGATCAAATCTTATCAAAGGTGGACTTGACTATGCTGTTAAGTTTCAAGCAGACATATGTTTGCCTCACCCAGGTCAAGTATTCAAAACCAAGGTCAATATTCGAAGTAAAATAGGATTACACGCAGAAACCAAACCTATGAAAGTCCTCCTTCCAAGAGATATTCATATTGGAATGGAAGAGTTTGAAGATATTCAAGATGGACAGGAAGTAGAATTTGAGGTCGTGGGTGCCCGTTTTCAACAAGGAGATGAAAGCATTGTCGTTCTTGGCAAACTCCGCACTCTTATCAAACCTGACAACACTGCTCCACCTGAGTTCTCTACGGAAAGCAAATTGCCTATGATTGCTGCACCAATTGAAGGCTCGAATGAAAATGAAAGAAAGGTGGTGACTGTATCGGTTGAACAAACAAAGCCATCTGCAGGAATCGATACTCGTAAGAAACGAGTAAGATTGAATGCTCCGTCAACAACAAATGAACCGTCTGCAAAAAGAGAACCTTAAGGAACAGATTGATAGATTGGATACGCAGGAACACGCTCAAATTTTTGCTATTATCCGTAAGTACACGGAGACATATACCAAGACACAGAGCGGTGTTCTTGTTTCATCTGATAACCTGCCCGACGAGTGTTTGGAAGAGATTCAAAGGATGGTGACTTTTTACATGGACCAGCGCAAGAGAATGGAGGCAGATGCCATAGAAAGGACCAAGATTAAAAACGGACAAACATAGTCCAAGTAAATAATAAGGCAACAGATGGAGACTCTTTTACCAAAGTCGACACTTGAACCGATGAAGCAGATGCTCTCGGTAATCAAGACAAGTAAAGAGGCAGAAGTAGAGTTCAAAGTCTTGATAAACCAAATCGAAACCAAGGATGTTGCGGACAGAATCGTCCGTGCTATTGAAGAAATCACACGAAGCGCTTCGAAAGAAGAACATCGTGCGACCTTCACTTATCCCGATGGTATTCGTGTGGTTGTCACAGGACCTGAGAACATACACAAAGTATGCACTAGCAACAGTTTCCACGGAGTACCACTCTATGTGGAAAAAAAGAGGAAGTATTACGATGTAATGCCTCGTGCAGGGCAAGATGAAGTTGAAATACCAGACCTATTCACGCGTCTCACTCTTCGTCACGAACAATTCCTGCGAAAAGACTTTGCAGGCAAACCTATGGACCCGAATTCCTATGTTCGTGTTCTTCACAGAAAATCTTGGAAGACTGAAGATGGTATGTTTCAAATTGATTTGTCCTCTGTCAAATCCAAGAAAAGAGAGCATACCAAGATGTTCGAGGTTTTGAAACAGCCTATTCGTTATGAATTGGAAATTGAGCTTATTGATCGAACAAAAGATGATTACTTGAAACCTTCTCTAGCACTCCTGCAGAAATTGGTTGCTGCCTATCAACAATCTCCTTTCGTAGTCCTGCAAACAGATATCGAACGATACGATGCTGAATTCAAGAAGATGAGTATTCCTTTTGTAAACCCGATTACGATGGAAAGAAGCCACGCAAATCCTGATAATCCACACAACATTTTGAAGAACTATACAGTTACGGTAAAAGCAGATGGTCAACGATGCTTTCTGGTTGTGATGAGAGATAGAAAGATGATTCGAATAACACCTTCTTATCAAATCGCTTGGACTGGATTAACTGCAAAAGATGACAAACATTTTGGTGATATTGTGGACTGTGAATATCTTGAGGATAAGAACCTATTCTGCGTCTTCGATATCTATATGTTTCGCGGAAAGGATACTCGTGGTTTGCCATTGATGACAACTGCCGATGAAACAATCAAACATCCATTGCTCTCAAGACTTGGGTGTGCACGTGAATTTGTGAGTGAGTATAAGAACGATTTTACAGAAGAACTTACAACCAATCCTATTCGCATTGAGACCAAAGAGTTTCGTGCAGGAGATGGAGCTGAAATGCAGGAATCTATTCAAAAGATTTTGGATACCGATTACGGATATCCAACCGACGGGTTGATCTTCACACCCAGAGCATCGTCAGTTGCTCCACTCGAAGACCGAAAAGGCAAGACTTGGTTACGTGTTTACAAGTGGAAACCATCTGATCAAAATTCCATAGATTTCCTGCTGAGATTTACACCTGGAGAATCATTTGATCCTGTATTGAACTCTCGTGTTCTGTTGGGTACACTCTATGTTTCTCGTAGACCTGGAAGCGAGATAATCTATCCCTGCGAAACTGTTACAGGAGAATACAGTCCTCCAAAAATACCAGATGATTTAAGAGTCATTGCAGAAAGTCGTGATCGTGTTCCATCTCCATTCTATCCTGCTGCTCCTCGTAATATTGATGCACACGTTATTCGTCTCCCGGTCAACGATCGTGGAATTCCAGTAGATATTACAGATACCAAAATCGAGGACAATACGATTGTGGAATGTGCCTACAATACTGATAACAAACGATGGACAGTATTGAGAACACGATATGACAAAACATATCAGTATCGAGTCAAGAAAGAACCTCAATATGGTAACGATGCACCTGTTGCAGATAGTATTTGGAGATCAATGCACGCTCCAATCACGGATGAAATGATACGAAATGTGGCAACGAATCGTATTGATGATACGATTGAAGATGAGTTGTACTACAAGGATGATATGGGTAGAGAAACCCGTATTTGGTTGGATGTCACTGGATTTCACAATCGAATTAAAGAAGTTCTTTATAAAAACAACATCAAGAAAGGCGATACTCTGCTTGAACTTGCAGTAGGACGTGGAGGTGATATTAATAAGTGGATAAAGTCTCAACCATCAAAAGTGGTAGGCATTGATATCTCAGATTCCAACTTGAATGCACCTCGATCGGGATTGTGTGTTCGTTATCTTGAAAAGAAACGAAAGGGTGTTAAAATTCCACCAGGCCTATTCTTCAAGGCAGATATGTCTCAACCGTTGGAAGAACAGGAAGGACACTACTTACGAATTCTGGAAGGTACAGAGAATGCACCGACAGAATATTTGGAACAGTTCCACGGATTGAATGCATTCGATACCATTTCTTGTCAGTTTGCCATTCACTATGCGTGTGTCACAGAAGAGACATTCAAAACATTTATTGGAAATCTCACTAAACACGGCAAGGGATTATTCTTTGGAACCTGTTTGGATGGACGTTCAGTCTATTCCCTGCTTCTTGGAAAACCCAACCACGTATTTAGAAGCAATCAAGGTATCTTTGGAGAATTTATCAAGGACTATGAAGATGGAGCAGAATGGACAGAAGACTTCGGTAAACAGATTCGTGTCAAACTTGAAACATTCGAACAGGAACAGAAAGAGTATTTGGTACCCTTTGAAAAAGTGAAATCAATGATGGCAGCAGAAGGATATGAATTGGTAGAAGAGAAGATGTTTGGTGATTACTATGCGAATCAAAATGCAATAACTTTAGGACAAGAACAGCAACAGTTCTCGTTCTTACATCGCAGTTTCGTATTCAAGAAAGGCGAGAAACCCAAACCTGCTCCTGAACCAGTGAAAGAGGAAGTGCCAGTGGTAGAGGAAAAGAAGATTGAAGAGGTCAAAAACGAGGAAGGAGAAACAGTCAAACGAAAGATTGTGAAAGTTGTGACTCCAAAAGAAGAGGAAGTGGAACCAATATTGTTCAACGGTTCGGATGAAAGCAAGGGTGATTTCCGTATGTTATCGAACGACTACGTTGCTCCATTTCAGATGGATTCGATCAAGTTTCCAACAGTCGAACATGCATACGAATATGCAAAGGCAAAAACATTTGGAGATGAAAAGATGGCTGCTCTCATCGCCAAGACACCTTCTGCGAAATCAGTGAAGGCACTTGGTAAGAAGATTTCTGGATTCAAGGAAGAGGAATGGGAACAGAAACAGGACAGTGTAATGAAGGCTGCTATCAAGGCCAAACTCAGTCAGCATCCTGAAATCAGAAGTGTGTTGTCCGAAACAAAAGCCAGTCCAATTGGATATGCGAATGCGCGTGACAAATACTGGGGAATCGGTACATCACCAGAAAAGGACAAGGCTAAAACACCATCCAAGTGGGCTGGAAAGAACCAACTTGGAAAGATTATGGAAGAGTTGCGAACCGAATTCAATTCGTCTTCACCTTAAATTTTCTATCAAGTCTTGCTAATTGAACTTCATATTTTTCAATCATTTTTATACAGTTAATCAAGAGCTCTTGAAGGATAAGACACTCAACTCTGGTTGTCTTATCACTTAACAGACAGTGTTCCAACTCCTGCTTTTTTTGTAACCATTCGCCCAACCTACGACGAATCGTATATTCCATTGCTGTCTGGTAGCGAGTGTAATAAAATACTTTTTACGCAGAACAAGTAATGGGAAAGGATGAGCCTGACGATGATACTGAATTTGGAAACAGAGATATAACTTGGAACGTACATTTGGAAAGAATCATATCAGAAGAAGGAGAGAGAGCGGAGTGTTTTTCGTGGTTGCACACTCAATCGGAGAAGAAGTTCAATCGTTTGAATACTATGATTACACTCCCTGTGATTGTGTTATCAACCATCGCAGGAACGGCATCCATCGGAGCACAGGGATTGGAATCCGGAGATGCGATGGGCAAGTTCATTAATATGGGATTTGGAGGCTTGTCGTTGGTTGTCGGTGTTCTCAACACTGTCAGCAGTTATTTTTCGTGGGCAAAAAGAGCAGAGGCTCATCGTATTTCTTCCATCACCTACAACAAAATCTATCGGTTTATTCTGGTAGAATTGGCACTGCCACGAAATGAGCGAATGTTGGCAAAGGATTTTTTGAAGACGATTCGGGAAGATTTGGACCGATTGAATGAAACCAGTCCTGCTATTCCGGACAACATTATTCAGATGTTCAAAGACAAGTTTGAAGATAATACACCCGATGTGAAGAAACCTGAGATAACAAATGGTCTAGATCCTATTCTTGCTTATCCACTTCCACCTGATGAGAATGTAGAGCCACCAACATCCGTGAAACGCATTGCTACTTCTCCAAGGTCACCAAACCCATCATTAGCATCGTCTTCTTCCGAAGAAACACCAGGCGCAACTTCATTTACACTTCCAACCATCACCATAGACCAAGAAAAGGGGAAAAAGATTAAGTATACACCCTCCCCCGCATTGCAAAGTGCTATTCGTATGTCAACCGCGACAAGATACAAACCACCTAATATTTCTGTTCCGGAAGACAGCGCAGTATAAAAAATGGATTTGTATTAGATAACAATTATTGGTACTATACAATGGATTATAAAGAACCAAAAACGAGACAAGAAAGTAAAAAGGATAAGAAAACTAAAGCAGGTGACAAATACTCTGCTAAGCATATTCGGATTCAAACATCAAAAAAGAGTTGATGTTTTTTTCTAAAAACGAATCGGTTTAAATCAATGCTTACATCTAGTACATAAACATGTGCACGTGCAGATTTCTTCAACGACTATTTGGATGGGTTCAGAAACAGGAAGTTCCTCAGATTGAGAAGACTCTTGAGACTGTTCGGGAAGAACTTCGGGAACAGGTAGATGCTCGTCTGTCTGAACTGGCTCAGAAGATTGCGGAAGCTCGACCTGAGGTTCACTCGATTGTTCAGGAGTTTCTAGAGAAGGGGTATCAAGAGATTGACCAGGTTCTTCCAGAGGCTGAGAAGGTGATTGATCAGAAGGTATCTCAGGCTGAGGTTCTTCTTGAGGAGAAGATTCAGGAACGACTGACTCAACTGACGGAACAACCTGCTCCTCTTCCTGAACCGGCTCAGGAACAGACTCAAGAGGAACCTGCTCCGGTTCCACAACCTCCGGCTGAGATTGAGATTCCGGTTGTTCCGGCTCCGGCTGAGGATCAGACTCAACTGGAATCTGCTCCTGTACCGGTTCCACTGGCAGCTCAGGAACACTTACCTCTTGAACCTCTTCCTGAACAAGAGGTTGTTCAACGACTTCAGGAATGGGCTCAGACTCTGAAGCTACCTCCTCCACCACCTCTTCCTGTGGAATCTCTACCGGTACCTCCACCTGTTGAACGACAAGAGACGGTTGCTGAACCTGAGAACGCTTAAAAAGACGGTCGGTCAACTTTTTTACTTTGATATAATGTGCGTCGGTCATTTATTCTCATCACCAGAAAACTGTTTGTAGTAGTCCTCGTATGACAAGGACTTTGCAGGTGCTTGTGCTTGTCCAATTGCGTGAGGCACAAATTTTTGGTATAGCTTCTGTCCTACAATCGTACTGGCCTGTTCTGCTGTAATTTCGCCTTTTTCAATTCGGCGTTTCAATGCTAACATTTCGAAAAAAGTGGAATCCAATTTGTCTTCCATATGTAACGTAAAAAGTGAAGGGTAGTTGAAATACAGAATCTGATTATCCTGTTTCAACAACTCTTCATATTTCTCCTTATTTTTTCGATGTTTTGAATGTTTCTTTTTTGAAGCGTCCATATTTCTTACCAATGCCTGAACTTCCGTAGCAGAGTAGTCTTTATTCTGAATACCTCGTTGTCCTTCTGCCACTTCTTGTGGTGTTAATTCTCTTGCTGTTTGCATTGTTACTTTATATCACCGTTTGTGAAGGTAATTGAACGAGTGGTGCCAATTTCTCCACAAGTTGATGACACTCTTCGTGAGTTGTCATTCCAGTAAGAATCACTTGTCCTGTTCGGAATACCTTTGCTATCCATTTCGTGTCTTGGAAATAGATTTTGACTGCCGGATAGACTGCGGGTTCATAGACCGTTTTTATATTATTCTTTCGCAGTGTCGAATAGAGTGTATCTCTGGATATATTATCCACTCCAATAATCTTCGTCTTGTAGTTCATCAGAACAACACGACGATTATTAAGGTCCCATTCTCCTTCTGTAACTGTTTCCGGACACTCTTTGGTTATATGGTCTTTGAGTAACTGAGTAACGTGACGGTCATATTTCTCATCAAGAACACCTGTGATATGAAACACTCCATTCTGAAATATTTTTACGGTTATTTCTTTCTCGGGGAGAGAACCATCGCCACTGCTAAGAATAACAAGGGTGATAGAATTGTTACCAAATCCCGTTGTTCTACGAGGTGCTTGTTTCGCTCGGTGTTTGATTAAGTCTCGTTTGCTTGAGCCCCTTTTTAGCACGCCCTGTTTTTCTATTTTGATTATCTTGTCGGTCAGTGGGAGTATCTCCACTAACTTGTTCGTTTCCAGGCGGACACCCATTGTGTAAAGCACTACCATTGTCGTTAATATTGGAGAGTCCATTGAGGGAATCGTTGTAGACAGAAACGATTTCGTTTTTCCAGGCCTGTGAAAATGAGAGTGGGTATTTTGAAATCACAATACAGTCAAAGTTTCTCAAAAGCTTTCTTAGAATGACCTCTTCCATTGGTGTCAACATCCATCCGTCCAGATATCCTAACCAAACAGTACATCGTTTTTGATGATTGACAATTGCGGTGATTGATTCTTTCAATTCATCTAACAGTAATCCAGAAACATCAAGACAGTTTGGTGGTTTCGGGATACGGTATGTATACACCGTCAGCATTGTATTAACTTACGGTTTGAGTTTAAGCGACATTAACGTTGGGTTCAATTGTATGAATTGGAGCACCGACACTCTTATATCCTGCTGCTTGTGCCGTTGTCAATCTACAATTACATCCAGATGCGAATTGAACTTTGGTAGGACCATAAATACCACCACAAGTAGGACAGTTGGCAGTCGCATATCCTCGTTGGTAAGCATTCTTCTCAGCCTGTTTTGCTGCTAATTGAGTGTCTGCCGCAAGTTTATCATTAAGTTCCGGGATGGTCGTGCTGCTGTAGCACACATTTTGTATCTGTGATGCTTTTGCATTAACAGGCATAGAAGACTGAGATACAGCCTGTCCAGAAGTGTAAGCAACATAAGCGCTTGCATCCTGAACTCTATGTAATTTTCCTTGATAATATCCAGAGTTCGATGCCGTGGATGGAGCATTCAACGGAAGAGTACAGGCTGGAACTGGAGTAGTAACCTCCAATGTTCCAGAGGCAGCCAGTCGTTTTACAATCTCGGTATGATGACCTGCGTCACGATGTGGGCGAGTATCCACATAGTTCGGAAGTCTTTGTTTCAATCGGTTCAAGTATTCGCTATACGAAGACATTTACTCTTTACACAAAAATAAAAAGGGATGAAGAAGTTGCGGATATCCATTCCTAAGATTTTCGTATGTTTGTCAGAATTTTGCCATGGAGTTGTCTATGGGACTCATACCGAGTATTGTGACAGATGTTTAGTTTTAGGGTATCATATACCCGAACCGCTTGCCGTCCAAACACCCAAAGTTCGTTAAAAAACGGATTTTTTTAAACCAATTTTTAACTATATAACCCAAAATGATAACAGAAAATAATCGTGAAAGAAGAGGAGTCCTATGGACAGATAACGAGGTCAAACAACTTTTGTTATCTATTCAAAATAGAAAAAGTATTAGAGAAATAGCAGACGAACATCAACGAACAACTGGAGGTATAAGCGCTCAACTCAAAAAAATGACCATAAAATATTGGTTTGACGAAAAAAAATCAGCAAATGAAATCGAAAAATTAACTGGACTACCGAAATCTCGTATCGAGTTTATTATTCAAACGCATAATGATTTTCAAGAAAATACAAATACATCAAAAAATGTTGAAAAAAATAAAATAATTGATATTCTTTCAGAAATAAACCGAAAACTTGATATCATAATTTCTAACTCTAAAGACCGGGATGCGTTAGAAAATGTCGCCGACAGCATTCGCGAGTTAAACCAAGTTCGTTCATCGCTTCACCTTCCGCGGTATAGGTAGTGGTTTGTGTAAGATATTGAAGTTCGGGCTGTTTTTTCTCAATACGTTTTGCTTTTACAAGTTCAAGAAACTTCTTCCACTTACCTGCGATAGGTAGGTTACAAGTGAAGCAGCGAACTGGGATTGGGAAGTCCATTATACCTTGTCTTTCTTTTTCTTCAAGACTTCCGTTTTTCATTTCTGCCCGAATAATAATGAAAAAGTCTAACTTGATACTCATTGGGTTGGCGATTCTTCTCATCGCAGGATTCGCATACCTCCTCACTCCTCGTGACCCCAAGCTCTCTTTTATTGATAAGGATATTCAACAGGACAGAGCCCGATTCACTCCTTGGCAGAGTATAGACATTGCGATGGCAATGGGACTGGCAAAACACGCTGCTCCTAAGATGCTCAACCCGCCAGAAGGCCCTCCTCCATTGCTCCTCTTTCCACCTACCGAAGAAGACCTTGCGAAATTATCAGGTCCTTAAAGAACTTCTAATTCTTGTGTACTCCAGAATTCTGCAGTATTGTTAGGCAACTTGCGACGAATGAGAAACGGCAGCTTACGCTCCTCAATCTCTCGCTTGGCCACAGTCCATACAAACATCGGGTCGGATGTACGAATACCCTCCAAACTAATGAGAGGCTTGGCGCCGTCCGCCAACTGTTGTGATCGAATCGCTAACAGTGCAGTGTATTCGTATTTGGTGTAATATGGAAGAGTGATACGGGGTTGATTGAAATTCTCTGCGACCTCGGCACGATAAACAGGAATCACTTCGGAATGCATTGTGCTTACTGATTGATATGTAAAAGTTTCATTCGTTTTATACAAATGCCTATTATCCGTTCATCGGCTTCTGATTTTACAGAATTTGTTAAATCTAATGCTACCTTACCTACAACCGGTAAGGCATCCAAATCTACCAATACGACAGCTTTGTTTATTGCGAGTAAGAAGACTGCTTCTATCAATATTGCTTCTGCCGTGTCCATTAAGGCATCCCCTATCACGACAATTATCACCACAAAAGTTGTCACAGGTAAAAAGTAAGAATGCCTAACATCAGTGCCTCTGATTATACAACGTTTATCAAACTCCAAGCCGCGTCCTTGGGTTACCAGAATGGAGCGATTCCTGCAAATCGTCACAACAACGTACAAGTTGTTCCTAGTCAATCTATCCTCAATGCTCAGTTGTTAGCAAGCAAGGCATCCTACCTTGTAACACCAAACAATTCAACACTTAATGGTTTGAGTTATGTGAGACCCTATGCTGGAAAGGGAAATGTAAATCATCCAAAAAGTCTTTCAACTGTTTCCTATGCTGGAAGCGGTACCACCAGTTCTTCTAAAACCTATCAAGCAGGTGGTCCTCCTTCTGGTAAAGGCAATACTGGCAAGGTACTTACACTCTACAATGGACGTTCTTAATTGCTGCTAGCATTCTGTTTCCACATTGCATCACACACCTTGCATTGATATAACCAAGTTACATTATCAGCATCGAGCTTGATGCCTACAATCTGTGATTTATCACCGCGTGTAGGACATTCCTGATTTTTACAAATCATATTATCAAATTCTGGTAATGTTGGATCATATTTTAGATAAGGATTGATAGAATATTGAACCGATGTATCCTGCTGAAGATCGTGATCATAAATCACTGGATTTTCTGGTGTGATTTCTTCTTTGTAAGGACAGGCTCTGCAGGAGATATATGCCTTGTCTCCTTCGCGACTGATATTATACAGAAAGTTGTTACAATCCTTACAGAACTTCATTATACTTGCCTTGAAGATTAGTTAATATTCTTTCCGTTTTAGTGCGTCTAAAATGGATTCTTGGCAAGAAAGTTCTCGGGACTATTAACACAGAATGTCCTCTTCCAAACTTATGACATTTCTTGATGGCACTCAAAGAGAAGGCGATCCAGATAAGAAAAGAGAAGGAAGAAAGGCCAACGGGGACAAAGTAACCCACACATCAATGTCCGGCGGTGCTTGGAGAATTGATGATGATGACTTAGACGAATTCTATAAACTCTACTGCGAACACTTACTGAATCACGGACCGTTACATATGACAGAAAAGAGCACACGAATTGGTGCTCTTCGTGTCGACCTTGACTTGAAATATGAAGGTCAGGTTACCGAACACTTACACACTCAGAAACAGGTTGTAGAATTTACGAAATCTTATATGGCAGAAGTGAAACGATATCTGACTGTTCCAAACGATGTTGAAATCTATGTAACCGAAAAACCTGAACCAACTTACTATCCATCCAAAAAATCTTCCAAATCGGGAATCCATTTGATTGTTCCTGCATTGAAGACGAGTCGGTATATCGAAGAGACTATCAGACTTAATTTACTGAATCGTATGACCGAGTTCTTTCCAGGACTTCCAATCTCAGATGATTGGAAAAAGGTATATGATGCTTCTCCACTGACACACACGAATCCTTGGACTCTACTCGGTTCCAAAAAAGCAGAAGGCACTCCGTATCGTATCAAATACATCATTCAATGGAATTCAGACAATGGAAGTATAACGATTGATGAAGATGTTCCGTTGACCACAACACCTGCTTTGCTTAAGAAATTGAGTATCCGTTCATCTCCGACTGAAGAAACAGAATTGACAAATGAAGGAAAGGAAATCGTGGAAGCGCATAACAACAAAGAACCTACTGCTATCTCCGGTGGCAAGGCAACTCAACCGACTCGTGGTAGACAGATGCATCGGGATGGAAATTCACGAGGCTCTTCTCCTGACAGAACTGCGTATATTCAACCCCTCAGTGAAGCGATGATGAAGTATTACAGCGACCACGTATTCAATCTTTCTCAAAAGCGTTACAAAGACTATGCCGAATGGATTTCTGTAGGTCAGTGTTTGAAAAATATTCATCCAGACTTGGAATGTGTGTGGCTTGAATTCAGTGCTCAGGATGCCGACCAATACAATTTCCGTGAAGCAATGGCCAAATGGAATTCCTTTGGATTCCGATTTGATGGACCCAAACTCAGTGAGGGCAGTTTGCGTCTGTGGTCAAGGTCTGATAACCCAGATAAGTATGCTGAAATTGAAAAGAGTAACAGTTTCCGATTGGTAGAGGAATCCACGATGACACAGACCGAACACGATGTTGCTCGTGTTGTGTATTCAATCTTTCGTGACAACTTCAAATGTGTTCGTTACGGAAACAATGTATGGTATCAATACTGTGGACACATCTGGCAGGAAACTGATAAGGGTATTCAACTTCAATGTCTGCTTTCAAACAAGGTTCATAAACTCTATCTTGACAAGGAATTGGAAATTGGTAATTTAATGCGTGGATTGAATCCGTGTGCTCACAAGAATGAAAGTGATATGAGTTGTGAATACTGTCTGATGAGTTCCAAAAAGAAGAAATACCTCGTTATGCAAACCAAACTTCGTATGTTCACTTTCAAGGATAAAGTTATGAAGGAATGTCGTGAATTGTTCTTGGATGAAAGCTTTGTAGACAAGGTGGATGAGAATAAGAACCTGATTGCATTCAATAATGGTGTCTTTGATACTCTCAACTTGGAATTCCGTGACGGAAGCCCAGATGATTACATTAGTTTCTCCACCAAAATTGATTACGACAAAGATAAGAGGTATTTCGAATATGCCTGTTGGCCTGAGATTGAGAAGTTCTTGAGCAGTGTATTGCCAGACACAGAAGTTCGTAACTACTTTATGCTCCATCTTGCGAGTTCGTTATCTGGAAATAACGCACAACGTTTTCATATTCTGACGGGTTCGGGTTCAAATGGTAAATCAATGTTGATGAACTTGATGACCACCACAATGGGTGATTACTGTTGTAAGTTACCGATTACTTTGCTCACTCAACAGAGAGGCAAATCCTCTGCGGCTTCTCCAGAGATGGTGCGATTGAAGGGCAAACGATTTGCAACTATGCAGGAACCGGATGAACAGGTTCCATTGAATACTGGATTGATGAAGGAATTGACCTCTACCGAAAAGGTTACTGCCAGAGACTTGTATGCTGGTGCGAAAGCGATGATTGACTTTGATGTTCAAGCCCGATTACATTTGGCCTGTAATGACAAGCCTAAGATTAATGCGAAGGATGGTGGTACTTGGAGACGATTGATTGTTATCAACTTCACTTCCAAGTTCGTTCACAATCCAAAGGCACCAAATGAATACTTGATTGATGAATCATTGATGCAAAAGACTATGAGTCAAGAATGGGCGACCGCATTCTTATCGTATCTCGTTCATCTTTACAAGACCAACAATGGTATTCGCAAGATTGATATTCCAAAGAAGGTTCAGGAATACAGCGAAGAATACAAGGATGAGAACGATGTTATTGCACAGTATCTACGAGAGACATTGATTAAGATTGAGGGAGAAACAGAACAGGTTGAACCTGTTACAAAGGGAGCACTCACTAGTTCATTCCAAGAATGGAAACGAACGAACGAGATCAGAGCAGGTGCTACTACGCAGGAGTTGGTGAAAAGAATTGAAGATGTATATGGGAAATATCCTAAAGGCGGCTGGATCGCTTTCCGGTTCGTGAGCGTTTAGACTTTGATTTCTTAGAGCGTCTGGTTTTTCTCTTTTTGCCTCCGTAACCGAAGGAAGATGTTGGAGCAGATGGCATCACACCAATTTCTTGGTTAGAAGAGTCTTGTTCGCCAAACCACGTTGTCGGATTATACCAAACCATTTGTATTATTAGGTATCAATATTTACTCCATAGCGACGGTTCTCTTGGCACCAATCTTTGAGAGAACATAGGTGCGGAGGAGACCGACAGTGAAGACCACCACGACGAAGGAGATGATGAGGTTGACAAGGGAAGCAACGACTTCACCGACATTGAGGGTCACGCCACCAATGACAACCTTGAATTCAGTGACTCCCTTTCCAGCAGAAGCAGCTGGGGCAAGGATAGGAGTGATGATGCCATCAGATAAGGCCTTGAAGAAGGTGGAGACGACGGATCCGAGGTAGAACGCAGCAGTGAGGATGATAATATCACGAGTATCTAGCATTTTATAATCAAATGGAGAGTTTTTTTCTTTCCTTAAGTTTTTACTTAATCATTAATCTTCGGTTATAATAATTGTTAAATGGGATTTGATACACGATACTGGGGCCCGAGTGCGTGGCAACTGTTTCATCACATTGCGTTTTTTTCACCTCATCCGGATGATTTCCTCCTGAGTATAAAGAACATTCTACCCTGCAAATACTGCCGTGAGAGCACCACGCAGTTCATGAACGAACATCCCCTGCGTAAAGAACCTTCGAAGTGGCTTTACGAAATTCACAATATGGTGAATGATAAGTTGAGGACACAAGCTAAGACTGACCCAACCATTATCAAACCACCTGCAGACCCAACCTTTGAAGAGGTCAAGGAACAGTATAAAAATATGAAACCCACTTCCGTGCCTGGGCGCGATTTTCTGTTCTCATTGGCCGCTAATTATCCCGATTCTCCCGAACCTCCTCAAATGTGCCAACAACGAGCATTTTTACACAGTTTGGCAGAGGTCTATCCCTTCGAAGAATTGCGAGAGACATTCCAGTTGTATCTGCGAGACAATGAACCAACTCTTGTCAATCGCAGAAGTTATATGAAATGGATGTATCGGTTGTTGTCCGTTCTTTCAAAGAAGACAGGAGTAAAAATACCAACCTACAAAGGATACGCACATCACGTGATGTATTACAAAAGTGGATGTTCAAAGAAATCCTATCACGGTAAAACCTGTCGTAAGCTCCAAGGTGGAGGCCGTACGAAAGATCGCGATCACGCGAAAACTTACCGAGTTTCACATATTAATTTGCTTTAATGCTTACGGGTCTTCTTAGAACCCTTCTTAGCCTTCTTGGTCTTCTTAGAAGTCTTTCTGCGACGACCACCGACAGGGGCAGCATCACGGATTGGGGCAGATGGGCTGGCGTTGTTTGGTCCAGCGAAAGTGAGGTCATACGACTCGCTGAAAGGAGCAACCTCACCACCCTTTTGCTTCTTGTAGGTCTTCTTTGCCATCTTGAGGACATCACTCAACGCAGCACCCTTGTGAGCCTTCATAGTTTCCTTGACGTGTTTCATCCACTCAGTTGCCATTTATTGTAATTCAACATGTTTTTCCACGAACCCGTGTGGTGCCCAAGAACTTGAAAATAGGTTCCACTGGCATCCATACGCAAAGGGGGTGTCCCTATTTATTCCTGTTTTTCCAAGATACATATCCGGACCCACTAAAGTTATACGATGGCGATTGAACTGAACCAATTCCGGTTGGTCGCGAGGATGGACGGCCTGATTGTAAGATAATCGGCGACATAGAGACCCATTCCAGTCCAGATTTACGAGTTTCTCAAATTCTGTTCCTGCGATTACACCCCCTGCTACGATAATGATTTTGTCTTTTAGTTCATCGATGGGTGTGGTAGGCGACACTTCTCCCTTAACCAGATGAGGCCGAGTCGCAGAGGTTGTCAAAATCTCTGCCATACGATTGAATGTTACAGTTTTTTGAGTATGTGGGACAATGGAAAGAATGAATGGGTCTGCGGATGGAAACGCAAGATTACCAATATCTATACACACCTGTTCAAAGGTCACATTGTCATCCGCATAGTCATATCCCTGCTGTAACGGCTTCTTTGAGACAACTGGTTGGTCCTGTTCGTCTGAATAGACATGTAATTCGATAAGTCGGCAACCATTGTTGAGAACGGTTGGAATGTCTTCAAAGACAGACCCTGCGGTATAGTAATCGCATAATCTCTTTCTTGGAAGAACTATGCTTTTTTGTCTATGAAATTCATCATACACTAGGTACCCTAGAAATCCTGCAAGAAGAACTCCAATCACTGTATCACTCATTGTTACTTATTTAGGCATTTTAAATAGTAAATTACGAAACGAATTGATGACTTCATCTGGAATGCGTTCGTCCATTGGAATACCCATTAGACAGGCGTAATGAAAATACAAACAATACATTCCACACTCCGAATCCTTGTATTGATGACGAGTGGTATTGTAGGTCAATTTCATACCCTGCTTATGAACCTTGGTAGCGTCCCACTGTTTCTTCCATCGTCTCATTAAGGTTTTGACTTCCGGTTCTGGATGTTCGGCATAAGAATCAAAATAGGTCATACGAGGATATTCCAATTCTGGACGAATATCACAGAATACAGCAATCCAATGTTGACCGGGTCCATCGTGTGGGTCTGTATTTAATACCAACCCAATCTGCTGTTTGCCCTGTTTATAGAGTTCATCAATTTTCATAGCACATACAGTACTCACAATACATTGATTGGTTTCATTCTTCAAATCAAAATCAATCGGCACAACGCCGGCACAGAAATAGTCAGGAAACAAATCCATATAGTTCTTTTCAATGGCCTCAATATCATCCGAGGATAGCCATTCATATCGATTCACACTCCATTCTTGCGGGGCTTTGGGTCTTCGTAATAGAGAAGAAATAATACACTCTGCTGAACCAGTATTACATTTGTCCTGAAGTCTTCTTTTCAAAGAGTGCCATACTTCCTCAGATGAACCCGCAGGAATAGGTGATTCGTGAGGATGTTCAGAGTTGTAGACACTACGAAATCTACTGACTTCGTCTTTATCAAGCCACGCCATTGTAAAAAACGGATATTTAAGAATTAACAGAATGAATGTACACAACAAATGGAAAAACTAAAATCTTTATTAACACACTATATCCAAGTCAATAAGGAACTTACAGAATACCAAGAAGCAGTCACAGCATTGAGAGATGAACGGCGTGCTTGGGAAGGTGATATTGCTGCTCTCTACAATGAACAAAAAGAGTTGCCACCAAAGATTGAGTTAAAAGAATCTAAGATGCTGTTCAAAGTGAAGAAACCAAATGAATGGAAACGAGGATGGACGCTTTCAAAGAAAGACCTTGAACGCTATCTCAATGAAATCTTACCCGAGCACGGGCCAGATGTCATGGCTGAAATTATAAAACGACACGAGCCAAAATTGGTTTCAGATGATTATGGATTTGAACTTACTTCCCGTCATCCAGACGAGACTGATGCTCAAGAATAAGTTTATTGAGTTTCTCTTTCATAGTTTTTAGTTGGTCTTCCAACTCTTTTATTTTTTTAAGGTTCGTGGGAGGTGTTAATACATACAACAGCCTTGCTGGAGGGGGTTGTGAATTAACCATCGCGCGAAAAGCCAGAGTATGAATACGTTTCACCATCAATATGTCCTTGTATAAGAATATTTTTCCAATGTTTAAGCCTGGTCCTGGGGCAACGACATCAACCCGTAGACAACCAACAGGAACACAACGGTATGAAGCAACAATCCGAAGGCAGTGGGGCAGCCTCCGTTGGCGACACCTCCAATGATGCTATTCACGAACTTGAACGTAACAGGGTTTGCGATAAGAAAAAACGCAAGAGCAGAATAGAGAGAATACTTGAACTTGAGTCCAGCAGACTTGACGGCCATTTTTATTCTATACCAGAGATAAATGGACTTGAACGTTATTGTACCCGTGCTCTTGTTTATTCTTTTGTCTCCTGGCGTGTTGCTTAGCTTACCTCCTGGAGGTTCTAAGTTGACCGTCACCCTGACTCACGCGGTTGTTTTCGGATTGGTCTACACTCTTTTGCGACGCACTTTCCCTCAATACTATTAATCGTTTAGAGTAAGAATTATTACATATAATATACGATGGAATCATTGGATACTATATTTGATAAATATGATACCGATAAAGGTACTAATTTCCATAACTACAATAGACAATATGAATCACTGCTAAATAAATACAGAGAAAAACCAATCAAATATTTAGAGATTGGTGTTGCATCTGGAGGTAGTATAAATGCAATGCGAGAAGTGTTTAAAAATGCTCAAACCATTGTAGGATTGGATATTAATGAAACTTGTATCGTTTTTAACGATCCTTCAAAGAATGTATTTGTAGAAATAGGAAATGCAACAGATAGTAATTTTATAAACTATATTATTCAAAAATATGGTACATTTGATGTTATTTTAGATGATGGTTCACACGTAAATCGTGATGTAATTAAGACGTTTGAATTACTGTTTCCATTACTAAATGATAATGGATTATACATTGTAGAAGATACCTCCTGTTTTAAAGAACCTTATTTTTTAGATGCAAATTATGATAATCATTTGAATTATTTTTTCAAATACACTCCGTTTTTAAATCAATGGCGATACGATTCAACCGAAGGTGTTAGAGACTTTGCATCTGATCCTTTTAAAATTTTGAAAAAGACTGATAACGTATTCGAATACTCAATCGACAAGATAGAATATGGTTGTGGTTATATCGGTATTCATAAAAAGGTACGCAATCACTGGATAAAATAACTAAAACGGACTTAAGTACGAATAGATAAGAGTATGTATGGACACATATTTCCCTTACAATCCACGCAATCGTTGGTTTCAAGCGAATGATATCAACCGTATTCTGCGAAAACATGGATTGCCACACTATTCTGTTGGTAATCAAAAAGTGTTTCAAACGGCTATGGTTCACACTACCTATGTGAGACGAGCAGAATATACAACTCCCGATGGACGTCCTGCGCAATTAGCGCCGTGTCCTTCTGGTGTAATGCCTTTACAAGATGAATCCTATGAATGTTTAGAATTTGAAGGAGATTCTGTGCTCGGTGTATGTGTAGCAACTTATCTCCGCAAGAAATACCCTACCAAAAAACAGGGATTTCTTACCGATGCTCGCAAAGAATTGGTCAATAATGACAGAATAGGTCAATTATCACAAATAATAGGACTGGATAAGTTCTATGTTATTTCAAGACACAACGACGAATCTGCTACGATTAGTGGGCGTTCCAACATCAAGAAATTGGGTGATATCTTTGAAGCGTTTATAGGAGCACTCTGGACGGATTGTGGAAATAGATTTCATATCGTCTATGCGTTTGTTATCAGCGTGATGGAAGCCTATCTTGATATTGAAGAAATTGTAAATACAGTAACCAACTACAAAGATGTATTTCAGAAATTCTGTCAAAAAACACTGAAATGTACTCCTGTATATGAGTTGATTTATAACGATACGAAAAATAATGAAATCAAAGTTGCTGTATGCGATGATAAAGGAACTGTATTGGCAACAGGGATTGCTTCTACACGAAAGAAAGCAGAGCAGTTGGCTTGTAAATGTGTTCTTACCAAGATGGACCCTACTTTCTCCGACGAGTAAGTCTCTTTTGAGTGGATAGCTTAGCCTTTCGCTTACAAGTGAATTTTTTCAATGTTCTACCAGCAGGAATAACAGACCGGACACAAATCGCAATCGCACTGGATTCAGTCTTGCCTGTTGATTGGACGTGTTTTATACATCGGCATAGCTTGTTTGCAGGACGTGTTCCTTTTGCACCTCCGGATACCTTGATGGCCTTATTTATTATTTCATCTATCTCTGCACTGGTATTCTGTTTGCCTTGTGGCACCTCTGGACTTTCTTCGTAGCTTTTTGAAGTATCGAATGCTTTTGGAGGACTGATTGTACCTGGATTGTAATCATCTGGAGCATTTCCTAACACTTCTTTTTCAGACCTATTTATTTCCTTTATAAGCTGTTCCGTAGTAAAATCTTTTATTATCATAGCCAAGATGTTGTCGGTAATGTTATCAAATACATCATCGGTTATAAGTTTGTATTGATGCATTCCAGTAATAATAGAAAGAATATCGAAAACTCTTGAAAGGTCTTCTACTGCTTGATTAACTCCAATTTTTACCGCTGCGCTATACCCTATTACAACACCTGTTTTCCATTGAACATAATTAAGAGCATACTTAAATTTATCATTGGTTCTATTTTTGATGAAATCACGAAACTTTTCCTTAAACTTTTCACGGGGTTGAGCAAGGCCAAAATCGTGAATAACTAGTTTATCACCTTTCCAAGCAATGTTACCAAAATGCAAATCCATATGAACGAATCTGCCTTCAATTCTTGCCAACACCCTCATCAATTCATACAATTCAGGAACCACAACATTTTTTGGTCTACTTATTTGACCCTTTGAAAACACATCCTCCTCCTGTTTTGGTGTGATGATGTTGGTAAGATGAGTTATTTTTTCAGGCTTGCTTATATTGAAATCATCTATAGCACATTTCTTACCTTTGTTACTGGATACGTCACTTTCCTTGACTTCAAAATTGGTACAAGATTTCTCAAAAAAATTGAAGCGATTTCTTATTTTACCTGGATACTCTGCTTCTACCTCATCGACAAACCCTTTTACCATTTTTTGGGCTTCTAAATCCTCATTCCCATAGACGACACGAGATACATACTTGCTGGGGTCATCAATGGTTGTGCCATCCAGACACTCTAATGGTGGGTCATATACACAAGTGTTGGCACCACTTGCTAAAAAGGCACCTCCTTTTCTCATTGTTTAACCTGCCGAAGAATATTCGTATCACATTATAAATAGAAACATGGGAGGAGGATTACTTCAATTAGTCGCCTATGGCGCACAAGATGCTTATATCAGTGGAAATCCGCACATTACTTTTTGGAAAGTCCTTTTCAAGAGACATACCAACTTCGCTATGGAGGCCTTCCGTGTCAACTTCACTGGCGCACCCCACTATGGACAACGATTGGTCGCCACCGTCAATCGTAATGCGGACTTGATTTTCAAGACCTATGTCCAAGTCACTCTGCCAGACACCACTTCTGTATCACCAACTGTTTACTGGACTGGTGATGACCAGAGACGTATTGGGTATGGTCTTTTGAAAAAGATTGAGTTGGAGATTGGAGGTCAAATCATTGATACTCATTACGGTGAATGGCTCTTCCTTTGGGAGAACTTAGCCTCTAGCTATGATGAATCAGTCAAACTTGATTCCATGCTTGGAGGAAGCATTGGTGGTAATTTTACCACTTCCACTTCCTGCGGAGGTCGTCCAGGTGTCTTGTACATTCCTCTTCAATTCTGGTTCTGTCGCAACCCTGGTCTTGCCTTGCCATTGATTGCTCTTCAGTATCACGAGGTCCGCTTCAATATCTACCTTGGTAATGCAACTGATTTGGTCAGCACATCCTCTGGATATTCTACTATCGGTGCAGCCGCCGCAGCCCTTCCTCAAATTCGAGATATGTCGCTCTACATTGACTACATCTATTTGGATGTGGATGAACGACGACGATTTGCTCAGGATTCTCACGAATACTTGATTGAACAGCTCCAATATGGTATGCCACAGACCATCACCTCTGCAAATGCTCGATTAGATTTGACTCTCAACCACCCTGTTAAGGAATTGGTCTGGGTATTCCAAGATGCTCGTAAGACTGATTGCAGTTCTACTTTGGCAAACAATGTTGGATACACTCAACCATTCACCTACGATGACATTGTTGACAAATGCAGACTTCAGATTAACGGACAAGACCGATTTGATGAGCGTTATGGAGACTATTTCTGGAAGGTCCAGCCATACCAACACCATACTGGAGGTGCTTTCTGGCCAACTCGTAATTCCACTGTACAGACTTCTAACGGTGGCAATCTCTCTATTACCAACTGTAGCATCAACGGTTCTACTCTTACAATCAGTGCAGGAGCGATCACTGCAAATGGCGTTATCAGCCCAACATATATCACTGAAAATATGATGGTAACTGGTAGTGTAACTATTTCCACTGGTCAATTTGCAGGTACTTACAACATTCCACAAGGAACTTATATTGTAGATTACGGAACTGGTGCAGGTGGTGCAAATGGAACCTACGAGCTCAGTCAAACAGTTACTCCTGCTGCTTCGAGCAGTGCAACCTTGGTATTCTTCCCACCAAATGTTCAACAAAACGGTGCAGGACAATACAATCCTATCAATGTATATTCGTTTGCTCTCAAGCCTGAAGAACATCAACCATCTGGAACTTGTAACTTTTCTCGTATTGACACTGCTACTTTGGTCTTTGATAGCATCACTTCTACTGGAGCCGGTACTTTCCCATCCAAAGCATACCCATACACTTTCCGTATCTATGCAGTCAACTACAACGTCTTCCGCGTAATGTCTGGTATGGGTGGATTAGCTTACAGTAACTAAATGATTAGTCAACTGGAAGCAAATTTAATAGCAGCAGGAGTAGGTGTAGGATTATTGGTAACGTGTTGTTGCTGTTTATTTATCATACCTATCATACGATACGTCTGTATTAGGTAAACATTTCCCAATTCCCTGGGTCTGTTGCATCATTACCGGTGCTGGAGCCCCTGGACTAGGACAGGTTTTGTGGTCGTGTCCTAATATATGCCCCATTTCGTGTGAGACTACATACTGTCGATATCGTTCAAGAGGTAATTTGCTTTTATGCGCACCGTGTTTCCAACGAAATTCATTCAAATACATATGCTTACCACCCAATTCCGCACAGGAAAGTGTACCATCATTACACCCGTTTGTTCGCAATGTACTCTGCGATGAGAGATGGATGATGATATCGCCATCTGGTTTGTATATAAATTTGTATCCCTTGCTCTCCCAACCATTTGGGTCCGCAAGATATATCTGTAATAGGTCTTTGAATTTGTTGAGTGGATATTTTACATCATCATCTATCACTACTTGGTAGTAGATGGTCTTCATTATTATACTTTCAACAAGAAATAGGTAATTGTAAATCCAAGTAAGAATTCTAATATATCGATACAGAGATTGATATCGTGACGGTCAAGGATTTGATAGAGAATAAAAATGGAAACTAGGAGTGGAAATTTAACAGCAAACATACCGAAAACAAAATGCCAAAATGAGTTCATACCATCTGTAAAAATATTGCGTGGAATAGTAGATGTTGGAAACGTTCTTAGCTTGGACCTACTTATGGCCATTTTCCGCAGGAATCCTTGCCATTCTGTTTCTAGGACTTCTGACCATAAATCTGTTGTTGTCTCTGTGTGTATTTGCTCTGTATCTTCTTCTTCCAACAACTCTGATTGATGATTTCCTTCATTGGTCTGTGGAGACGATTCGCAAGAAGTTTGAGGACTACTTTCTTCTTGTTGAGGAACATCTTGCTGATACTTTCCCGATGGTAAATCAGGAGAGGATACCGAAGTCGGCATTGCTATTATGGCATCCACACAGTTTAATGTCAGTCACTCCAACGATCCATTGCTCGTTTCGAATACACGAATTGGATACAAAAATAGTATCACATGGAATCTATCATTTCTTTCCATTCATTCGCGATTTTGCGAGATTAGCAAATAGTATTCCTGCTAATTTTGATATTATGAAAAAGACGTTGGAAGAGGGACATACAGTATCTGTTATGCCTGGAGGGGTACGTGAAATGTTATCAACAACAGATGATAAAATAATAAAATTAGTTATTCGTCGTAGAAGAGGAGTATTTAAATTAGCATTGCAAACAGGAGTACCGTTGGTACCGATTCTTACCTATGGAGAAGATCAATTATTTCCACCATTGACGTCACCTAGTTTAAATTTGTTGAATGAACTCTTCTATTCATTCTTTCGTATTGCTATTCCATTAACAAGTTGGACTGCTATTAAAAACTGGATTAATCTATACTATCATCCACTGGATCCAGTAACAACGTATGTCGGAGAACCGATAAACGTAGAAAAGATAGCAGATCCAAGTGATGATGAGATACTTGATTTGCGTGATAAGTATATCAAAGAATTGAAAAAGTTATTTGAAGAAACAAAACCTGATGGATATAGTTTAGTGATTGACTAATACATTAATGTATGAAGACTATATCATTTTTTCTACACAGAATTTCTGAAAGAGGAACGGAAACTGCTGTTTATGATTATGCTCATTACAATGAGATAATCTTAGGTAACAAATCTTATATTATTTGTTTTAGAGATTTGTACAATTTTGGATTAAGTATGGAACGTGTTGAGAGTCAAAATCCATTTCAAAAATTTAACAAACGGTTTACGGTTCTTGCTATCGACAGAATTGAAGATATGAAACAAATTATAGAGCAATATTCGATTGATATATTTTATAACTTAGTGAATGAACCGTTCACAGGGTTTAAATTTGACAATAAAGAAATTTGGAGTAAATGCAGAACAGTAAAACAATGTGTATTCGATACTCGATTCCCAGAAGGGGATGTTCATTTAGCTGTTAGTAATCAACAGAATGAAACTAATAAAACAAATTTGAAGATACTTCCTCATATGATAAATAATCATCCAACAAATGATAATTTAAGAAAAGAGTTTGGTATACCTGAATCTGCAATTGTATTCGGAAGGTATGGCGGATGTGATACATTCAATATACAATGTGCTATCGATGCAATTATTGAAGTTGCAAAAAATAATCCAACCAAATATTTCTTATTTATGAACACAATCCCATTCTGCGAATTGCCAAATGTTATATTTTTAGGCCTTTCAGTTGATATGGAATACAAACGTAAATTTATAAATACTTGCAATGCATTTATTCACGCCGGATCTGCGGGTGAGAACTTTGGATTGGCAATTGGTGAATTTGCTATTTGTTTGAAACCTATAATAACATCTTCAGTTTGTACTTACAAAGCACATATTCAAATATTAAAAGAAAAAGCTATTTTATATTCTAGTAAAGAGGAACTGGTTAACATATTAACCTATTTCTCACCTAGTACATTTGATATGACTAATAATGGTTATTTTCAATATACACCTGAAAGTGTTATGAAAATATTTGATTCCTTAATTTGTTCTTTTTAAAAATAGAAATCTTTTTGTTCTACACCCATTATATTTATAGGCATTTTATTATCATTTCCTGATATTGACTGCTCATTCGGGTCTTCAATAGCAATTGGAAACATCAATGTATATCGTTTACAGTGTCTATGATCAAAAATAACACAATCTGTTACAAATTTATAATCATAAACAGTTGATAAGTCATCAACAGAAAATCTATTCAAGAAATATTGTGCATATTTGCGAGAGATGATATATAACTGTGCACCCCACGGATTTGCAAGATTAACTTTTCTTATAATTTTCATTCCTTCAAAATTCATATCAAGTATATCTCCAACAGAAACATCGGTATCTGAACAGAATCCAAGAGAAACTATATCAGCATCTTCAATGAAATTTAGAGTCGCATCTAATTTCTCATTGAATTTCTTATCAAATCGAATATCATCTTCTCCAATCATACAGAATTCGTCATTAGTTTTTAGAAATCTCTCCATCGCAATCATATGCCCCAAGGTTGCTGCAACACCGGTTGGATATCCATCTCCTCTATCAAAAAAACCCTTCGCTCTTCTCTGCACGATGGGATCATCTGCTCTTAATGATTCTACAATTTCGATGTTGAGATGAAGAGGTTCACAAGCTTTAAGCAATCTTTCTTGTCGTCCTTTATCACACGATACGATATAGATTTTCATTGTAAATGACTCACAATTTGTGTTAAAATACAAAAAAAGCAAAAAAGCGTTTCCGCCTTTTCACTTTACTCTACAATCTTTGCGTAGTCCTTCAACTCTCCTCTCAAGTTGTACGTGAATCCGTCGAAGTTGAGTGGATAGTCACCGTGCTTGTCGGGATCAGTGAGATCCTGCAACTCTGCGTGGATATCGTCGTCATACATCTTGTCCATTGTCTCGAATGTTCCTCTCCACATATCACCTTCAATGTGCTTGAGCTTGAATTGAGTCATCTTTCTGCTTGTTAGCATAAATCCTTTGAACCATCTTGCGATCAATTTTTCTTTTGTTTCTTCTGGTTTTGCGTCAATGAATTTTGCTTCGTTGCTAATTGCGAAGTCATCGTCTTCTGCTCCGAGCATCTCGACTGAGAAGTCGAACCAATAGCGATTTTCGCCTTCAATTTCTAGGAATTTGCGTGGTGCGTTTGGGCATACGAGTTCTTGTTTTGGTTTCATTTCTGGTGTTTTTGGTTCATTTGTTGTTTCTATTTGCTTTGGTGTTTCTACTTTCTTTTCCTTCAAGGACTTCTCGGCGGCCTTAGAGGCCTTAAGTGCTTCCTTCTCTTCTGGGCTCATAGCGGCTATCTTCGCGCGGTAT
>Ga0214174_100022_pt1 | contig 25423 bp, 23 predicted proteins | sample TroBogEpilimnion_14_FD_153012 | JGI IMG/M metagenome (GOLD analysis project Ga0214174, IMG submission 153012) | Freshwater microbial communities from Trout Bog Lake, WI - 31JUL2007 epilimnion | ecosystem: Environmental > Aquatic > Freshwater > Lake > Epilimnion/Euphotic zone | place: Trout Bog...
AAACCAAAGAAGAAACTGGCATTGACTACAAGGGCAAGCTCGAAGTATTACACGATGATGGTCAATTCTGCACCTACATTGCTAGAGATGTAAAAAAAGTCGATGTCAAACTCAATTATGAGTCTACTGGCTATGATTGGTGCGATCCACTTGTACCACCATTGCCATTACATCCTGGTCTTGCGATTGCTTTCAGAATTGCATCAGCAAAAACTGAAACTGATGTAGCGCAATTAATGGCAGAAGATTTACTGCCAAGCCCACAGATGTATGCCAATGTCGGATTGTTTGCAATTCGCATTACTGGTACTGGTTTAGCCTATCGGTCAAGTATTGAAGAAAATGTTTGGCGTGATCCATCCCTTTATTTGAATGATGAATTCTTAAAGCGGTGCAATGGTTTGATGGTCATTATGGATCATCCTGAAACTGCGGTTTTGACCAGCAAAGAATTTAAAGATCGTGCAGTTGGAAGTATTATGCTCCCCTACATCAAAGGTGATGAGGTCTGGGGCATTGCAAAAATATATGACCAAGATGCAATAACCGAGATTTGTGAGGGAGAGATTTCTACCTCACCTTCTGTTGTATTTGACAATACTTCAGGAAACACTACACTAACTACTGAGAATGGCGAGCCACTCTTAATAGAAGGTGTCCCATTCCTTTTAGATCATATTGCTATCGTTACGAAAGCTAGAGGTTCTAAAGGGGTGTGGGATAAGGGTGGCGATGCCACAGGAGTTCTTTTAAATAACCAAGAGGTGTCTGATATGAATGACAATACGATTGCACCAAAGGCAGATGCCCAAGGTGATAAGTTGGATGCTGTACTCGCTGTGTTAGGCGATTTGGCTGCAAGAATGGATGCAATGGAGAAGGAATTACCTGCTCCACCACTCGTTACTGCTGCTGATAAAAAAGCAAAAAAAGATGATGATATGAAGAAACATCGTAAAGATGACGATGAAGAAGCATATTCTGATGACGAAGAAGAAGAAATGGCTAAAAAGGATGACGATGAGTCTGAAGCTGAAGCTAAAAAAGAAATGATGCGTAAAGTGGATGCTAAGAAAAAGCACCGCAAAGATGCTGAAGGTTCTGATCCAGTTGAGCATGGTAAAGCTGGTGAAATCAAACCAGATGACGAAGGTGAAGTTGAGCATCCTGGTCACATGGAATTCAAAAAAGATGATGACGAAGAAGAAGAAGCAATGCGTAAAGATGAGGAAGAAGCTGCAATGTGCGATGCACAAGCTAAAGCTGACTCTGTTTATGCTTCCTTCGGTAAATCAGCTTCTCGCCCATTAAAAGGCGAAGGTTTATTGTCTTATCGTAAGCGTTTGTTGCGTGGCTTACAAGCCTATTCTGACAGCTACAAGTCAGTAAACTTGGCTTCAATTAAAGATGCACAATTGTTGAATATCGCTGAAAAGCAGATTTTCAATGATGCTTTAATGGCTGCTAAATCTCCAAGTATGTTCGCTGCTGACCAACTCATTGAAATGAATGAGAAGGATCGTGCTGGTCGTACTATTACGAAGTTCAAAGGCTCTATGGAAGCATGGTTAGGCGATTTTAAAGTGCCTTCAATGCGAGTCAAAGAATTTCATCTTTTCAACAACAAGCGATAAGGATTAAGCCATGACAGCGCAAATCTCTCTACAGCCAATGGTAACAACTGTTGCTGGTGGTTTATTTAACACCAATAGCAATGGTTTTACCCAAGGTGATGCACTCGATGATCCAGCAGTTAAGTTTTTCTTAGCTGGTGGTGTTCTTTCAACCTCTGCAACAAGCCCATTGTGGGGTGGTGTTCCTATTACTGAGTTGATCCCAACTCTGCAAAATGGTTACTATTCACAGCCACAACCAGGTACTGATTCATTAGGTGGCACGATTATTCAAGCTACTACTGCTTCAGCACCTACTGGTATTGCTGTATACAACCAAGCATTTGGTGGTATTACAACTCCTCAGTCTACTGCGCCTTTGTTTTCGCCTGGTATGTCTGTAAACTTCTACCGCTTTGGTAGTGGTGCTCGTATTCCATTGCCTTGCGATTCTACAATCGTAGCTTTGGATGGTTCTTCCATTACTGAAACTGTATATTGGGACACTACCAATTTCGTTTTGACTACAACTGCTACTAGCAATTTTGCTGTACCTTGCAAAATTCTTCGTACCAGCACAGCTAACAATAAATTAGTTTCGTATTCAAGCGTTACTGGTAATGCTAACTGGTCTTCAACTGGCTATATTGCAGTTGTTTCAATCTAACAAAGGAAAAATATTATGTCAGGTTTTGCTCCTTCATTTGTAACAGTAAATCCGCATTACATGATGCCTGAGTTGATTATGCAATACAGCTTGGCTTCTGGTGCTTTTACTACCCTTGCTACAGAAAATCCTATGCCTCGCCTTGGCGAAGCAGATTTGTATGTTTATGCTAAAAAGATTCAACTAACAACACAAGTTGGTGCGAATCAATCTACTGTAAACCAATTGCCTAGCGCATCTGTAATTCCTTCAATGATCTCGACTGCAACTTATCGTCTGCAAACTCGTGCTCAGTATGACAACTTCGATGAAGCTGCTACTGGCGCATGGGGCTATGCGCTGCCACAAGCAATGCGCCTAGCTGCTCGTCAAGGTATCGCCCAACAATTGCGTAATGCACTTTTGTACGGCTATAACCCTGCCAATGGCGAAGGTCTAGTAAACACCAATGGTGCTACCCATCAAGTTTTGGGTTCAGATACCAATGGTAATACTGGCTACAGCACTTGGGATAGCGGTCAGTTAGCTCAGTATTTGCTCAACATGATCGGTAGCCTTAAAGTGTCTACTTTGCAAATCGGTCAGCCTTTGCGCTTAGTTTTCCTTGCTCCACAGCGATTCATTAGCCAAATCAGCTACTCTGGTGTAGTGTCCTTGACACAATTCCAGCGTATCGGTGCTGGTGTTGAAACTGCTGCTGGCTTGGTCGAAACTGTTGCTCAATGGGCAGGTGGCGATGATGTTTCATTCGCTGCTGATGACACTTTGATTGGTCAAGGTGCTGGTGGTACTGATTTGATCCTTTTGATTGCTCCAGAATTAAAGATTCCTAAAGCAAACAATGCTATCAATACCAACATTTTTGCAACATTGACACCTAATCAAACAGCAACTTCATTGATGTTGACTGATGTGTCTGCTCCTACTGAAATCCCTACTCCTATTGCTGATGGTGGTATTACTACCCTCTACACTATGCGTAGCACTTCAGGTTGGGGTATTCGCCCAGAAGCAATCAGCCTTTTGTCTGCTGCTTACTAAGCAACCTAGTATTATCAGAAAACCCCCATTCGTGGGGGTTTTTTGTTATAGTAATAAGACCTCGTGTGATGCCGAGATGCTTTACTTGGGGGGCAGGAGTCCTTAAAAAAGACTCGCATCATCTGTCCCCCACCCTTTTGGGAGAATTAAATGAAACTCTATGTAGCGAATTGTTCTAAACAAGATTTCAACTTCACCTATATGTTGTTGGAAAATCCTCGACCATTTAGTCACCGCATTAGAGCAGGTGGACAATGGGAAATTAATGGTAGTAATGACGAAATCGACCATATTATTAAGCAACACTCAATTTATGGAATGATGGAAGCAAACAAGGTCAAAAAAGGCTTTGGTGGCATTGCCTATCGCATTGATAAACCAATCAATGTGGAAGCGATTGAAGCTGGACTTAGCCAAAGCGAACAAGAAGCAATTGATCGTGCTCAACAAGCCAGAAATATTACCGCAGCAGCAGCCGATAATATCCTTGCAGCAAAGGCTCAAGAAATGGGTTTAAAACAAAAATCAGGTCTTGAGATAGAAGTAGTGGAAGAAAAGCGAAATGCAGGTGATAATGAGAGTAAATTTGAACAAACTATCGAAGTAGTTCGAGAAGGTGTTCAGCCGATCAAAAGTCGTGGAAGAAAGAAATAAGTTATGAGTGATCCCATTACAACCCCCTCATTAGCTGGATTTATTGCTTGGACTAGGGCTGTAATGGGCATCCCAACCACCGCTATTGCGGATAATGATGTTGGGTATCAATATGCTTATCAGGTCGCATTAGACCTAGTTCCACTTGATTTTTCAGTCACTTCTCCAGATATATATACCCTTGCTATATACAATCTTGGCGGTAGCAATCTATTACAATGGCAACAAGATCAACCAGGTCAAACCTTTTTTGCAGATGCAAGATTGGCTTATGGCATGAATAACTTTGTGGCTGGTGTCATTAGCAATGCAGGAGATGTGTCTACAAACGAATCTTTGGCAGTCGGTCTTGGACTACAGAACCTTGACCTGATTTCCTTACAAGCGATTAAAAACCCCTATGGCAGACAAGCAATGGCATTTTTGCAATCTCTTGGTACTCTCTGGGGATTGACTTGATTTTGCACCTTGGGGTTATTGATGTCCCAGAACCTGAAGGGAGCACCACCTATGAGGTGGCTACAGCATTAGAAGAAAAATATGAATTGTTTTCAGTATTCGCTAAAGTCTATGAAACAAAAATAGTCGATAGCCTTGCAGAAAGCATGGCAGGGGCTTTGGAAACTCTTATGCAAGGGGGTAGTGTCAAAAATCCCTACAGCGATGCTACAAGCGATATAGAAGCCAATTTCAAGCACTTTTTAAGTTCGCAGGAAGTTGAACAACAAGGCATAGCTGGAGTTCCAACTAAAGCTGCTTTGGAAGGCAGAAGTATTCGTTTTAAAAACAGATTGACAGCCAAGGGCTATGTCAAAGGAAAAAGGGCTGGATTTACCAGAGTTACTGGACTTCGCAGACCTTCTTTCATAGATTCAGGTGTATTACAAGCATCTTTTAAATCATGGGTTGATTAATGGCTAATGTATTTGAAACTTCAGGCGCAAAACCTCAACTCGCTTCTGGATTGGCAGAGGGAGTTAATACCCTATCTGGTAATGAACAAGTCACCTTTACTTTGTATGTAAAACTGGTTTTGCCTTTAGATGGCTATGTTTTCTGGGTTAATGCAGCCCTTTTGACTGATACTGCTATCTATAATGCAGCGCAATATGATCGCTTACTTTATGACAATTACAATGGAGCAGTTCCAGCTAGGTCGATTACTGCTCAAGGGTCATTTCATTTAGCCCAAGAATTGCATCAATTGGATGATAGGACTACCGCTTACAACCATATTATTTTTACCTCTTTGCGACCCATTCAGGATTTCAACTTAGTAAATCCTCAATTAATTTATGTTGCAAGCTATCAGGATGTCAAGTTTGCCTTTAGTCGTAAAGACAATTATTACAAGCAAGCTGATCTTTATCATTATAGAGGTGATGCTTTGTATTCTATTATGGATACTCAGCTTATTGACTCTATGACGGATTTTGATACCTCAAGTGTCATTGTCTCAAATAGCCTTCCTATCTGGCTTGCTTTAAACCAGTATTTCCCAATGTATCCATCCTATTTGGTGGAGCAAAATTTACCCCCACCTTATGCTTCGATAGATATTGTTGGCTCTAGTACTGAAGCAATTGGTCAATTTCCAATAGTCAATAATATTGTGCCTACAAGCGGTGATCCAGTATCTTCAACAATCAATCAATTAGCGACTGATACTGTCAAAATTAACATCTATGGAATTCGCAATAATGAGGCTTTAAACTTTGCCAATTATGTGTTTCAATATAGTATGGATACCGATAATATTGGTATTCAAAATATGCCTATAATGCAAGATGAGAAAGTGACTCAACCTGAATTTGGCATCATTGCAATGAAGAAAAGTATTACCTTTAAAGTCAGTTATTATCAAAATACTGTCAATGAAGTGGCATTAAAATTAATTAAATCTTGTTTTATCAGTTTCAACCCAACCCAACCCTAAGTGTAAAAAAGGAGTTATCAAATGGCAATTACCTCAAATCCAGCAGTTATCAATGGTGCAGCTATTACAGGACAAGGCATTAGCACTTTCCTTAATGTTACTACCACTACCCTTGTTAAAGCAGTTAAAGGTCGTATCGCAAAAATCAATGTGAATGTGGCTGGTTCAGCTAATGGCGCAATTTATGACCATGCTTCTACATCTGGCATCGCAGCAGCTAATTTAGTTGCTCAAATCCCTGAAGCAGTAGGCACATATACTTTTGACTTCCCATGCCAAGTAGGTATTGTAGTTGTTCCCCCAACTGGCGGTACTGTTTCTATTAGCTTTAATTAATTAGGGGTCTATTATGACAACTCAAATTGTTACAGTTAATGTAACTCAAACTCTTGCTCCAGCACCAAATACTCTGCAAAGAACTGGTGCTTTGGTTAGCCAAGGTGCGACTACATTAGCTACTGGCACTACCGCACTTTTAACTCAGGCTGCTGATTTATCTGCAATTTTAACTGGTGCGGTTTCTATTACTTCTATGGTTTCAAGTGGTTCAGCACCAACTGTAACTGTGACTGTAACTACAACAACACCTCATGGAATTCCTACTGGCGATACTGTACCAGGAATTATTGCTGGTGTTACTCCATCTGGATACAATGGCACTTTCCAAATTACTTCAACTGGTACTAATACCTTTACTTATCCTTTATCAACTAATCCTGGTTCTGTAACTACTCAAGGTATTTTTACTCTTGAATCTGTACAAGAATTAGTTGCAATGGTAACTACTTATTTTGCTCAAGGCTCTGCCAATGCAATTTATGTTCTTGAATTAGGTTCTGGTACAGGAGCACAAGGTGTAACAGCATTAAATAGTTACATTGTTGCTAACCCACAAAAGTTCTATGCTTATGCAGTTACTTATGAGATGTCATCTGATTCCTCATTCTTAACTTTTGCTAAAAATTATGAATCTACTACTTCTCAAGTTTATTTCTGGGTAAAAGAAACCATTAGCATTTATGGTGTATTTAAAAATGTTAAATCTGTAGTTTCAATGTTGCAAGATACAACTGCTCCAGTAACGGAGTGGACTCCTGCTGCAATGCTCTACAATGCCTTGAATTACAATCCAAGCGATACCAATAAAGTTGCTCCAATGGCTTTCCAATTTATTGTTGGAGTAACAGCATTTACTGGTACTAATGCACAAGCTCAGTTATTAAAAACTGCAAATGTAAATTATGTTGGTACAGGTGCTGAAGGTGGCATTAGTAATACTTTAGTTCTTTGGGGTGTAACTTCTGATGGTCAAGACTATACATACTGGTATTCAGTAGATTGGGTTCAGATCAACATTAATTTGTTTATCTCCAATGCAATCATTAATGGTTCTAATAACCCAATTAATCCTTTGTATTACAACCAAGCTGGTATTAACCGATTACAAAAAGTATCTCAGGGTGTAATGAACTCAGGTATTGCCTATGGTCTAGTGCTTGCGCCTGTGACTGTAAATGCAGTTCCATTTACTACTTATGTAGCAGATAACCCAAGTGACTATGCAATTGGTAAATATGCAGGTCTTTCAGTATCTTACACACCAGCTAGAGGCTTCATACAGATCATATTTAATGTGAATGTATCTAGCTTTGCTTTGGTATAAAGGAATAAATCATGGCAGCCCCATTAATTCAACAAGGCACTCTTAATAGATTAAGAGGATCGGTAGTCTACTCTACCAATGCAACACTCAATGTAACAGCCCCATATTTGGCTAGGGAAGCTATCAGTATCGCTTTTGAAGGCGATGCAGGTATGCTCATCCCAACCCTTACTGGTGGTGTTACTTCTCCAGAACCCTATCAAATGGCAACTGTAACCATTAATTTGCTTAAAAGTCAGGCATTAGCTAATGCTTATAAAACGCAAATTGAAACCAATGTGAATGTAGGTGATATATCGGTTATTGCGGATTCGGCAACTTTGTCGGATTATCAAATCGGTAATTGTGTTCTCAAAGGTGTTCGGGATGTTACCTATGATGGAAATGTACCAGGTTTTGTAGTTACATTAACTGGTGTTTATCAAGTTAATTCAGCACTATGGAGTCTCTAAACTAGATGAAAATTAATCGAGCCTTGAACTTAGTAATTCCGATTGAATCGGAAAAAGGACAGCTATATGTTCACAGCACCCCAATCTCCAGAGAGATTTTTGAACAATATTTCTTGGTAATTTCTAAGACTTTTGCTTCAATCTTCTCTCAAGGTCTTGGGGCGATTTGCGGATCAAGAATAGCCTATCTAATGCTGAAGCAAACCGCAGAAGATATGGGTATTTGGAATGGAGTTTCTGGGGTCAGGGCTGGATTAGTGAATGAAATAGTGAGACTTTCCAATGTAATGATGCCATCCGATAAAGGCTGGAAAAGCATTCCTCTTTACACCGCTATTGAAAAAGGTGATTTAGATAGCGAAACAATTGCAGAAATCGAAGGCGAACTCATTTTTTTTACTTGTGTGTCTATGATAAACAAGAAGAATCAAATTCAAGCGATCATGGACACAGTCAATGGCTTATGGGGTTCGCAAACAACATCATTAAATTCTATGGAGTTTCAGAATTCCTTGATGACATCGACAGAGGGCGAGAGTTCTGGAGAGATGGAGACAACATCGTCTCTGCCTGTCTAGATTATGTAAGTGGTGAAGGATTTTCCAAGTTTTTTGAGGATATACATATAGAATATAAGTCAAGCGCACATGAGTTTCGCCAAAGACATATTTTGAGAGCATTAGAAAGAAGCAATGGCTACTAAAAGTGTAATTGACATTGATATTAATGATGAGAAATTCAAAGAGTTTCAAAGACTCTTTGAAAAGTATCAATCATCCCTTGGCAAAATGCCTAATCAATGGGGAAAAATCAATAAAGAAGTAAGTTCTTTGCAAGGCAATTTTAATCGGGTGCAACACGCACTCGATACTATTGCTAGTCGATTAGACAAAAACTACAAAACTTTACAAAATACTGACCAAGTAGTTAATAAAACTGAAAAGCATTTCCAAAGTATTGGAAAAACTGCTGCATCTATTAGCAAAAATGTAGCAGCAACAACCTTTAATTTATTAAAGTGGGGTAGTGTTGGCGCTGCTTTAGGTCTTTTAGGTAGCGCAGGTGGTCTATTTGGCTTAGGTTCATTGGCTGGTGCTGCAAGTGATACCAGAAGGCAAGCACAAGGTCTTGGAGTTACCGCAGGTGAACTTAAGGCTGCTCAAGTAAATTTTCAAAGAGTTGCAGATGTTAATTCACTTTTAAGCACAATCGCTTCAGCACAAACCGACATTACAAAACAATATGCTTTTGGAGCAGCACAGGTCAATCCAAATCAAAGCGCAGCCCAACTCCTTCCGCAACTTCTCAGAAGGGCTGGAGAGGTCTATAAAGCTGGTTCTCCAGCTACTGCACAACAAAGACTAGAAGTAAGTGGGTTATCTGCTTTGGGCATTGATGTTGAAACTGCTCGAAGAATGGCATCTTTGCGAAAAGGGGAGATGGATGATCTTGAAAAGAAATATGCTGCCGATACCAAAACCCTAGCTCTTACCGATGCTTTATTGAAAAGATGGCAAGACCTTGATGTCCAATTAAGTCGATCTAAACAAAAGATCGAAAATGTCTTTATTTCTGGTCTCGAAGGACTTGTAACACCATTAGATAATTTATCTGATTCTTTTTCTAATGCAGTTAAAGCCTTTTTGGAAAGCCCAAAACTTAAAGAATGGATTGGCACTTTAGGTGTCAAATTAGAAGAATTTGCTAAATATCTAGAAAAACCAGAATTTAAAACTGATGTCGAAAACTTTTTAACCAATGTTGGCAAAATTGGAGAAGCAGCCCTTGATTTGGCTGAAGCAATTATTTGGCTTGCAGGTATTGTTAAAAATCCTTTAAATCCTGGAAATCTCGGAATTCTTCAAAAAGGAATGCCAGAAGGAAAATCAGAATTTGATCCTTTTAGAGAAGGTATGAAAAAAGGATTTAAGGCTTGGTGGAATAATTTAAGTGGTGTAAACCCTGAATTAGCTAATGCAGTACAAGCTGCTGGTTTGCCTGTCATTAGTGGCAAAAGAGATGAAAATTGGGCTAGAGAGCATGGAATTTTAAATCCTGCTGATGGCAAATATTACACAAAACCCAATGGTCAAGGCAATCCAGTTGCTATGGAAAATAGCAAACACCTTACTGGAGAAGCAGTTGATATTGCAAATCCAGAAAAATATTCTGATGAATATTTAGCGCAATATGGTCTTTATAAAAGATTGGGTGCTAAAGACCCAGGACATATTGAACTCAAAAGAAAACTAGAAAGCGAATCTACTAATAACAAAGGTTCAGGAGTGCCACAATCTTCAAGTATTCCTACTGCTGGCTATGCAGCGAATTTAGGATCGCTTAATTGGAATCCAACTCCAATTGCTTTAAGTATTCAAACCACTAAAATACCAGGTCAAGACACCAATGTTGATATGTTAAAAGCTGGTGGATATTACACAGGCATAGGAATTAGATAATGGCAACAAGTACTGGTCAATCAATTTATCAAGTAGCCTATGAAATTTCGCCAATTATTTTGTCGAATGGTATAGCTAAAGCTGTTCCAGGTGGTTTACTGCCAATTATTGCTATTACTGAAGCTGCTAATTTTGGATTTTCGCTTTTAAATGGTCAAAATCCTTTAGATTTAAACAATTTCTTTGGACATTTTAGACCTTTGCCTGGTGCGACTTTAGTAGACAATGATATTGCAATGTATCCTTTTGCAAACCAATCTTATGCTGCTAATGCGATTATTGCCAAGCCATTAAAGATTTCTATGCTCATGAATTGTCCTGCGAATGTTAATGGTGGGTATGTATCAAAAATGATCACTTTTACTGCCCTACAAGCAGCTTTACAAGCTCATTCACAAGCTGGCGGTACTTTTGTTGTAGCTACCCCTTCTTATGTTTATCTTAATTGCATTCTTACCAATTTGACTGATGTATCAAGACCTGATAGTCAACAACCTCAAAATGCTTGGCAATTTGATTTTGTACAACCTCTAGTATCTCAAGCCCCTCAAAATACATTGGGTGCATTGATGAATTCCTTTCAATCTGGTACTCCATTAGCAGGTTAATATGGCAAATAGTTTATGGTCAGGTCTTAATAGTGTTATTGGAAATAACAATTCCATAACCACCCCTTTGTATGGTGGTTCTGTTAATACTCAAGGTGCAGCTTCTACTTATAGCATTAATCAAAATATAGCTGGCAATGTCAGCAATATCATTCGCTTTACTCCAGCTTCAAATGCTAATTTTCAATTTCAAGCTACTTTTGATGGTGCTCAATACAATATAATAGTCACTTGGAATATTTACAGCGAAAGATATTATGTCAATATTTACGATGTAAATAATACTTTAATAGTTTGTTTGCCTTTAATTGGATCGCCTTTAAATTACAACATTTCATTGACTGCTGGTTATTTCAATACTCAATTAGTTTATAGAGTGCAAAATAATGAATTTGAGGTTATCTAATGAGAAGGTATGAAATTGTCATTACCGATCAAGATGGCAATCCAAAAATAGTAAAAGGGTCAAATGGAGAAACTTTATTCAATGGTACTTTTACCAGCTATGGAACTAATGGTAGTATTTTTGGAGCATTTACAGACTCTAAAAGCACCATAGCAGGTGCTTTGAATGTTGAATGGGACTTACCCATTTCCGTATATAACTCTCCTCTTGGTGGTGCATCTTTGAGGGTTTATGGGGTAGGGCTTCCCCTTTTAGCTCAAGCTGCTAACTTTAATCCAAGTGCAGATGGTAAAAAATATTGCAATATCAAAATTTCTGGTGGAATGGCACAAGGACTTCCTTTGGCTAATCCAGAGCAATATGGAGTTTTAATTAATACTAGAATTCAACAAGCCTTTGGTAATTGGCAAGGTACTTCACAAACCCTTGATTTTATTATGGTTTTACCTGCTGGTAGCAAAGAAAATCCATTTAATTTTAGTTTTACTTGTGCCAATAATGCGCCTTTAGCACCAGCAATTGAAACTACTTTAAAAAATGTCTTTCCAAATGCTTCTTCTGTCAATGTAAATATTAGTCCTTATTTAATTGCCCCAGAACCTTTGTATCAGCAAAACTTTACTTTGACTGAATTTGCCAAATATTTGAACGAAAAAAGTATTAGCATCATTGGTGGAACTACTTATCCTGGTATTCAGATTTCTTATGTAGACAATATTATCAATGTCTATGACTATACTGTTCCTTCTCTTATAAAACCTATAAAAATCCAGTTTACTGACTTAATTGGTCAACCAACTTGGATTGCCCCTTATACCTTGACTTTTAAGACTGTTTTGCGATATGACCTCAAGGTAGGTGGTCAAATCACTATGCCTCAAAAATCAGCACAAAATGGACTCATTTTGACTTTGCCTTCTTCGCAATCTCAATATAAAGAAGTTGTCAATTTTCAAGGTACTTTTTTTATACAAAATGTGCGACATCTTGGAATATTTCGGCAACCAGATGCGAATAGTTGGGTTACAGTTGTGCAAGCCTATAACCAACCAGCAGGATAGAAATGTCTGATATTGACCAAAAAATTCCCTTTGCACAATCTATTAATCTATTCACAGACCGAAAGATTAATGATGCTTTGCAAGCCTATGGGCAATCTTTTCCTTGTTATGTAACTTCGGTTAATGGTTCTATTGTGACTGTCAAATTTGATATAAATGTACCAGACGGAATTACATTGCCAGAAGTGACTTGTCCTGTAGCTGGATCAGAATATATTAGATACCCTATTCAAGCAGGTTGCAAAGGCTATTGCATTCCTGCCGATGTTAGTTTAAGAAAGGCTTCTGGTCTAGGTACTGGAACTCCTGATTTAACCGATTCTGGAAATTTGACTGCTCTGGTGTTTTTCCCCTTTGGTAATACCAGCTTTTTTGCAGTTAATGGTCAATATTTATTTATGTATGGTGAAACTGGGGTTGAAATAACTACCAAAAATCAAGATTGCACCTTAACTTTAACTTCTTCAGGAATTACAATTAATCTTAATGGTGGTAATTTAATTGTCAATAATGGTAATACAACTATGAATGGCAACTTGACAGTTAATGGATTGATTACAGGAACAGATGGCTTTGCTATTAGCGGTGGAACTGGTGGAACTATGAGTGTTAATGGAAATATTGCGACTACTGGAACTATTACCAATAATGGCAAAAACATTGGTAGTACTCATGAGCACTCTGGAGTTCAACCTGGTTCTGGAAATACTGGAGCACCAATATGAGAACTTATGGTCGAGTAAAAAATTCTGCTGGAAACCTAGTTTGGGCTGAAATTCAACAAGATGCTACTGGAAATTTTGAGTATGGTTATGCCACTACTTTAATCCAAGTATTGAAATTAAGTCTTGGAGAATCTCCTTTTTATGCTAATTATGGTATTCCAGCGCAAAGAGCAGTTATTCAACAAGTATTTCCAGATTATTATGTAACTGTGACTCAGCAACAATTTTCACCATTTTTTGCAAGTTTAACTATTACTAAGGCGCAATCAACTACCCCAACTTATAATGTGGACATTGTGACAACCCAAGGAACTAAAATTCAACAACAGGTGGCGGTATGACAATTACTACAGACATTAATTCTTCGGGTTTACAACCAACTTCGCCTACTACTCTGCAATCAGAGTTAATTGCGCTAGTTTCTTCTACAAACCCAGGATATACAGCAAATCTTCCTGGTTCTTTAATAGAAGATATTAGTTCTACGGATGTAGGTGCTTTAGCTTTAATCGACTCTGCTAGAGTTGACCTTTATAATAGTATTACACCCTATACTGCTAACTCCTATTTATTAAATCAATTAGGACAAATTTATGGTGTACAACAAGGTATTGGCTCTAATACTTCAGTTTATGTTACTTTTTCTGGAAATCCTGGTTTTGTTATTTCCAAAGGATTTGTAGTTTCTGATGGTAGTCATCAATATACAGTTCAAGATGGTGGAATCATTTCTTCTACAGGACAAAGTGCAGAATTATATTGTTTAGCCACAAACTCTGGAAGTTGGGCTGTGCCTATTGGTACTGTTACTCAAATCATTACTTCAATACCTTCTGGGATTACTTTAACTTGTACAAATCAAGTTTCAGGATTACCAGGACAATCCGCACAACCTTTGGAAAATTATCAAGCCCAAGTTATTCAAGCTGGTCTTGCTGTAGCTTCTGGTATGCCAACATTCTTAAAAACACAATTGCAAAAAGTTAATGGTGTTCAAAATAGACTTGTGGCGGTTCGACAATCTGGCACAAATTGGGAAGTTATTTGCGGTGGTGGCGATCCTTATGAAGTAGGAAATGCCATTTTTACTGGATTATTTGATATATCCAATATTGTAGGTTCTACAATAACTGCATTAAGTATTACTACTGGCACTAATGCTGTTATCAATACTGGTGCTTATTTTGGTGAATATTCTGTAGGAGAAGTCATTACAGTTACAGGTGCTAGTCCAGCAGCGTTTAATACTACTTATACTGTAACTGCCATTTCTAATAATTTAGTTACGACCAGCAAAAATACCTCTACATTTGGAACTTATACAAGCGGTGGTGTAGTCACTCCAAATTATAGAAATATTACTGTATCCATTAATGATTATCCTGATACTTACAATATTACTTTTGTAAATCCACCTCAGCAAGCTGTTTCTATTAGTCTTGTTTGGAATACTACATCCACTAACTATGTGTCTCCAACTGCCGTGGCGCAATTAGGTCAACCAGCAATAGCTGCTTATATAAATAGCATTTATGTTGGTCAACCAATTAATATTTTTGAATTGCAAAATGTATTTCAACAAGCAATTTCCAGCATTATTCCACCTACTTTACTGTCCAGAATGGTATTTACAGTAGCTATTAATGGTGTTGATGTGTCTCCAGAATCAGGTACAGGGTTAATTGTTGGTGATCCTGAAAGTTATTTTGAAACTAATATTCAATCCATAACAATCACTCAGGGATAATATGCTTACCCAAATTATTCCTAGTTATTTATATCAGCAATACTATGATGATTCCGATCTTCAGTCTTTTGTATCTGCCTATAATACTTTAGCTCAAGAATATTTAGATTGGTTCAATAATTTAAACCTTCCAATTTATACAAAGCAATCTGGGGCTTCCTTGGATTGGGTAGCTCAAGGAATCTATGGTTTAACTAGACCAATTCTTCCTGAAGGCGGTTATACCAATAAAGGTGTTTATAACACCGATTATTTGAATACTTTGCCATTTAACCAAAATGTCAAAATTGCCCCTACCAACTTTTATATTACTACTGATGACATTTTTCAAAGATGTATTACTTGGAATTTTTATAAAGGTGATGGTTATCAATTTAATACTACTTGGCTTAAAAGAAGAATTGCTCGATTTTTGGCAGGAGTCAATGGTACTGATCCATCATTGGGTGAAACTTATCAAATTAGCGTAACTTTTGCTTCAAATAATGTTGTCAATATTCATATTTATCCTGGTGTTAGCTTAAAAAAAGGCGGTTCTTTGTTGGATACTTTTGAATTTAATGAAGTACCTTTAAATGCAGAATCAACATATACTCCTTTAATTCCAACTACACTTGCTCCAATTTTGCAATCAGGCATAAATGCAGGTGTTTTACAAGTGCCTTTCCAGTATACTTTCAATGTAACCTATTAAGAGATTTGCTATGACAATCTTACTTTTTGCTAATAATGCTAAATCCTCTTTAGCATCTGCTATTTCCAGCACAGCCACTACCGCTACTTTGGCTTCTGGTACAGGTTCACTATTCCCAAGCCCAACCACAGGTCAAGGTTTTAAAATGACCTTTGTGGATGCTGCTACAGGTCTTTTGAATGAAATCGTTTTAGTAACTGCTAGATCAGGAGATACTATTACAATAGTTCGTGGTCAAGAAGGTACAACTCCTCAATCTTGGTTAGCGAATGATTTAGCAGGAATGTATTTTACGGCTGGAACTATTAATAATAATATCCAGCTAGATCAGTATCAAATTGGTACTTTTGATACTGCTATTGCTACTGGCTCTGCCAATGCTTTATCAGCAACCATTCCTTCTAATTTAAACTATATTCCAACAAACTTTACCTTTACTTTGCAAGCTGCCTATGCAAATACTGGTGCTGCAACTTTAAATTTAACCATTGGATCAACTGCCACAGGTATTTATCCAATTGTTAAATCTAATAATCAACCTTTAATTGCAGGTGATATTGCCAATGCTGGCTATCCCATGTGGTTGGCTTGGAGTCCTGTTTATTCTGCTTATGTATTAATGAATCCAGGCACAGGGGAATCTACTGCATTAAGCCCTGCACAGCTTCAAGAGCAAGTTTATACCTATGGTGTAGCTACAGGTGGTTCAGATACTATTGCAGTAACCATTCCATCTAGTTTGACATCTTTATCAGATGGTTTATTTTTGACTTTCAAAGCTGCCTATGCCAACGGCACTTCAACCCCAAATTTAACCTTAACTTTAGGGTCAACTGTAACTCCTACTACTACTATTGTTAAAGGTAATAATTTGCCTTTATCTGCTGGCGATATTGCAGGTGCAGGTTTTGTTTGTTATGTTGTTTATAGCGCATCTTTAAATAAATGGGTTTTATTAAATCCTTTTGTTAATTTCAATAGTCTTGGTTCAATGGCTTTTGAAAATTCCAATTCAGTAAATATTACTGGTGGAACAATTTCTGGAATCACTCCTTTAGGAATTTCTTCTGGTGGTACTGGTACTAATTCACTTCCAACAGGAGTTATTGTTGGTAATGGAACTTCTGCAATAACTGGAGTTCCACCTGTTGACGGAAATGTTCTTATTTCTGCTGGATCAAATTGGGTAACAGGTGGATTTACAACAGCTAAAAATACGAATGGATATTTAGTATTACCAGGTGGATTTATTATGCAATGGGGAAATGTTGTTTTAAATGGTGGAGAAGGCTTATATGGTAGTTATAGTTTTCCAATTGCTTTTCCAAATGCGTGTTTAAATCTTTCTTTTACAGCGACTACTGGAGAAGGTACTGGCGGTGGTGCTCCCAATAGAGGATCAGACAATTTTCCTTGTATTCCTACTGGTGCGCCACCTTCTACATCTAGTTTTTTTATTTGGAATAATTATCCTGGTGCTGGTGATAATTATATGTATGGTGTTCAATGGATGGCTATAGGATATTAATATGTTTTATTCAAAATTATCTAAAGGTTTTTATCACAAAGATATACATGGAAAAAATATCCCAGAAGATGCTATTGAAATTACAGATAAAAAATATCAATCTTTAATGGAAAAACAATCAAAGGGTCATATTATTGTTGCAGATGAAAATGGAAAGCCAATTGCTATTCCTCACCCAGTAGTTTAAATTAATAGGAAATAAATTATGTCATATAACTATGGTAGCCCAATTACAGGCACTCTTACTGGAACAACTGCGGTTGTCAATGTTCCTAATGTTGTTTATCCAGCTTCACTTGTATTGAATTCAAGCAATGGTAGCAGAGCCATTCAATTTTCTTTTGATGGTGGAGCAACTTATTACGCAGCAGTTACACCAACTTACACCGAAACTTCACAGATTGTTTATGTCTTGAACTTTCCTGTAACAACTGTTAAATTCACAGGTGCAGCAGCCGACACTTATAGCATTTTGTAAAGGGAGTTTGTATGACCATTCTGCTCTTTGCTAATAATGCACAGTCTACTTTAGCAGCACCTATTTCTGCATCCGCAACCACTTGCACATTAGCAACTGGTACTGGGTCTAAATTTCCTAATCCGACTACTGGTCAAGCATTTAAGATGACCTTTACTGATGCTGCTACTGGTCTTTTGGATGAAATTGTTCTTTGTACAGCTAGGTCTGCTGATGTCTGCACTATTGTTAGAGGACAAGAAGGGACTACTGCTCAATCATGGTTGGCAGGAGATTTAGCATCTAATTACTTTACTGCTGGTGCTGCTAGTTCTTTTCAGCAAACTGGTAATGCTTTGCCACCAACAGTAACTACAGTTACCAATGCTTTTTATACTCAAACTACTAGCGATACGACTTTAATTATTAATACTGCATTTGATGTTGTATTAACTCTTTTAAATGCTGCATCCTATTATGGTAATACTCTTTGGATTAAAAACCCTAATGGAGTAACCATTACAAGTGCATCTTCAAATGTAGTGCCTTCTGGTACAACAACAGCAGGTACAGCAATTTTAGAAGCAGTTGTTGGTACTTCTTGCCTATTGCAATCCGATGGAACACATTGGAATGTAATTTCTACATCTTTTCAGCCAAGTGGATTCTAAATGGGTATCCTATTATTTGCTAATCAGGCACAGACAACTCTTGCTCTACCTGTAGCAAGTACTGATACCACCATTTATGTCGCTGCTGGTACAGGAGCATATTTTCCTGCTCCCTCAGCAAATCAGTCAGTAACCCTCACCCTTGTCAACTCTACCAACAATTTAATTGTTGAGATTGTTTCTTGCACTAGCATTACTGGTGATGCCTTAACAGTAGTTCGAGGTCAAGAAGGAACTATTCCTAGAGCATGGCAGCGAGGTGATTTTGTAACCAATTTGATGACTGCTGGTACTGCAAGTGCCTTTACTCAAATTTATGGCATGAATAATGCCCTGTATTCTCCGCACTTTGCCAATACCCTTACCGACTCTGGACAAGTTACTGCTGTTCCTGTCAATCCTACAGACTTGGTTAATAAGCAATATGCTGACTCCATTTCTACAGGCGCAGCAAAATATGAGTGTCAATGCGCTACAACTGGCAATATTACTCTTTCTGGGCTACAAACTATTGATGGATATACCACTTTAGCTGGTGATCGAGTTGTAGTTAGGGCGCAAGATAATGCTGCTTACAATGGTATTTTCGTTGCTTCTACAACTGCTTGGGCTAGAGCAGCCGATATGGAAGCATGGGTGCAAATACCAGGCGCAACTACTTTTGTACAAAATGGCACTTTATATGCCAAAACTGGTTGGGTAGCCATTGTCCCTGAAATTGGCACAATTGATGTCACCCCTATTACTTGGACACAAATTTCTGGTCAAGGCACTTATAGTGCTGGTACAGGATTAACCCTTACTGGCACTCAGTTTAGCATTACTAATACTGGTGTTACCGCAGGGTCTTATGGTACTGCTGCTTATGTGCCAGCTTTAGTTTTAAATGCTCAAGGTCAAGTTACTAGCGCAAGCAATACACCAATTAGCATTGCGCCTAGCCAGATTAATGCGACTATCCCAAATTCAGGACTTACTAATTCATTTATCACTATCGGCACTACAAATGTAGCATTAGGTTCTACCTTAACTACTTTAACTGGCACTTCCATTAGTGGTTCTACCAATACTTTAACTGCAATCCCTAATAGTGCATTAGTCAATAACTCCATTACTATCAATGGAAATGCAGTTGCATTGGGTGGTAGCACTACTATCACCGCAGTTACTCCTTATGCTTTAACTATTGGTACAGGGCTATCAGGTGGCTCATTTAATGGCTCTAGCGCAGTTACTATTGCTCTGGCTAATACCGCAGTCACCGCTAGTTCTTATGGCTCTGCTGGCTCTGTAGCAACCTTTACTGTCAATGCCCAGGGGCAACTTACCGCAGCCACTACAACCTCTATTGCGATCACCAATACTCAGGTGTCTGGTCTGGGTACTATGTCTACCCAAAATGCCAATGCTGTGGCTATTACTGGTGGCACAATCTCTGGTGTAGGTCTGACTATTGATAGTTTAGATAATACCCCTATAGGCTCTACAACCCCTTCTACAGCCAAATTTACAACCCTTTCTGCCAATAGTACAGTTACCCTTGGGAACTATACTGGCTATGTTTATGCCAATGGTGCTGGTGCGATTACTGCATCTACTACCATTCCCACTAGCGCATTATCTGGAACTATCAGTCTTACAAGTCAAATAAGCGGAATCCTACCAATCGCTAATGGCGGTACTGGATTAAGCACCCTTCCGATTAATGGTCAAATTGATATTGGTAATGGAACTGGCTTTACTAGAACAACTCTGACTGCTGGTACTGGTATTGCCATTACTAATGCTGCTGGATCAATTACCATTGCAGTCGATGGAAGTGGCGAAGTAACTTCATTTAGAACTTCTTTATCAGGTCTAACTCCTAGCACCGCAACTGGTGGCAATATTGTTTTAGCTGGAACTCTGGGAGCAGCTTCAGGTGGTACTGGTGCGACTACATTGACAGGCTATGTCTATGGAAATGGTACTGGAGCAATGACCGCTTCTACTACCATCCCAAATACTGCAATTACTGGCTTGGGTACAATGAGCACCCAAAATGCTAATGCAGTAGCAATTACTGGTGGCACAATTTCTGGGGTTGCTTTAACTTTAGATAGTTTAAATAGCACTCCAATTGGATCGACTTCGGCTTCTACTGGTAAATTTACCACTTTAGAAGCTACTGGCAATTTAACCTTTGATAGCTATACTGGTTACATTTATGGTAATGGAAGTGGTTTAGTAACTTCTTCTACAACCATTCCTACAACTTCTTTAAGTGGTACTGTAACTAATGCTCAATTAGCCAATAGTTCAGTTACCTATAATGGAGTGACAGTTTCTTTGGGTGGCTCTGGAACAATTACCGCCAATACCACCAATTCGCTAACCTTTAATACAAGTGGTATTGGTGATGCTTCTCCAGTAGTATTTAATGGTTCGACTGCTCATACCATCTCTTATAACTCAATTGGGGCTAGTCCTTTAGCTGGATCAACCAGTTTAACCACTACTGGAACTGTCACTACAGGTACTTGGTCTGGTCTTTTCGGTGCGGTTTCAGGCGCAAATTTAACCAATTTAACTGCTGGAAATCTTACTGGCACAATTCCTTCGACAGTCTTAGGAAATTCTACTGTCTATATTGGAACAACCGCAGTAGCCCTAAATCGTGCTTCTGCAACCTTGGCTTTAACTGGAATTACCATACCAACCTTAACTATTGGAACTGGTCTTTCTGGCACTTCCTACAATGGTTCTACCGCCACCACCATAGCTTTAGCAAATACCACAGTTACCGCAGGAAATTATGGTTCAGCTTCAAATACTTTGGAAGCAACTGTCAATGCTCAAGGACAATTAACTGCGCTTAGTTCGGTAGCAATTAGTATTGCTCCGAGCCAAATTAATGCCACTATTCCTAATTCTGGATTAACAAATTCTAGTATCACCATTAATGGTAATGCTGTTAGTCTTGGCGGTTCTACTACAGTCACCGCAGACACTCCTAATGCCCTTACGATTGGCACAGGTCTTTCTGGAACAAGTTTTAATGGATCATCCCCAGTAACAATTGCCATTTCTAATTCTGGTGTTACTTCTGGAACTTATGGTAATGCTTCAACTATTCCAGTTATTACTGTCAATAGTCAAGGTCAAATTACTTCAGTAAGCACTCAGCCTACCAATGCTCCTGCTTATCAGGGTACATGGAATGCTTCAACTAATAACCCAACTTTGACTTCTTCGGTTGGAACTCAGGGTTATTACTATGTAGTTTCTACTGCTGGTAATACTACTTTAAATGGTGTTTCCGATTGGAATATTGGCGATTGGGCAATATTTAGTGGTGGTGCATGGGAAAAAATACCTGGATCAAATACAGAATCGTTCACCAATTTAACCACTACCAATTTGGCGGTTACTGGTCTTACTGGCTATATGTATGCCAATAACACTACTGGTAATGTAACTGCTTCAACCACAATTCCAACTACTGCATTAAGCGGAACAATTACTAATGCTCAATTAGCGAATTCAACCATATCAGGGATTTCCCTAGGTAGCAACTTGGCTACATTGACTATTGGAACAAGCCTTTCTGGTACTTCATACAATGGTGGAAGTGCAGTAACTATTGCCCTGGCATCTAGCGGTGTTACTGCTGCTTCTTATGGATCGGCTAGTACTGTACCAACTTATACAGTAAATGCTCAAGGTCAACTTACAGCAGCTTCAAATACTACTATTAGTATTGCTCCTAATCAGATTAATGCAACCATTCCTAATAGTGGGTTGACCTATAGTTCAATCACCATTAATGGAAATGCGGTCAGTTTAGGTGGATCAACTACTGTAACTGCTGATACTCCAAATGCTTTAACCATTGGAACTGGATTATCTGGAACATCATTTAATGGTAGTTCTCCAGTAACCATTGCTATTTCAAATACTGCGGTAACTGCTGGAAGTTATGGTTCTGCAACTCAAGTTGGAACATTTACTGTTAATGCACAAGGTCAATTGACCGCAGCTTCTAATACAACTGTAACCCCATCAGTAACTTCTATTACTGGCTTAGGTACTGGAGTAGCGACTGCTCTTGCTAATAATACAAATGCTTCAAGTGGTATTGTAGTTAAAGATTCCAATGGCAACATTAGTACAAATTGCTTATTTGAAGGATTTACAAATCAAGCAGCAAGTGGCACAACAATTATTTTAACTGCTGCATCTGTACAAAATTGGGTAATTACTGGTTCTGGTGGACAAACAATTCAATTGCCAGATGCAACAACATTACCTAATGGTGCATTATTTACATTCAACAATAATCAATCATCTGGAACAATTGTTGTTAAAAACAATTTTGGTACAACTATTTGTACAACTCAGTCTGGTGCATTTATACAAGTTTCATTATTAACCAATTCTAATGCTGCTGGTACTTGGGATTATCATAATGTCGCACCAAGCAATGCTTCTTGGTCTACTAATACTCTTTCTTGGGCTGGTTCATATACAAATGGAACATGGAATGGTAATGTTATTGGAGCACTCTATGGTGGCACAGGTGAAGCAGGAACATTAACTGGTATTTTGTATGGCAATGGTACATCTGCTCATACTGTAGCTACTACTGCACAATTATTAAGTGGTATTGGAACATTACCAATAGCCAATGGTGGTACAAATCTTTCAACTACCCCTACTAATGGTCAATTATTAATTGGTAATGGTACTGGCTATACCCTTGCAACTATTACTGCTGGTGCTGGTATCTCAGTTACTAATAGTTCTGGTGGTATTACTATTGCAGTCAATGGTACTGGTGAAGTAACTAGCTTCCAGACTAGCTTATCAGGGTTAACCCCCAGTACTGCTACAGGTGGCGCAGTTACTTTGGCTGGTACTCTAGGGGCTGCATCTGGCGGTACTGGAGCAACTACCCTTACTGGATATGTTTATGGTAATGGCACTTCAGCCATGACCGCATCAACCACCATTCCTACAAGTGCTTTATCTGGAAACTTTGTAAGCACATTTAGTGCTGGTACTACTGGTTTGACACCCTCTACTGCGACTGTTGGTGCTATCACTTTAGGCGGTACTTTAGTAGTTGGAAATGGTGGTACTGGAGTTGCAACTCTGACAGGTCTGGCTTATGGCAATGGGACTTCTGCCTTTACCGCAGCTACCGCAGCACAAGTGGTTTCTACTATTGGAACTACCGCAGTCACTAATGCGACTAATGCAGCAAACTTAAATCTTGCTGCTGGATCAGGCGCAACAAACTATATTACTTTTGCTTCTTCTGCAACAGGAAATACAGCACAATACACAAATACTGGATTTACTTACAATTACACCAATAATGCTATTACTGGGGGTATCTCAGGTGGCTCTTTTTAAATATAATGGCTAAAAGGAATTAATATGGCTCAAAGCGGATTTACCCCCATCCTCATTTATGGCAGTACTACTACTGGTAATACTCCATCTGCAAGCAATTTAACTACAACTTCTCTTGGAGTTGAACTTGCTATTAATGCTACTGATGGCAAATTATTCTATAAAGATAATTCTGGAAATGTTCAAGTTTTAGCCACTAAAGCTACAGGCACTATTGGCGGTTCTAACACCCAAGTCCAGTATAACTCTAGTGGTTCATTGGCTGGCTCTGCCAACATGACCTTTAGCGGCACTAGCTTAACTTTAGCTAATGATGCTTCTATATCAGGTCTTACTGTTGGTAAGGGTGGTGGTGGTGTAAGTAGCAATACTGTTGTTGGTAACAGCGTTTTAACTGGCGGTTCAGTTACTGGTTCATCAAATACTGGTATTGGTTTTGCCGCACTTCAAAGCATTTCTTCTGGTTACAATAATACTGGCGTAGGTGTAGGTGCTGGAAATGGAATTACAACTGGTTTATACAATAATGCTTTTGGAACTAATGCTTTAAATAATACAACTACAGGTTCGTATAATTCTGCATTTGGTTCAGGTGCGCTTCAAGCAAACACCACCGCATCTAATAACACCGCAGTAGGTTATCAAGCTGGATACACAAACACGACTGGTAGCGGAAGCACATTTTTAGGTTATCAAGCAGGATATAGCACAACTGTTGGAGATGTAACTGCTGTAGGATATGGCGCTGCTTATTCTGTTACTGGTGCTGTTGGTGGAACAACTGCTATTGGTGTTTATGCAGGTCAATACCAAACTGGCGCTAATAATACATCTCTTGGTCAAATAGCTCTTAAAGGGGCAAATGGCGCATCTACAGGTTCTTACAATACCGCCATTGGTGTAGCAGCACTTAATGCAAACACCACCGCATCTAATAACACAGCAGTAGGTTATCAAGCTGGATATAGCAATACTACTGGCGATGTTACAGCTTTTGGTTACCAAGCTGGATATTCATCTACAACCGCTACAGGCATTACATTTATTGGTGCTTTAGTAGGCAAAAACAATACAGCAAGCAATAACACTATTGTTGGTGGAAATGTTAATGGTGTATTAAATCCTGCTTTTTATGCCAATACAACAGGAAATGATAACGCTGGTTTAGGGAATGGTGTTTTATCCAGCAATACTTCTGGTGCTTTTAATACCGCTATTGGTTCTAGGGCATTAGCATCAAACACCACCGCATCTAATAACACAGCAGTAGGTTATCAAGCAGCTTATTTAGCAAATGGTGATGGTGGTATTTCTACTTTTGGTTATCAAGCTGGATATAACACTCAAAAAACTATTGATGCGTTTGGTTATCAAGCGGCTTATGCTAACACTTCAGGTATTAACAATTCTGCTTTTGGTATTTTGTCACTTGGTACAAATACTACTGGTTCTTATAATACTGCTATAGGCAGACAAGCATTAGGCTCAAACACCACCGCATCTAATAACACAGCAGTAGGTTATCAAGCTGGGTATAGTAATACGACTGGCGTTAGAAATACTTTTGTTGGTTTTGCTGCTGGTTATTCATCAAATGTAAGTGGTGGAGCTTTAAATGTGGCAGTTGGTGGCTATGCTTTGTAT
>Ga0214174_100024_pt1 | contig 24276 bp, 27 predicted proteins | sample TroBogEpilimnion_14_FD_153012 | JGI IMG/M metagenome (GOLD analysis project Ga0214174, IMG submission 153012) | Freshwater microbial communities from Trout Bog Lake, WI - 31JUL2007 epilimnion | ecosystem: Environmental > Aquatic > Freshwater > Lake > Epilimnion/Euphotic zone | place: Trout Bog...
ACATTTGGTTGTCGTCATACCAGCCGCCAAAGCGCAGGCCGCAATCCGTGTCGAATGGTTCCGTGATGTTTTCGGCATTCAAAACGCCGTTCACATAGACCTGGTGATTGCCGCCGTTTGAAACAATCGCCACTTGATTCCACACATACTTGCGGAGGGTAAATTCGCAAATCCCGTAACAGGTGCCGTGCGACAAGTTCAGCGTGACAAAAAGTTGCTGGCGGGGCTGATCGCTCTGGAAAGGAATCCCGCCCATGATGAGCAGCCCGGTATTCGACACGTCCGAGCAAAAGCAAATGATGGGTTGATTAAAGCCATCGTCGGCGGGCGTATCTGAATAGGTAAGCTTCACCCAGAAAATGACGGTCGTGCCGTCAGCGCCAGACCAATCAGGATTGGTTTCCGAGCGCCCGCCCGCCCAATTAAAATTAACGCCGCTGGCGTTGCCGAGGAACGTATCAAAGAAAATGTCGTCGGCCTGCCCCACATGACCGGGTGTCCAACTGCCGCCATCGTAAGGCGCGACATCAAGCCCGTTGCCCGACGTGTCCGCCAAATCACCGTTGAAGTGCAGCAGCAATTCATTGGCGGCCATGTTGTAACCAGCGGAGCTAACGCCGTCATCGGGGAAGCCAACGAAAACCGGCAACGGCGCGTCATCCGGGCGAACGATGTTGCTGTGCTGTGTGATTTCACGGCCAGTCTCATCAATGCCAACGATGTAATACAACTCGCCGCCGCCATCCGGCGCAAATTGCCGTGCATCGCCATACATCCAATAATCCTCGACCAGCATCCAGGACGCGCCGCTGTCCATGCTCATCCAAACATTCCACTTGTAGGGATTCGGCATGTCCCAATCCCACCGCAGCAAATCAGGATAAGCGGCGCGCAGCACCGGCGCTGGTAGCAGCCGGTGCCGGCGTTGATTCGCCAGCCATGTGCGCCGTTGGAACGGCGTCCAGGGCGCGTTACGGCGCGGCAGTGCTGGAAGCGTTGTCGGCATCGTCAGGCTTTGTTTTCTCCGGCGCTGGCGGCGGCACGGTCACTGGTTCAGCAGACGACCGCCCGCAATGCGGGCAGATCGTCGGCACCGGTTCCGCCGGCAGCAGCGGCTTACGCTTACGCCGGATGTTGGGATAGGGTTTAACCATGACTCAAATGGCGTTGATGCCAATGGCGACTTGCCGCCAGTTCGTGCCGTCCGAAATGGCGAGGCACGGCACAGAGCCGGTGCCACCGGCGGACAGGTAGATGATGCGGCGCGGAAATTTCGCCGCCGTGACGCCAGCAGCGACCGCCGCCGCGACGTTGGTAAAAGTTGTCGGCTGGATTTGTTCACCCGAACGAATCCGCTCGAAACTACGAGGTTGAAGTTTGCCCATAATATTTTTCTTTCAAAAAAGCGGCGTGCCGGCGCGAACACCGGCACGCCATTGGTTCAGATGTTGTGCGTCACGGCCACGACCGGGACGTTCTTGTTTTCCCACACGCGCACCCAGTTGGCTGCGGTGGCGAGTTCAGCGTTGGTCGGATTCGCACCGGCCACGCTCGCGCTGGTGAACTTCACGCCGCGAGGGTGAAGGATGAAACGGCGACGGTTGACCAGGAACGTGTCGCTGTTGAGCGCATCGCGCGCCATTTCGCAACCTTCGGTGCCGTGACCGCCCTCGACGGGAGCGCCGTTCAGATCGGCGAAGCCCATGCCGAATGCGCCGTTGCCGAACAGGTAGGTGGTATAAACCACGCCGTCAGTCGTGCCGTTGCGGGACGGGCAGCCATCGTCAACGATGACGCGCCGACCCTGGAACGTCTTGATTTGAGTTTCACCCTGGCTGTCCGGGATGAAGTCAATCAGGTCGAGCTTGCGCAACGCGGCTTCCACCGCGGAGTGCATCGCCACGGCCACGAGCCGGTCGCCACGGTCGCCAAGCCGCTGCGTTGCGTCCACGAAGGTCGCGCCGTTCAGCTTGGTGCTGGCGGTCTGCGCGGCGACGGATTCGGAATGAATCGCCAACAGATTGCCCGCCATGCTCGCTGCACCGAAAACGCCGGTGAGGGAGTTGATCAGCATATACTGATTCTGACGATTCCAGTATTCGGCGAGGAAGTCCGCCAGCGCCAGCGCCGGATCGTCACCGGCCACTTGCGTCGCCAGATGATTCCAGCTCCACGCATTGCCGTCGTTGTGAATGCGGGCGATGTCCTGGTCAGCAACCAGTTTCGCCGGCACCAAAGGAGCGGAATCGCTCAACGGTTGCCGATTGCCCGTCAGGTCATTCCAGTGGGGCATGTTGACTTGCGTGCCACCGAGCGCGGCGCGCGTGTCATAGTCCGGCGTGCGAATGACAATGCCGGATTGGAACAGGTCGGATTTCTCCGCCGTCCGTTGGAGGACGTAGCCAGCGAATTGAGCTGGCACGATGATGTCTGCAAGTTGTGTCTTGGCCATAAACTAAGTTTTGTGTTGTGACCTCACGCGGCAGCTTTGAGTCGCGCCGCCAACGCGGGATCGGATTTTTGAATTTTCATTTGCTCCGTGAGGTTGAACGATTCCTTGCGGAACGGATTCTTCACGGACCGGTTGCCAGCCCCACCGGAGCCGGAGCCGGCAGCACCGCTGCCAGCGTTTGCTTCAAACAGGTGCGGTGCGTCGGACACCAACGCATCCACCCATTCGGCCAAAGTCAAAGGCGTCACGCCGTCCTTGCCAAAGCGGGGCGAGTCACCGTCGAAAGCCTGCGGCACGCCATTGACGAGCTTGAACGTCTGGCGAGCGCGGGCAGTAATGTCAGTCAATGCCGTCGGGCGCAGACCGCGCTTGGTCGCTTCACTCACGACGGCTTGATCAATCTGAATCGCGGACAAGCGGCCGAGCAGCGTGTCGCGTTCGGCCAAAACGGGCGCATGAACTTTGTCCATCGCTTCCTTGAGTCGCGTCGCGAGAACCTTGTCCACTTCGCCAGCCTTGAGTTGCGCGGCTTCCTCCAGCTTGCGCTTTTCATCAGCGAGCTGGCGCACGGCGTCAGGATCAATGCCTTCAAAGCGTTTGAGCTGGTTCGTTAGCGTGATGTTGTTCTGCCGGAACTCATCCAGCTTGGACTGACTCACGACACCATCGGCGTCGAGTGTCCAAGCACCATCGCGCTCGACATAGAAGGCTTGTTGATCAGCAGGGATTTCCTGCTTGGTGGCATACTTGTATTTCAGGGGCATAAATCAGGTGACAGGTTGCGGTGTTTCACTTTTGCTGGCAGCAGCCGGCGGCTTGACCACGACCGGCGTGGTTGGCGGTTTCTGCGTTGCGAGCAAATTGATTTCTTCATCGTTCGTGCGGCCAGGTGCAATGACTTCACCAGCACGGAACAGGTCAAGCATCGTGGCCTGACTGATGGCACCGGCTTGCCATGCGGCGACCAAGGCGGTGATTTCCAAGGCCGACATGCCGGTGATGCTGAAGTCGGTATTCAGCGTGACCAAGACGAGGTCAGGGCCAATGGCGTCGGGGATGGGTTCAGTGGAGTTCCACCAATAGACCCAGCGCAGCACTTGCGTCAGGGATGAACTGATGCTCAGCGAGACAGTGTTGAGAATGGAATTCTCACCGGATTGACGGAGTTCGATGGCAGCGGCGGTTTCACCGACACGCTTGCGGGATTCGAGCATCCGGGTGCCGAGGACGGCCATGAGTTGTTCGTCACGGTCCATGGCACGTTCAAAGGTGGACAGACCTTGACCATGAAATTCAAGATAGCCAGCCGTGGCACCGGGAGCTTCGGCGACCCATGCCGTGCTACTACCGATGCGAAGCGAGGCATTCTTGTCGAAGCCAGAGACCCAAGCCGTGGGCAGTGCGGTGTAGTGCATCCCATGTTTGTAGTCAGCACTCAGGCGGTAGTGATCGAGATTGACGGCAATGATGTCGTCGAGCGGGATCTTGTCCACGTCAGGCAGAGAGTGACGAGGACCATGAAAGACAAAGGGAATCAGCGGCAGCGGTTTGCCCAGCCGGAGTGGCGTGATGGTGTCAGTGAGTTTCCATTTCTTTTTGCCACGGCTGCGGGTGCCATTCGGACTTTGACCGTCAGGCAGGAGTTGCCAGATTTCTACCTGGTAAGACCAATCAGACTTTGTGTTGTCAGACTGACTTTGCGAAGGGACAAGTTTGAGGACCCGAAGTTGCTGGATTTCTTCAGGCACGAATGGATCAGCTTCATCAGCGGGCGTGAGACAAGTTTCCTTGAGGACGAGGAGCGTGAGGACGTTGCGACCATTGACCCGTTCCGTGTGCCAGTTGATGATGGCTTCAGCAGAATAAGCGACGGCATAAGCACGTTGCTCGGCTTCGTCATTCCAGTCAATCAGCGTGCCGGCACGACCGACATTGATAATTTCCGTGACGAGTTTCTTGGTGAAGGCGGACAGTGACGTGCCGAGCATGTCAGCATCTTCGACAAATTCCGTGAGTGCAGCCGTGATGCCATTGTTGGCATCGGGAAGTTTGAAGGTTGGATCACGACGAAAGATTAGACCGACGAAGCCATCAGCAGTGCGGGCGGAAGCGTTGAAGAAAGAAGCCCGATTTTTATAGGCGCGATATTCGGTGTCATCCTGACAATCCAGACGAGGCAGATACTTTTCACCAGCGGATTTGACGGCATCCTCACCGGCAAAGACATCACGGGCACGTTGCCATGCAAGCACGTTGGCGTCGTAATCTTGATGTGTGGAATTCACCGGCACGAGCGAACTTTAGCATCGGTTTTTGAAAATATTTCCACCCGGCAAATTCACTAACGAACACTCACGAATGACATGACACTTGCAGGTAACAGGTGCGAACTATTTTGTGCAAAAATAAATTTGACGGATTTTAATTCGGCGTCGTGCCAGCAATGAAATTAGTTCGCTTTGCTCAATAGGAAGTTAGTTCGCTGCGCTCAACAATGACGAGTCGCGCGGCAAATTCACGGTCTCCATTTACGATGATCATTTCCCGCGCGCGGACGCCGGCGCTCATGCTGGCGGCGGCGGCTAACGCCACCGCGACGCCAGCACCGGCCAGCCATCATGGGTTTACGATGCCCACTGACGGCTGGCCTTTCGCTGACAGCGCGCGCGATTTGGACGCGTTAGGTTCGCGAATGATTTGGTTTCAAGAGAACCATTTTTGATTCGCCATGCTTTACCGCGCTGTCCGGCGTTGAACTCCTCGTCGCTAACGCTCCTCGTCGTGGTGGGTTGGTCACACTTCCGGCAGCGTGACCAAGGGCCGCGAGACTTCGTCCGGCCAGGTGCAGCAATATCGACGCGAGGCGTTGCCTGTCGTCGCGGACCAGCAATAGGTGATTGGCTCCCTACGGTCGTGGATAGTTTGCTCGCGTTGCTCGAAAAATAAATGCGTTGGTTTTTTGTGTGGCAGCTTCGTTTTCAAGTCCTTTTTTCATTGCTCTCTAAAACCCCTCTCTCGTGCGGTCGCCTTGTCACGGCCTCGCCTAAAACACCAGCCCGCCATTGCGCGGCGCCTTCTGAAGACTACTTCCACGCAGGAGGGCTGGAGGCTTGGCTTTTCGCGAACAAGGCGACCGACGGATGAGGGGCGAGCAGTGCATAAAAAAAAGACTATGAAAACTACATCACAAAAAAAGACGAACAGGCTCCCTCAAGAATCGAAGCTAGTAGTGCCGCAGGCGCAGACGCCGGAGACACCGCAGCCAGAGCGCGTGGACACGCGTTTGCCGATTGATACCGAGGCACGGAAGAAAAACCGCACCATGCCCACCGACAAGGTTTTGGCCTTGTTGCACACCGTCAATCCCGACCTGTTCAATCTCGCCGAGGTTGTCGGCAAGTGGATTTGGGTTTCGTTCAAAGAGCAGCCCGCCGCGACTTTGCGGCAGCAGTTGGCGCAGCTTGGCTTTCATTGGAACCGCGAGCGCCAAGCGTGGCAGCACCCGTGCGGAGCTTTCCGCCTTCGTGGCGCTGGCGACCCACACGAAAAATATGCGTCCTACTATCCCGGCGACGAGCGCCCCGCGTGACCTTCACCACAGGATTTTTATGACCAATATTTACACCCTACGCGCTGGCGATGTTGTCGAGTATGCCGGCCAGCCGTGTCGAGTTTTACGCGTGAATGATTGCGCCGCCGTCGTCGCCGTCATTCAGAAGCCGCGCACCATCACGCCGAGATTCGGCAAGCCAGTCACCATCCAACCCGCGCCCAAGCACGCTTGGATTTCTCCTAACTCCGAAATTCCCATCCTTAACCGCTGACCCATTATGAACACAGAACAAAACGAATCACCCTTCGGCCCCGTCATTTACGCCTACACGCGAGCGCAAGCCGTCGCCGATGGCGTGCAGGTCGAAGTCACCAAGACCGCCAAGGAAGCCGGAATCAGTTTTCCGGTGTTCCTGACACGGACGGTTTTTGATGCCTACGTCGCCGTGCCGGAAGGCGTGACCGGCCAGGATGAAGCCGGACGCCTTTGGGACATTATTCCGAGCAGTTGATTATGCCGAGTGGACGGTGCTTTTCACCGTTCCACCGACAACGTGCGTCGCTTTAGCTCGGCATAATTACAGGCTTTTCAAGAAGGCCAAAAGTCTGTCATCCGGGTGATAGCGACCAGCTTTTGCCCCTACAGATGCGGTTTTGGCCAGTGCCTGTTCTTTTAGTTTTAAGTTGGCATGGAGATAAACCTGAACGGTATTGAGGGTTTCGTGTCCGAGCCAAAGGGCAATGACCGCCCGGTCAACACCGGCTTGTAGCAAGTCCATCGCCGCTGTATGGCGAAGTACATGGGGTGACACCCTTTTTGCATTCAGGGACGGACATTGTTTCCCCACTGATGCAACGTATCTGGCCAGTAGATACTCAACGCCATCACGGCTGAGCGAACCGCCTCGTGCATTCGGAAACAATGCTTCGTCAGGCTTGCCGTTCCGTTCACGCAGCCATTGGCCCACTACGACCGCCGCTTCCTTGCGCAGTGGTGTGCAACGCTCTTTGCGGCCCTTGCCGCGACACTGAACATACGCGGTGACACCGAGGCAAACGTCCCGGCATCGCAAGCCAATGAGTTCCGAAACTCGAAGGCCGGTTTGAATGGCAACCAACAGCAGGGCATAATCCCGGCGACCTGTCCACGTCGTCTTGTCGGGCGCGGACAGCAGCGCGGATACTTCCGACTGAGTCAGGAATGCTATGTCCGGCTGCACATACCGTTTGCTGGGCATTGCCAGCACCCGTTGAATCAACGCGCTATGTTCCGGGCATTGCAAGGCGGCATAACGGAAAAACGAGTGAATGGCCGCCAAACGTGCATTTCGACTGCGGGCGGTGTTGAGGCGTTCCTTTTCGAGATGGTCAAGAAATCCGCTGATAAAGGGCGCGTCCAAGTCCTGCAATTTTAAATCGGACGGAGATTTTTTCAGCCGCGTTTGGGCAAACGAAAAGATCAACCGGAACGCGTCACGATAGCTGCTGACGGTTTGGGGGCTGACACGTCGTTGAGACATGAGGCGTTCGGTGAAAAAGCCTTCCATCAAACCTGCGAAATCAGTATGGTTTTTCATGGGGATTTCCTTTCTGTTGATCGAGCCGTGTAGCGGCCAGTTGCAAGAGTTCGGGTTCTGCGCTGAGATACCAATAGGTGTAAGCCACCCGCGAATGTCCCAAATAAGTGGAGAGTTCTGGCAGGCGGCGTTCAACATCCGCTTCCGCACGATACCAATTTAGCAACGTGCGAACGGCAAAAGTGTGGCGCAGATCGTGCAGGTATGGCCCTTTGGTTCCCGCTGGACCCCGCAGGCCAATCCGCCGAGCAATCCGCAAAAACTCCTTTTCTGCGGTTATTACCTTTGGCCGGTTGCCGTTGTTCAAGATAAAGAAAGCCGGTGTCGCCCGCTGTGGGTGAAACCGGTTTCGCTCATGTTGATACAAGCCCAGCCTTTTTACGGTTGTCGCGTGAATCGGAACCAAGCGCGACTTGCGCCATTTGCTTTCACGAATCGTCAGCACTCCCTCGTTCAGATCAACGTCGCCATCGTCCAGATTTAGCGCCTCGCTCAACCGTAAGCCCGTGACCGTGAGCAAACCAAAAAGGGTGGCATAAGTCTCGGGTCGTATGCGTCCAGCCAAGCCGGTTGTTCTGGTTGCCTGTAGCAGTTGCCGAATCTCATGGGGTTTATAGATGTGTGGCCTCCTGCGGCGATTGCCGTAAGGCAAAATCCCGGCTGGTGGAATCTCCGTGTGCGGATCAAGACCACTCAAGTATTTTGCGAATCCACGCGCCATTGAGAGCCGTTGCGCCCAGTATCCGGCTTTGGCGGTTTGAGGTTCTGAGGCCCATTCCACCGCTAACCGGGTCGTGATGGATGGGCTGCGCCGCCGTTTAAGAAACAATATGAACTTCGGCAAATCCCGGCTCGTATCCTTCATCTTGAACCCAAGTCCTTTGCGCAAGCGCAGGTAATCATTCAATGCTTTGGATAATGCAATCATACTCCCTCCTCCGGCCACGGTTGAGCCAATGCGTGCAACGCATTGAGATCAACCTTGCTATAAAGTTCTGTGGTAATCGGATTACGGTGGCGAAGCACCTCGCCAATCTCGGTGAGCGTGGCCCCCTTTTGAAGCATGTGCGTTGCAAGGGAGTGCCGCAATACATGGGCACCTTTGCGTGGCGGGTGAAGCCCGATGCGGTCAATCGCCTGTTGCACAATGGCTGAAATGGCGTAAGACCCGCCAAACTCACGATGCGGCGCGCATATCCTTACAAAAACATGGCGCGTTTGGCATGGCGGTCGTCCGTCACGCAAATAGGTGGCCAGTGCTGTGCCAACATCTTCGGGAATGGGCAAACGGTCATACCGTTGCCCTTTGCCGCGCACCAGCATCTCGCCGCTGTCCCAATGGAGATCATCCAATCGCATGGCAACCAGTTCTCCGGCACGTAGGCCGAGCCGCGCCAGTAAAAGTAAAACCGTATAGTCGCGCTGTCCCCTGACCGTGCCTTGGTTGCAACTGTTCAGCAATTGCTCAACTTCAGCCGGCTTTAAGTATTTTGGCACTGTGGACAGTCGCCAACACGCAACGGCTGGAATCCCAGATGCCAAATCCGTCTGAAGTTTTCCATGCAGGCGCAGGAATGTCAGATAAGAACGCAATGCGGCGACCACCCCGTGAAGGGCATTGGGACAAACAACCTGGCTCTTGCGCTGAAGGTATCCATGAGTGTCCGCCTGACTCAATGCGTTGAAGCGAATGGAACTGTGCCTGAATCGCGAGACAAGAAACTCACGGATATAACCTTGATATTGGCCGACCGTGCGTTGCGCCAGGCCACGCTCCCGCTGCAAGTAATCGGTGTAGGCAAGCAGTGCGCGATCCAGTGCGCTGGGCGTCGGGTTCGGTCGAAGCGGTATATGCCCGCCAGATCGCAGATGTTCGAGCCACCAATGCAACAAAGTCAGGTCTCCACGCTGAACCGTCCGGTGTCGCCTTCTGGCCCGCAGAAAGAGATCAACCTTCGCTTCGTCTAGCGCAACCAGACGGTGACGATGTGCTTGGAGCCAATGGCCGAAGGCGACAACGAGGTGCAACTTGTGCCGCCTGCTGTCGCGACGATAGCCTTGTGCCAACAAGTGGGAGGCAAGGCCGTCAATATAATCTCCAAACAAGCCGAGTCGGGCCTGTTGAAGATACCAAGGGGATGAGAGTATTGCTGTAAGCATACCCCCTCATTACGGCAAAAAAACAAATCGAAAGAAATCCCCCGCCTAAATTATGCCGAGCTAAAGCGACGCACGTTGTCGGTGGAACGGTGAAAAGCACTGTCCACTCGGCATAATCAACTGCTCGGAATAACATCCCTTATGCCGAGCTCGGCATAAGGGATGTCGTGTGGATGTTGCGCTTTGCGATCATCCGCAGCCGGAGCCACAGCGACCGTGTTCCCGTCGCGCTCTACGTTCGCAACGACAACCACCGCGCCAAGCTGGTGAAGTTGATTGCCCAATGCGGCCCGCTCGACATGGACGACCCGCAGCCCGCCATCACCGTGATGATGCCGGACGAAGATTGACTGGCAGGCCAACAAGCGCCCGTTGCCAACCGCAGCGGGCGCAAAAATTTTTTCGCGGCTTCGCCTTGATGGCTCGCCGCGATTTTTTTTCATCGGGGATTTCGCATCCCCGAACCCCAACGCCAAAGGTCAGCGCCCTTTGGAATCCGCCAGATCAAATGCTCCCGCATTGAGAGAAACAATGGTTCCCACTGTTTTATCAATTACCCCTTTTGGACACCTTGGAGTATGCTATGGGTATGAAAACCATTGATCATCGCGGTGTGTGGTCAAAGAGACTCTTCAAGTGGTTCCGAAGCCATCCGTGGTATGAACAGATAATCATGGGAATCCCCGCTACCATTATCGCTCTTATTACCGCTTGGTTTATCTTTACCCTTGTTGTTTTTGGCATCCTTTACGCCATTGATTTTAAGGGTGATAGAACCCATCACCAGCAACCACCGGCCATTACTCAACACAAGTAAAAACTTCCGCTGCGTAATCGTCCAGGATTTCGTCGCCCAGCCTCAATCGCCGGCCAGGCTAATGCCAATAGTGTTCGCGTTGCTCAATAGTGACGGCCGCGCAACTCTTCACGGTCTCCATTCACGACGATCATCGCCGCGCGCGATTGCCGACGCTCATGCACGGCCAGTCGGCTAACGCCGACTGACGCCGTGCACCGGGCCGCCATCGCAGGTTTGCGAATGGTTTCTCACGGCGGCCCTTTCGCTACCCCGCGCGCGCCATGTGCGTCGCAGGTTATCGAATGGTTTTCGTTCCTGCCGACCGTTCAGGTTGGCGGATGATTTTGGCGCGGGGTCGGCAAGAAAAGTTAGTGGGTTGATGTCTCGCCGCTGCGCGGCTCGCGGCGGCGAACGCTCGCTATCACTCGCGTTCGCCTGGTTGAAAAAAGTTTTCTGATGGACAGGTGATTTTCGGAAAACCTCCCGGTTAACAGAAAAGATTTAAGCCCCGGCGTCACCGAGCCGCCACTTGTGCGGCGTGCCTTGCACCAAGTATCGGCACGCTTCCGCCCGCGGCCTGGCCGGACTCGCCAGTTTGCCGCCTCTCCATTCCGCTCCATTGCGGCTGCAAAGATTCCGCCTCCATTCCACTGCATTTCGAAGTCGTCAAATCTGACGAGACCGGATGAAACCGGCCGCGCCCAAAGTGGGCAGTCTGCAAAGACCTCGTCGCTTCGCTCCTCGCGCGGCTCGAACCGTCACTGCGTTTCCGGTTCTCGCTGATCGCGCTCGGGCGTGCGACAAAAACAAAATGGCCGCGAGACTACGTCCGGCCAGCAAATTATTAGCCCGCGATGCTTCGCACGGGCAAGACACAGCAATACGGCGCGAGGCGTTGCCTATCGCCGAAGGCAAAGCAATATGCACCGCGAGGCTGCGCCCGGTGCAAGACACCAGCATTATCCGTGAGACCGTCCAGCTTTTGGTCGCTCCGCTAATCTTCCGCTGCATTGCATTTCGCTCCAGAGCGCTGCACTCCCAAAACTGGCCGGACTCACTGCGCAAACCAAATTGGACCGACACCCCGGCGCTGGGCTTCGCGGCCTGCTGTCTCAGGTTCCCCCTGCTACCATGGAACTGGCCATCATTCCGCTACGCTCCAGCGGCGGGGAGTCGGGAAATTTTGTCATCGCGCTGGCGCGACGATGCCAGGCAACGAGTCCAGACGCCCCGACAAAATATCGTGAGCTTCGCGGCTCCGTTGTCATGCAGGATGCTTCCGGGACATTACACAACACATATTGTGCGTGACCCTCCGGTCATTTATTCCTTAACGCACAGGGCACCCCGAGACCCTGTGCTGGAAGTAAATGACGCACAATATGGCGTTGTGTGCTATCCCGCGTCTGCACTGTCACGCTGATTGCACCGCTGCCCCCAGCGGTCGCGCCACTGCCCGTGTCGCTGCAATCATCGCGCCAGTTTGCCGGCATCCTTCACGCCAACTCCGCCGCTACGCTGTTTTAGATGTATGGTCGGGGCGTCTTTCCCCAGGCCCCCACCCATCCCCCGGTGCTCGCCCCCCTTCCGTCCCCAAGGGGGGCTGCGCCAGATTGTGATTGGTTCGAGGGTTGGCCATACGTTGCGGCACTTTGACAGGCGTTCAGGGTTGGCCTCTAGTGTTAAAAACCGCGCAACTTCCGTTGCGTGACCGTCCGCGCCTTCGTCGCGACCGCATACCGGAGCGCATCAGCGCAATCGTCGCCGCCGATGCCGTCCTCATCGGCATCCACTTTCAAAACATCTTCCGGCCGGTTCGGATCATGTTGCAGAGTCGGTAGCGTTTCAATCAAACGTGCGCACCGTTGGTGCATGAAAAGAGTCGGGCGAATCCCGGCCTCGACATCGCCGAACCGCGTCAGGATTTCCGCCCAGCCGTTGACCCGGTCGGTGTTCGCGCAGCGCAGCGTAATGCCATGCTTCGCATACTGCGCGGCGATGGTCGTGCCATCGCTCTGGCGGGAAAACACATCGGCGCCGGCCACAATCCGTTTCAGATCCCCGAGGGTTAATTTGCGGTCGCCGATTTTGTGCCGGGCGAGCATCGCCTTGATTGCCGCCGCGTGCCGCTCCGGCAGCCACAGCCGTTCGGCGTGTTCGTCCACCACAAAAATATTTCCGTCGCCATCGGTGCAGCACAAAAGCGCAACGGTGTAGTGGGCAAAACCGTAGTCCAAGGCGATGAAAAATTCACGGGCGCGGGTTTCGTCGAAGGTTTGGACGACGTGAATTTCGCGGCGAAGGGTGGAGAAGTATTGGCCGGCGGCGATGTCCCAGTCACCATTTAGCCAGGCGCGCTTTTGCCACCCCGTCAGATTTTCCAGCACCTTGCGATATTCCGGATTGTTAAACGAGTTGTCCGCCACGCGTGCAGGGACAAACCGCGTCTCGGTTTCGCGCTTCTCTAGATAAGGCAGCACGAACCGCGTCCGATACCATGCATGACCAACCCCGCCGGGATTCGTGGTCGAATAAATTCGCGGACGCCAGTTCGGTTTTGAACTGCGGCAGCACGTCGTGATGTCCTGATATTTCCGCGCCGTCAAAGTTGTTGCCTCTTCAATCCCGATCACATCGAATTCAATGCCTAAATAGTTATCAATCTCCGACTCGGTCTTGTAGTGGCCGGTGACGATGCGTGAACCATTCTTGAACGTCAGGATTCCCCGGAACGCAGAAAATTCATGCGGCAGCCGCGTGAACAAACGACGGCGAAAATCCTCAAAATTCTCGATGTTGGACTTGGCGGTTTTCCGCAGGAGCAGACATTTCAGGCCGGGGACGCGCTGGCAGTCGTCGGCTCCGAGCTGTGCCAGCAGCCAGTGAGACTTGCCGCCGCCGCGAGCGCCGCCGTAGCCGATGGCCGTCGGCCCGTTCGGCTGGTCGCACAGTCGCGCCGCCGCACTGGCGACCAGTTGCCGCTGCTGCAAAATCACGTCGGCTTGCTCAAACCGGTGCATCTGGTCCTTAGGGCAACCCGCCCGCCGGCCCATCAAAAAATATCGTTCCCAGGGTGTCATGGTGTTTTCTCCGGTAAAACAGGCACGGCCTCGACGTCCACGATCTCGCCGGGAATCGGCTCGCCGTAGATTTTTTCCAGCGCGACGGTGACCTCGACGCGCATCGCCGGCAGATCGTCGGCCTTGCGGCCGTCGCCGTCGCCCAATCCCGTCGCCAGCCGCCCCAGCTTGCTGGCGATTTCCAGCATCCGGGCAATGTCGGCGAGGTTGGCATAAACTTTTTCGCGGTCCATGTAGGCGGCCAGCCCCTTTTTCGCGGCGGCAATCGCCGCCTCGTGCATCGCCCACTCGGTTTCGCGCAATTTCTGCTCGCGGCTTTCCCATTCCGCCGCCTTGCCGCGCGCGGCAGCCTCGATTGCTTCGCGCTCGACGATGGCGAGGTGTGCGGCGTGTGCTGCCACGCGGTCAGTCCAAGCAAATTTCGCCGACCAGCGCCGCACAAGCTGTTCACTCTTTGCTAACTCCTTTGCCACCGCTGCGGTGGAACGCTCCGCACCCTGGCTCAGATACAAACTGAACGCGGCGAACGCTTTTGCACTCTCCCGAGGCTGTTTTTCAAACGGTAATGGCATTTTTCATCCTTTCTTTGACTTCTTGCAGGGTTTCGGCGACGGTCAGTCGCTCGCCATCCGGCATCCACCAGTGGTAACGCTCCGGCGAATCAAACGGGATCACCAGCGTTCCACCGGCGGTCAGGTAAGGCCGCCGTTCACCAGCGCCGGACGGCGGTTCAGGCACCACAGCAGTTCGGACGGCTCGGACGCCACTTCCCAAGTCTTCTAGCCTCACAAGAAAATCACCGGTATCTAAATTAGGTGTTGAAACATCCTCTCGCGCACGCGCGCGAGACTTAACAATACCCGTCCGAGGCGTCCGAGATTCATCAACCGGAGTAGTGGGGGCGGTTGGGACGCTGGTTTCCGACTCGGTTTTACCCGTCCGAGGCGTCCGAAGGGTTAAAACCGCCTTCACCGACAGTGCTGGTGACAAAGCCGGAGGCGACTTGAGTCGCAGACTGAAAGTCCCCGGCTTTCGGACACCCGCCAGCGCCCAGATCCGTTTCCGGTGCTCGCCATCCTTCGGATGGACGCAGCAGCCGAACCGGCCGTCGGGATAAACCCGCAGATGTTCGCCGGACCGGTCATTGCCGCCTTCGGCGCAGGCCGGACACCGCGCTTGGACAATACCGCCGGCCAGCTCACGAACCTTTTCCAATTTGGCAACGTCGAGACTCATTCGCCCTCCACCAGTTGAAAAGTTGACGGCACCTTGATCCGAACCTGACGCCAGCCGCGGTTTGATTTCTTCCCGTTGCGCTCAAGGTCATGGGATTTCGTGACGTGGAACGTCTCCAGCATCAAATCCGGCAATGTCCGCTCGACGACGGCGGACGGCAGCGCGTTCCAACCCTTGTCCGCGCAAAATTCCGCGTATGCCTGGCTGATTTCGGAACTGGTGACGCTGTCAAACTCATGCCGTTCCAAAGACTCCTTCACGAACAGCCGGAGGCTGTCACTTTCGGCCAGCAACGAATCCACCCGTTCCCGCTGCCCATCGGTCAGCGCAAAATCGCCGGTTTCGGCAAACTCAGCCTGCAGCTTCACGAAACCCGCCAGCGCCCAGCGCAAAATGCCGCTGCCTTCCTCGCGCAGCAACACATGGTCAAAATCCAGAATCCGTTTCGCTGGCGGTGGATTCTGATAGCGAACGATGAGCAGCCGACGGCGCCACGCGCTGGTGTCGCCGTCCAACCGGACCCGCAGGCGCGAGTTGCACGACATGATGACGTTGAACGTGCCGAACATCGGAAAATCCCCGTTCAACCCCTTGCCCTCGCCGGACAATGGATCCCCGCCGACCAGCGATTTCAACATGCTCACCCCGCGTTGCATCAGGAAGTCCCCGGCCACGTCCGGCCCGATCAGCAGCGTCTTGCCGCGATACCGATACGTTTCAAACCTTTCCAGCAGACATTCCGTGCGGAGCTGATAGCTGTTCGTCAGGCCGACCAGTGATTGGATGATGCGAACCAGCGTGCCCTTGCCACCGTTGGCGGTGCCGTCGAGAATCAGGAACCGCTGCGGCAGGTTGTAACCGAACAACGCCAAGCCTGCCCAGCGTTGCAACAAGTCAGCATCGTCCGGCTCGACGGCGGAATAAATCAATTCGTTCAGGAAGCGCGGACACTCGGCGGTGGCATCAAAGGCGAACGGCGAACGGTTGCGGGAATAATCCTCCGGCGAAAAACCGCCGAACTGAATGTCGCCATCCTCAACGAAACGGATGACGCCATTGGCGACATGAATGAAACGCTGCTTCTGCTTGAACGCATCCCGTCGCTCGACGATGCCCTTGAGCGCGGAAACCACGGCATTCAACCGCGCACTGGTGATCTGGATTTCCAGCGTGAACTGTTGCGCCTCCCGGCTGATTTCCAGAATCCGGCCGGAAATGACTTCACGGATGCTTTCCGGCGTGATGATTTCCCACAGGCCGGTGTCATCGGTGTAGCGGTAGAAATTCTTTTCGTCCGGGTCGAACAGCACGCGGTTTTCGCGCGCATAGAGCGCCGCCCAATACCGTTCGTTGATGCCGTTCACCTTGCCGTCCTTGTTCGTGTAAAACGGTTGCCCGTATTCCTTCGCCAGCGCCGCCACGGCGTTGCGCTCGGCGGCACCAACCCAGGGCAATTCCCACCCGTCAGGCCAAACAATTTCCGCGAACGCGACCGCCACCGGCGGCGCGGCTACCAGCAGCGTGTATTCCATGCCCTTCGGATGCCGCCCGTAAATCGTCGAAAGCCGGCCGTTCGCCCGCCACTCAAAATGTTTCGTGGTGCAGCTCGCGGGGAATTCACCCGCGATGCGAAACCAGACCATGCCGCCGCGACTGCCGCGCGAGCGCGTTGTCGTCGCCAGCACCGGATTGACGGCGAGGAACGCCGCCAGATCCTCGTCCTGGTCAAAGTCCAGCGCGCACAGCCCACCGGACATCTGCCCGAGATAAACGGCGATGTTGAATTCACCGGACGCCAGGGCGTGCCGGTAGGCCGGCGTCAACGTCGCCTCGAAAGGCCGCTGTGTGTAGGTGACCGCCGGCATTTTCGTGCCGTGAATGCACGGCACGAGGAACGCATCCGCCCCCAGCAGTGGTTCAATTGTTTCGAGTGGATTCATTGTGTGCGACAATTTCTTGCTGAATTTGTTGGTGGTCCCGGATCATGCTTTCAACGTGCTTCCGCCAGCTTTCGCGCCGGGCAGGGTCAGGAATGACCTCCAGCGCCACCTTGGCGTTGATCATCACTTCACCGGTGACGGGATTTGGCACCAGGTATTTGCCGCCGGAAATTTTTGCCAATAGCGGCGCGTGCTGCGGGCCAATGCCCATGTCCGCCGGATCAATCCACATGGTTCCATCCGACCCGAAGCCCATGGCCGACAATCGGGTTCCGCCCCCCGGACAAGAAACGGGCATCATGTAAATCGTCAATGTTCGTTGCGGTGTGTTCATTTGGTCTCCTTGTAAAACTCGATGGCTTCCGGCGACACATGGACGCCCTTGAACCATTCCTTGAAATTTAAGCCAGCCAGCGACCGCACCCGCGACACGGCGACATAAGCCTGTCCCGGCTCGCGTGCGGCGCGGATGTCCAGAAAGGCAGAATCCAGCGTCAGCCCTTGTGCCTTGTGAATCGTCATCGCCCATGCCAGCCGCAGCGGAAACTGGCTGAAGGTTGCCGAATCATCATCCTGCTGGTCATAGCGCCAGGTGAACCGTTCGACATAAATCTCGGCACCGGTCTTGGCCTTCACCAGCACCGCGCCCGGCGTGACGTCCAACACCGTGCCCAACTGCCCGTTGACGAACACCGGATTTTGCGACCCCGGCTCGGTTTTGTTCACGGTGAACATCACCAGCGCCCCCGGTTTGAGTTGCAGCGTTTGCGGCGTGAGCAGATTTTTCGTGAGAAATTCCCGCTGATGGTCGGGACCGGTTTGCTGCGCCTCCAAAACGGTTTCGTCGCCCGGCAGATCGGAAAGCTGGAAATGATTCCACTTGTCCACTTGCACGTTGTGCGTGAACAACCGCGTCATCGCCGACGGCGGATTGCTCCGCACCCGCGCTTGCAGAATGCGCGCGGTGTCGCCCCACACGCGACCGATGCGAAAATCGGCCAGCGCGCGGACAAAGCCCGGCTCATCCTGCCGCCGGACGCGTTCCAGGACGAACGTGCGGAACTCCGCCGCCGCCCACGCGGGCGATTGAAACGCCCAATCGTAACGCTCCGTTTCAGATTTCCGCACCGGAGGGAGTTGCAGAAAATCGCCCGTGGCAATGACCTGACAGCCACCGAAGGGAACATCGCGCCCGCGCAGCCGGCGGAATAGAAATTCGACGAACTCGAATTGCCGCCCCGGCAGCATGGAGATTTCATCAATCACCAGCACTTCGCAGCGGCGCACGCGATTGAACCCGGCCTTGATGGACGGCCGCGGATCGCGTTGCAGTTGCGAAAAGTAATCTTCGTTGGACTGGCCGGCGGCGGGACCAATCAGCATCCCGCAAAAGCGGTGAATCGTCATGCCGCCGACGTTCAGCGCCGCCACGCCGGTCGGCGCGGTGACACTGACGCGGCGGGGACACTCCGCGATAAACTCGCGGAGCTGCGTGGACTTGCCGGTGCCGCCGGCGCCGGTGAGAAAAACATTCCCCCCGTTTTTTGCCGACGCGTGAAATAAATTTTCCGGCGTCAGCACGGCGTCAGCCAACTTTTCGTAATCCGCGTCCGACATCATCGGCAGCGGCGGGTTAGATAATGATTCCGAGTGCATCAGCAACCTTGGCGGTGAGTTGAATGTCGTTGCGCAGATACGCTTCCGCCTTCGGGCGGTCGCTCTGCCACAGTTCCGCGAAGGCTTTGCCTTCGCCATTTTTCGCGCCCACGCCGAGGTGGCGCGCGATGGTGTCCAGACTCCCGCGCGCTTGGCGGTCGCCAAGCTGCCAGGCGTCGCGCAAGTCAACCAACTGGTCGCCCCAATAACGCCCGCGCCGGATGCCGAACGGCACCTTGATGCGATGCTTCCACGACCGGCGGATCAGGAATGGCAAATCAAAGTTGAAGATGTTGAAGCCCAGCATCCCGTTGAGCCGGCCCATCTCGCCTTGCGACGCTTCCCAAAATTCCGTCAGCGTCCGCGCCTCATCATCGTGGCCGATGATGAAAAAATTATCCGTCTCCAGGTCGAGCATCCCGATGGCGATGACACGGCCCGTGAGCGGGTCGAGCGCCGCGCGCTCGATGAAGTCGCGGCGATGATTCGCCTCGGCCTCGGCAATCTTCTCCGCAATCTTCGCGGGATCTTTCAAATTGCCCGTTTTAACCTCCGCCGGGTCGAACGGTGGGAGTAGCGCTGATAACTCGCTTTCCGCCAGAGGCCCGGTTTCCAAATCAAATACAAAAGTGGAGTGCATAAAAATTTTCGGTGGTTGCGTGGAGGGACGGATTGCGCCCCTCCACGCGGTTGTTGTGGTTTCACGACTCAATAAGGCACGTCGTCGTCCGCCGGTTTCGCCGCCTGCGCGGCCTGCCAGGATTCCAGCGCGGCGATGAGCCGCTTGTCATCCGCCGTCGGTTTGGCGTTAGCCTTCGCCGCCGGCAACCAGTTCGCCACCAGCGCGCCGACTTGTTCGGGCGAGAGGTCACGGACTTCCAAGCCCTTGCACTTGCCGACATGGATTTTCGTCGCGCCCAGATCGGCGCTCGTGTCGGCGGCGGATTCAACCCGGCGATAACCGCCGCCTTGACCGCCGGCCCCGTCCTTCGGCGGACGGTCCTTCATGCGGACGAACTTGCCGGAGGGCTTCAACGGCTCCGCCGACTTGTCCGGCGTGATCAACGCGATGTTGGCGTAAATCTCGCCGTCACTGTGTTCGTGGATGACCGTGATATGGGCGGAACGACCGACCAGTTCATCCACGTCGAATTTCTCGACTTCAGCCGGCGACAACTCGCGACCCATCCACTTGCGGAGGAACGGCCGCAGCGCCGAGTTTTCGTGATACGACGGCGTGAACGGTGCCGACCACACGCACCAGGGCGTGCCGTCATCCTTCGTCTCACCAATTTCAAACACGAACCGAAATTTTTCTTTCGGCCCATATTGCGTTTGAACGGTTTTGGTTGGAGTGGCATCCACACAAACCGCCGGCCCGGTGTATTCGGGACAGGGTTTGAAGTTGCCGCTGTTACTTTTCAGTTTCATACGATTTGATTTTGTTGCTTTGGTTGCTCTGTTTTGTTGGTTGATTCCCCGTGTTCAGAACCGTGCGCCACCGGCGCATGGCCTTGGAGCGGAAGCTCCCCACGGAGAAAATTGAAGAAGGTTTCGACGGGCATTGTGATCAGCCAGGGCTGATGATTGCGACGGTGGGCCACGACCCACGGTTTGCCGCCGCAATCGCCTTCGGCCTGGGCGCAGGCATCGGCGAGATTCAGGTTTTGCACCCGCTTCACCTCGACGTGCAGCCAAGCCAGCGCGTCGCTAACCACGTCGGGTGAATCCGGCGAACCGCTGAATTGCTGCCCGCGACGGGCATCAAATCCATGCTCGCGCAGCAGCGCGGCAAATTCGCGTTCGCCAACCTTGCCCTTCGTGCGCGAGTTCATTCGCGGTCCTTCCGTTTGTAGAAATCGCCGTTGAGGAGGTGTTTGCGGAACCGGAGATAAACGTCAATGACGTCCATCGCGACAAACATGGATCCGATGAGGAGTGCGACGATGCCGATGAAACCCACGAATGAGATCAGCGTTTCAATGATTTTATGTGCCATATTTTTGTTGGTGTTATTTGTTGTTGTTGGTTGTTACGGGAAATTCAGGGCCGGCGATTACGACCGGCAAACGCGGCAGGTTTCGGCGAGGTGCTGTTGGATTTCGGACCAGCGGAAGGCGCAGCGATACCCAAATTTGTAATAGGGGATCATGCCGCGACGCATCATCTTGTCCACGCCGCGAGTCGTCCGGCCCATGCGCCGCGCGACTTCCTTTTTGTTGATGTAAGGCTCGACGGCGAGTTCGCCGGCAGTGAGCGGGGTGAACGGAATGGAAGTTTCCGGTTTCATACGCCCACCTCCCATGTCGGGATGTTCAGCTCGTTGGCGATGGCCTCCTTGAGTTCCCGTTCCGGCGTCGCCCGGCCCGTCTCAATCTTGGTGACCAGGGATTCCGTGCAACCCACACGTTGCGCGAGGGTCAGTTGTGTCCAGCCCAGGCGTCGCCGCGCTTCACGCATCGCCTGACCTGCATTGCTTTTCGTCTTCATAGTCTTCATCACCGTCGTTTCGGCCCAAAAAGAAAGGCGTCCGAACCTATGTGGCTCGGACGCCTCCGGGCCTTCTAAAGACTAGAAGGCGGAATTTGTTGTTCCTTTTAGGAACGCTACGTTCCTTTTTTCATTTCAATCACCCATTGGATTCTCGGTTTTGGTTGGTAAGAGTTTGAAACCCCAAATTTCAGGATTTTTTTGTCGTTAAGATGGTCATACAAGGGGCGGCAATTGTTCCGCAGATGTTTATCCAGTAACTTACGAATGTTTTTCTGGATGAGGTTGGCCTTCACGGTGAATGTTCCCTTCTGTATTTCCTTCGGCACGAGCTTTTTCCCGACTCGTTTGGTGTTTAGGCGCATTCCTTGTTGCCAGCCTTCAAGATCCTTTTTGGTTTCCAGATAATGAACGCTGCTAAAATCACCCGCGTCTTCATACTGTTTTAGCTCGTCCTTCAGCTCGTTAATTTTTCCCTTCACTTTTTCGATTTCGGCCGCGTCCCAAATCAGCACCCGCTCGTGCAGTTCTCCCACCCGGCCCATCGCATCTCCGCTCTCGTCGTCGCCCTTGTCATCGCCGAACAGCACCGCATTGGCCGCCTTGCCGTCGCCGATGCCATTGCTTTTGCGCACGGCTTCCGTCAACTCCGAGGCATTGTAATTACGCCCTTGCTTGACCATCAGAAATACGACGAGATCAGACCCGGCCAATGGCGGCAGTGAATACTCAATCCCCCGATAACGAACACGCCAGGTCGAAACCATTGTCCGGTCCTGTTTCCCGGCACGTTGCCGCGTGCCCTCTTGCCGGATCAGAAAGTCTGGCGGCGCGGTTGCCGCTGTCGCCGCCCTTGCCGTCGGCGGTGTCAACACTCGGGCGAACCACTCCGCCCCGAGTTTGTCCGCCCCCAGCGATCCATCGGCACGCACGGTGAGATTGGATTCCAAATCAAAAAATCCGGCCTTGGCTCTCGCCAGTAATTCCTGGATTGCCGCGTTGCAGAATTGTTTGGTCGGAGCCAGCAGGATGAAACCATCCGGCAAGCGTGCCGCCAGTTCGGCCACCACGGTCCGAAAACTTTCCTCCGTCGGCTGTAATGTCAGCACCACCGGCAGCGCATCATCGCCTGCCTCCGCCACTTGCCATGTGCGAGGCAGGCTGAAATCATGAGCCTTTTTATTGCAATCCAGTGCGTCAGCCAGCGCGCGGCCCAGCAGCGGCCCGCGCAGTTCCCACACCTTCACATCCGCCTTCGTCAGTGGCACGTCATCACAATCCTCCCCGCAGTCGCACACGCCAACCAGCGCCGTGCCGCGTTTGTGCACGCGCCGATTGCACCCGCCACCATCTTTGCCGCGGAGGTAATCCGCATTGCGCGTGGTTTCGCGCAGACACGCGGCGGCAACCGCATTGAACGATGGTCCCAGCCATCGCTGCCAGTTCAATGCGGCTGCCGCTTCCGGCGCGGTCTCAATTGCGTTCCAGAACGATTTCATGCCGTGTCGTGAGGCGGTTCACCAGCGGTTCTTCCGGGCTGCGGAAACCCTTCGCCGTCAGCCAGCGATGCACGGCCAGACCGTCGCAATACCGCGTCAGCCGCAGCTTGTTCCCCGCTTCCAGATATACCATCCGCGATTTTTCATGGCCGGTGAAAAAAACCTCGAATCCCGCGCTCACCAGCCGCCCCCGCGTGGGCACTTCCAGCCCGGTGCCTGGCGCGTCGGCAAACAGGTCGTTTGCCTTCGTGATGATCACCGTGTCATTTTCATCATCCATCCGCGCCTCCCATTGCCGCAGCACGATCCGGTCTATCCCGATGCCCGGTGGCGGAATCAGCGCCTCCACCCCGTCATCCCACAGCGGGGCCAGCGTGAACGTGTTGCGCACCGAAAAATTTTCCGGTTTCCCGAACAGCCGCTCGCCAATAATCTGCCGCAGCTTGTTTTTCTCACGCGCGGATTTGCCGAAAATCCGCAGCTCATCTCGCTCCGGCGTATAGACCGACACCAGATCCCGCGCCGGCCGCAGTTGGCGCACCAGAAACTGCTGCCCTTCCAGCACAGGCACCCGTGTTAACGAATCGCCGCGCCGGATTAATACCCAGAATTCCCCACCAATTTCATGCACCTCGATTTGCGTGGCGCGCTCCGCCCCCTCGCGTTGCTCCGCCAGCCAGTCGTCAAAATCCCGCTTGATCCGCGCCACGGTCGCCGCGTCCGGCATCACAAACGTCAACCGCCGGTCCACCGGCTCCGCGCACCCGAAATATTCAAACGAACTCAGCGCCGCGATGCGGTTTTCGTCGTTCGCCTCCTTGAACACGGCCGGATGGGTCAGAAACACCTGCACGGCAAAATCAGCGTCCGAAACTTGCTGATTCGGGTCAGCCGACTCGCCAGCTCTTTCCAGGGCCCGCAGCAGCCGACCTTTGCCCGCCGTGTTCGCCAGCGCTTCCACGCTGTGCAGCACCTCGCAAAAAGGATCCGGCAGTCCCGGCCCGCTGATGGAAAGATTGCCAAGTGCCGTGTAGAATTCCCCGTCCTCCAAAGTCGCCGGCGGCAGGGTGATGTTATGGGCCGTGAAGTCTGGCTGGAATTTTTCCAGCAGCCGGCTCAGTTGTCCCCGCCCAATTTGTTCGAGGAACTTCGGTTTCATGTATCGTTTCATAACGATTAGGTGTTCGACTACACGCCCATTTTTGTTTTAGGGCGTTGAGCCTCCTTGCCTTTTCGCGGGAACGACACAATAATGTGCCTGTAACTGTCCACGCGGATCGGCGACGAGACTCGTTTCGTTTGCTGGTTCTCGGTCTGGCCGCAGGACGCTCTAACGTCTTGCGGCTTTTCCGTCCCGGCCAATTCGGCCGAAATTCTTAAAAATTCAAAAACCGTTTTCACTTTCCACCATCTTCTTCGCGCAACTGTCACCGCCCATTATGCGGCCTCGTCGCCCGACTAAAAGTCAAAGTTGTTGGCAGTATGCACAAGTCATTCACTATTCATTGACCGTCCACTACGACCGTTCCAGCCGCGCCTTGCGCGTCTCCCAATCCGGCATCACGCGCCTCAGCAGTTCGTAAAACTTTTTTCCGTGGTTGCCATGCACCGCATGGCACAACTCGTGGGTCACCACATAATCAATGCACGACGATGATGCCTTCACCAGTTCGGGATTCAGCCACACGCCGCCGCGTCGCGTCCAACTGCCCCAGCGCTTGCTCATCCGCCGCACCTGCATTCGGGGCACGCTGACCATCCGTGTGCCCAGCCGCGCCACGCTCTCCGAAAAACTGCGCGCCAGCCGATCCTTCGCGTGCGCCAGATACCAGCCC
>Ga0214174_100025_pt1 | contig 23635 bp, 21 predicted proteins | sample TroBogEpilimnion_14_FD_153012 | JGI IMG/M metagenome (GOLD analysis project Ga0214174, IMG submission 153012) | Freshwater microbial communities from Trout Bog Lake, WI - 31JUL2007 epilimnion | ecosystem: Environmental > Aquatic > Freshwater > Lake > Epilimnion/Euphotic zone | place: Trout Bog...
CCTCATCTTCTCTCAGAAATCGCAACATTGCCTCTGAAAACTTAGGAAACCAATCAAGAATATCAACTCCAATGGTACTATCAATGGCATTCAAACAGACGTATTGATTTCGAAAGTATTTCTTTACCCAATCAGGAGCAGCTCCATCACCTGCACAGTTGATGATGTGACCTATTTTATATTTATTGACAAATGCTGGTTTCAACATATCGCCAGAACCTATGAGAATACGAGGATGTATCCAAGCTGGTGGTTGTAGGCTACCCATTATTTATAGATAGGACTTAAGCAATAAACCCTTTTAGGAAGTTGTTAATGACCTGTGACAAGACAACCGCAGCAGCACCAAGTACAGCAGCACCTGTCCAGCTTACCACACCTCCAGAGGTATAAGAGTTTGGAACATATTGGAGCAAAAGGTTACGAGCAGTAGAAAGCGAGATGATAGCAGCAGCCAAAAAGAAAGAGAGTTGAAGAGTGGTATTTGAGAAGATGAACTTCATCGCAGGTAACGATGGGTTAAAGGTTGGAGCCATTTGAGAACGCGGTTGGGCTTGGACCGAAGGCATAGGCATTAAAGGAGGCGCTGATTGTGGTCCCTGAGGGGACGGCAACAAGGCATCAAGAGAGGTTGAATCATCCATTTAATTAGAAGACAGGTTTTCGCACGTAGCATCTTCCACGCGGTAACGATAGCATTTGCCATCCACTTTCACAACTTTGTTCTGAAATTCAGAAGCAGGCACGGCAAGAGTGGTAAGAACAGCGTAATCACGATGAAACAGAAGGACAGAGATACCCAGTCCTATCACGAACGAGAAGAATGGAGCAGCACGATTGAGTGCTTCTGTAATCTTAATCATTACTTCTTATTAAGACTTGCGATTACGTTTAACGAATCTGCTTCCTCACCGCACGGCACTTCCGTAGAAATCACATGGACACATCCAGTATCCGTATGAAAGGTAGTGTCAGGGTCATGAGGAGTCGGCAACTTCTTTTCATTTCGTGGCGGAGGAACCATAACACACGCAATCAGCATGCCAATTATGACACCCGCAACAACCCAAGTGAGTTGAATCATTATTAAACCGATACAGATTTTTGATTCATATAGGCCTTGACAAGATAGAGTCCAAGGATTAGTAAATAACCAGAATATGGAAGAAAGACAGAGACAGCAGTCGCAAAGTATCCTGCAAATTGATAACCCTCTTGGACGAAGACTTTATAAGTCATTACAACACTGAATACCCAAACAAATAGAAGTAATGGTGTCCATAAAAATGCAAGTGTGCTCGCAATTGTTATGCCTGAAAGTTTAGACGAGAGAGGAGGATTGCCGAGTTTCAATTCCTGTCCGTCAGGAATTTGAAGTGTCTGTTCTGTTCCATCATCACCAACTACAGTGACTGTTAATCTACGTCCTTTTACTGTTTTGTCGGTTGCATTCTGTTCTGCCAATTTTGTTTGAAGCATTGATTGTTCAATTTTTGCAGTTCGTTCATCAATGCATTGTTGGTCGTTGGCATTTCCACCACACTGTTCAATTGCATTTTTACGAGCTTCTCCTTTATCAGAATCAGTAAGTTCAGCCTTTGTAGCAGTCAAAGTAACCATAGGCAATAACTTGGAATCTGCGACAACATCCAAATACCCTTTTGTGATTTTACTCTGCAGAGTATCAGTGATATCAGTGGCGCTTGTTTCATCGCCAAAGGTAGCTTGTTTAATCAATACCATTGTTAGTTGGCAAATACAAGATTTGCAAGACCACTTACGATACGCAGGAAATTGATTGATTCCACGTAGACTCCAACTCGGTATGTGTAGGTGAAAAGGATGTTGTTATTCACTGTTTGAATGAGTTGAACCACTTCATTCGGCGAGTATAGATTAATATTTCCAGGTGGAATGATTGTTGGTGTCTGGTTGAATACAGTTGATCGCAATACACAGACTGCAGTTTGTGTTGATCCTCCACCTGATCCTGGTAAAACAGCAAGAGGAGTCGGCTGTAAAAGAGTCAATCTAAGGATCACCTTATTGAACATACTTCCATTGGCTGCTCCACTTGGTTGATACTGATCGTTGTTGAGAGCAAAGGAATACATATAGGTTCCTGGCAACAGATCTGGCGTATCTCCAGTGGAGTGTTTATACATTTGAAGAAGCGAGAAGAAGCCTTTGGGTTTGGTAGCGAACCGCTCTTTTCCATCAAACAGCAGGAGTGAATCTACTACACTATCTCTTGGATAGACCGACGTTATCTGTTGTTGACCCGACGAATACATATTGGTCTGTGGATTTCCATCAATAGAAGACCAAGGGGCTCTATTTGGATTGTCCCAGTTGGTGTAATTATCCCAGTCGTTATTGCTAATCTTATCACTGCGATGAGCATTGAAGACTACTCGTGTAACCAAATTGAACATTGGAATCTCAATATCTGAATTTGCACCGAACTGTCCTTCGTTATTCACGAAGCGCACATTCTTAATTAAGAATGACTGATCTGCTTTTGCCAATTGATTCATTTCCATTTCTGTGAGGTAGATGAAGTTGCCCTCAATGTAGGGATCTGGAAAGAAGTTGGTCAGTGTTGGATTGCTTGGTGTTCCGTTTGAGTTTGGAGGAGACAAGAAAGAGCTCAAGAAAGAAGGAAGGCCAGTTGGAATTGTTGCATTGTATGGACTGACACGTTGGCCGTATGTGATAGACCCTGGTTTGGTATCAATCACTGTATAGAGATCATTCAAAGCACGAAGAGTTACGTTGATATAGACTTCAGAGTTCTGTAATGAGACCAATGGTAATGCAAGGCCTGGATTTTCGCAGAACCAAAAATGAAGAGGAATAATCAATTGACGAGAACGGATAGATGGTTCAGGAACCTTGGTTTGAGGAAGAGCAGATGGAAGACTCAACGGAGTAATCGCGTGGGGATATTGATTGTTTCTGTCAAAAGCATTTGCAGGATCATACAATTCTACAACGTTACCAGTCATCTGATCCACAATCTTACGTTTGTTCTCATCGTGAGTCATATAGGAATACATCTTCAACCATTCACCACGAAGAGTTTGAATGACTTGACCGTTGGCAACAAAATCTACATGATCGATAAGATTGTATCCGATGTTTTTTATCCATTGAAACTCGTAACCGATGGCAGTGCAGCGTGGATCATACCCAGCAGGTGGTGCTTGACCATTCAGATTCACTAATGGCGACCATATATCTGGCAGAGTGAGAACCAAATAACAGTCGTGAATCATCTGTGCATACCGATCAATACGACATTGAAGAGTCTTTGTGATAGAAGATGAAAACTCAAGGTTGGAACTGGTAAAACTCATACGAATCTGTTCCATTGCAAAATTGCTGTGGCGACGGTATACACTACGAAAATGAGTCATAGAAGGATTTCCATTGACTAACTCATTTTGAGCGCCTACACCGACAAGTTGAAGTAAACCTCCAGGCATTCTATTATAAATGGTTTTCAAATGTTTATATTGGACCACCCGAGATAGTACAACATCTTGAAGTGAACACAGCAGATGGTTGGGGTTGGGCTTGAATAGGAACAATAAATCTAACAACTTGATCAGCTTGGTTTGCGACCACAGAAGTGTAAACAGTATTGTTCTTTCGTTTCTGAGGAGAAGGAGCAACAGATGCTGCAGAGGCAATAATCTGTCTCTTCTTGTATGTGAGGTAATCTTGGGCTGAATTTATTTGCATTACTTCTTGGCGAGAGAAGAAATGTCTTCACGAAGGCCAGAACACACTTCTTTCCAAGTCTTGAACTTATAGGAAGATGCAGCTGCCTTGTATTTATCGAGATTGTCTAACATCTTCTGCATTGCCTTGGTAACATCTGAAACATCAAAGCTTGGCATAACAAATCCAAGAGGCATTGTTCCTGCTGCATAATAGTGACTATCAGGTGCAATACGGATTGCAACATCATCATTTAAAAATGTTTCATAACTACCAACATCCGTAACAATCTGTGGAGCACCAGTGAAGAGATGCTCTAATTGACACAATCCATATCCTTCTCCATCAGACATATTGACACCAATATCACCTACATTATAGAGTTGATTAATCATCTCATCTGTAATATTATTAGGAGGAGCAGTATCCACCATAATCAAATTGTTCTTGTATTTTTCCAAATCAAGTCCTGCAATCTTTATCTCTTCTTGGTAAATACGACCAATATCGTAATGTGCACCTGATTTTGGATTGAGATTGGTTACAAACAATGCAAACAATGGAGAATCGGGGTTCTTCTTAAGAAGTTTTACAAATGCCATAACCATCAAATCAAGTCTCTTACGTCCGCTGTTTCTATTTGCATTAAAATAGATGATACCATTGTCCGGAATAGGTAATTTCAAAGTTGTTCTAAGACTCTTGCGTACAGAAATATCCATCTTCGTGAACATCGTAGAATCTACTGCGTGTTCTAGAATCTTGATTTCTGGATGATCACTGCCATAGGATTTGTAAATTTTTGCCCACTTTTCAGTGAAACAGTAAACTCGATCAGCGTGTTGATTGATACTGTCAATCAAAGGCTGTGCAATTCCAGTATATACTTGATCAACATAAATCCAAAGTTTAAAAGGAGACTTTTCACGATCGTGTTTCATTGTTTCGATGAATCTATGAATAATCAATGGATCGTTGTAGATCATTACAACATCTGGATTCACCATATCAAGGTACTCATTAATTTTATTGAATCCAAATCCCTCCTCTTTTGGATCTTCGTTTGCTGCAGCATCATATTGAATGACTCCTTCAGGAGCTTTACGTAAGGATGATCTGTTTGGATGGCGTTGGAATCCAAAGTGATAAAGTTTCACATTGTCTATTCCTCGAAGTTGATCGAGCAAATTATAAGCTACTTTTGAGTAGCCAGTAGTTTGATCTGTGTGCGTACTTACGAGAACAAATCGCATTATATGTTAGAAACTAGCAGTCTTTAAGTGAAAACATACTTAATTTGATTTGGACCTGATAATATTCCTATTCTCATAAGTCTTTGATTGTCTTCAAATGCAGGTCCATCAAACACTTCACTTGTTACCGGATCTATCAAAAATAACATTCCTTTGATTTCCACCTTTTGTAACTTTCTTCGTCGTTTTGTCATATTTCGCAAATACGATACATCGAGACTATCACTGTTAATAGATGGTTTGAAAGCAAGGTCTTCACCAGTCGCAGAACTGTCAAATCTCATACACGATAACATTGGTTTCTCTTTTCCGTGCAACTTACGATGAACTTCGCAATCAATGGCTGCTTCTTTTAAGAGGACTGAAATACGCTTTCCAACGACATCCTTTTCATACGCTACTTCGTACAACGATTCATCGGTCGACATAAATACCTCTTCTGGCTGTTCTCCAGTATATCTTCGAATTGAAGTATCATTACGACGAATGGGTACAATGTTAGGATACTCAGTCGATTTGGACTCTTCTTTGTTGAACACACTCATATAGAAACTGACTCGCACTGTTCGTTCCTCTTCTGGTAAACTTGCGTGAGAATTGATACGAATTGCACGACCTATTACTTGATCGTGTCGCGTTGGTGTCCAATGCGGTTCCATAATGTGAACGTGTCGAACATTCAACAACGTGATACCCTCTGCTCCTGAAGAGGATGCCATCATCAAGCATAACTTTTTAGGTTTGCCTTGTAAACTGGCTTTCAAACTTTCTGGAAAGTTGTCAGCATAGGATTCATTGAAAATCTGTCTTGAAAACTCACGCTGTTCCGGTGTCTCTTCACCCGTGTAAAACGCATATGCAGGTTTGGATGGATCAAGAGTAGGATCTTCTACCCACTGATTGTTAATTTTGGTAACCTTGTATTCCTGCCATCCATTCGCATCCAGAATAGCAGAGAAGACTCCTAATCCTTCCAAGGAACGATACTGAGAATATACGAACTGATTACGACGTTTTTCACCTCCCAATGTACCTTCGACATTGTTCAACATCTTCAACATCTTAGGACTGAAAATAGAAAGGGCTTCTTTTGAAAGATATTTACCAGGATTGTTACGCATTGTGGTCAAAGCTCGATCATTTGGAGAAACGTTATCCTCTGTTAACATATCATCATCGCTTGCATCTTTCAATTCAGGAGGAACAGCATAGTTACAAGTCAAACGTGATTTGACACGGAATGTTTTGAGATCATCGTTCATCGTAATGCTTGATTTACGACTGTCCTGTCGAATCTCTGCCCAACGCACTTCCAAATATCGAGAGAACTGCTCTTTTGACATCGGTATCAATTCCAACATCTTATCATCGTCGACTCTGCGTGGCAATACAGTTTCATCTGCACCTTTGTAGTAAGAAACCAATCCTTGAATACGTCTCTTGAAAAGCAATGGATTTTTGATTGTAAGACCATCCAAAAATAGACCCACGAATTCTGTATAATCCGTTGGCAAACATTCCAACTCATCCACGGTTATTCGTTCGAGTGCAATTTGAGCACCTCCAACTTCTCCCTCAAATTTATCCTTCCAAGAAGTCACCCAATCCTGTGCAGAAAGTGGTGTCTTCATTTCTTTCACATACTGAACCGCGATTCGATCACCTTTTTCGTTGTAAACACTTCGAAACTGAGGAGGATTTCGAGTAACCATCACATATTTTTTGACGATGTTGAATTCAATTGTATCGACATCTGGAATACCTTTGAGTACATTGGTAATCTTTTCCTCATCCCAAGTTGGTGGAGTTGCAAATGGAATATTGATACGATCAATCGGGCCTCGCAATAGGTTCATTAGGTAAGATATTTCATTGGGTCGGTTGATAATTGGTGTTCCTGAAAGAGCAACTACCTTGCAGCCTTTTGCGTGATAAATTTCATCGTAGAGCCTTCTTGCAATTTCAGATTTGTTGACAATACGTGAGATGAAGTTGTGAATCTCGTCTACAATGATAACCGCATTATCATATGGATTTGGTTCACCTTCTTTGGCAACGTATTTTTCAATATTGTTACGAGAAAGACCGTTGTAACGAATGAATGTAAAACGTTGATGAATGATGTCCTCTATTTGAGCACGAATAACAGCCTTCTCGCTTTCTGGTAAATTCTTAAAATTAGGTTCTGCACCCGGACTGGTTACGTAGAACTTACCGTTGGTAGTCAAAAAGTTATCGGATATCTTAAGAGCAAGTGCTTCACGGCGACTTTCTTCTGTCAATGTTTTCATAGTCCAGTGCTGATCATAGGCATAGATTGGATCACCACATTTACGAATCTCACCTAAATAGTTCTCTTCCAGTGACGCAGGCAACATAACAAATACCTTTGAGTTTGACATCAAGGACTCGGCTACTGCAATCGAAGAACAGGTTTTACCCGAACCCAAGCCGTGATAGACAAGAAGACCTCGATAAGGCGTCTCAATCAACAAGTAATCGCGGATAATCTTTTGATATGGAAAAAGTTCACGATTTCCAGTTCTATCTTTGTTATCTCTGTACTTGAGGAAGACACGAGTTATATAATCTGCAAAAGTCTTCCTATTTGGAAGAACATACGGGGTAGCCATTGTTAATCTGGACGGAAAAAGGTGTGCGTAAATAACAATGTTTCCCACTCGTCGCAACCATCGTATGTGGATGGTTACTATCTATCTATTCCTTGTAGCAGGGTTTCTGTATTTGAAACCTGATATTGCGTTTGGAAGAGAGGGTCGTGTTCGTCCATTTGGAACCTCAACAAAAGAAGCAACTATATTCCCTCTTTGGTGGTGGATATTCTTCCTTTCAGTTGTATCCTATGCGATTACAGTTCAACTTGCTGGATTTCGATTTCAAAACTAGAATGTTTCAAATGTTTCAACAATGGTTTTGAGTTGATTTAACATCGACTTTCGTTCTGAATGATGAGGCCTTACTATAGTATGAATTTCTTGAAACGACTTCCATGAGACCGCGGAAATCTCCCGTCTTTGCATGGGTGTGAACTTTTGATTGATATTCACCATTTCTGGATTCTTTAGAATAGCTAAGAAATAGATGTGTTTGTACCGAATGTTATTGAGACCAACAAACGTCTCTTCCAACACAATGTTTTTCATAACAAGATAAGCTTCTCTTGGAATATTCGTCTCTTCTGTAAATTCTCGTATCGCACAATCCAAATCAGTTTCTCCTCTTACTCGCTTGCCTTTAGGAAATCCCCATTCCGGTTCAGTGTAAGTCGACATATATTTGACCATCATATCCAATCGATTGAGTTTCTCGAACTTCTCTTTTGAGATCGCATAATCCGAGGATGATCTGTCGTCACCCCACCACTGTTTCCAAACAACATCAAATGGATTACAAGCAACAGTTGCTTGTTCAATGATTGTCATATTCGAAAACAATTTTCCGATGTACTCTTCATTATTCAAGTCATATTTGCCTCTCATAAACTCTGCAAAACTTAGACTATCTTTACGGCGCACCATTAGAACACTTGTTGTATCCACATTCACTGGCAATGTAGGCTTATCGATTAAAATTAGTCCACACGACAGTATCGGATCTTTACAAGTCCTAAATAGGTGTCCTTTCCCCCCACAGTTATTACAAAACATTACGGCTGGTTTCGATGATAGTTGCAAATTATTAGTCCGTTTTTCCATTGTATAGTTCCACTTTCTTTCAATAAAGTCCCTTTCTAATGATAAATGCAGGTAGCGCCTACTACAAGCTCTTGGTTCCAACCTAAAAATATGGCAATGACTGTCATTGGAACAATCATCTTAATTCTTATCGTTCTTGCTATCTATAATGTTCTTCGTGCATATGTAGGTCTTCCTGCAATTGGTGGAGGAATCTTACCAGCAGCAGACCAAACACCGACCGCCATAGACGGAAAAACAGGCACGGTGATTTCAGCTTCCAGTATCTCTGATATGAATCAGGGGTCTGATTATGGTGCTCAGTTCTGGATGTATATCAAGGACTGGGATTACCGCTTCGGTCAAGAAAAGATCGTAATGCAGCATGTTGATAACTCCAACAACGCGATTGTAGGTCCCAAGATTGCATTGCATCCAACCGATAACAGTTTGATTGTAACTGTGAGTGTCTATCCTGCTGGAACGAGTGCATCCTCTTCCACTCCTGCTCCTTCCAATGCCACCTCTGCAAATGGTGATAGCTTCTCGTGTGTGGTTGAAAACGTTCCTCTTCAGTCTTGGTTCTCTGTTTCTACCACAGTCTTCCAACGCAATCTTGATGTCTACATCAACGGACAACTTGTGAAGTCTTGTATTCTACCAGGTGTTCCAAAACCTGTAAGTGGAGATATTCAAGTTGGTCCAAAGGGTGGATGGTCCGGTTCTTTCTGCAACCTTCACGCATATGGTACTATGTTGACTCCTGGAGATGCACAATCCTTCTTTGGAGCAGGAACCACGTGTGGAGCAGACACCCCTAAGAGTTCAGGAACCAACACTGGAGGAACAGTCTTGACAATCTTCGGATACAAATTCACGTTCGGTATCACCGACTCGAGTGGAAAATCCGTCTTTAATTTTGGCTTTTAATTATAATGAAAATATTGATCAAGTTTCCTACAAGGTCAAGGCCTAGTAAGTTTCTTGAGACTTTAAGAAAATATGTAGAATTGGCCAATCATCCAGAACAAATGGGAATTGCTATTTCCTGCGATGTGGATGATCCTTCTATGCAATTCGATATCTATCCTCATTTAGCAAAATTCGAATGGAAACGAGTCTTCTATGGAGAAAGCAAAACAAAAATAGAAGCCTGCAATGCGAATATGGCAGATGTGGATTACGATTGGGATATTGTAATTCTTGCATCCGATGATATGGTTCCTCAAGTAAGAGGGTATGATGATATCGTGAGAGCATACGGAAATCGTGGTAATATTCTTTGGTTTGATGATGGATTTTCAAGAGAACTTTGTACACAGTCGATTATGGGCAGAGATATTTACAATAGCTTTGGTTATCTCTATCATCCAGATTATAAGAGCTTCTTCTGTGATGATGAATTTACTGATTTATGTAAGGGTGAACTCGCAAACAAATGTATACGAAGTCGTCAGTGTATAATTAAACACATTCATCCTGGAAATGGGTTTCCGGAATTGAAAGATGAACTTTATAAACGAAATTCACCCTTTTATTATGCAGATTTCAAGACTTATATAAGTCGAAAGAAATATGAATATGATTGGTCTATTCTTATTCCAACTCTGAAAGAAAGAGAAGAGAAGTTCACAAAACTTTATAACAAAATTCTAGAACAGAAGGATAGAATATGTCCAGATTTAAAGATCCAAATTTTGGCAATGAGCGATAATCGTGAAATGAGTGTAGGTCTTAAACGTAGAAAATTACTTGAAAATGCAGCAGGCAAATATATGTCATTTTTAGATGACGACGATGATGTTACCGATGCTTATTTTGAAGATGCAAAAGCCTGTATTCAAGGAGGATTTGACGTAGCAAGACTTCGTGGTCAAATTGGAGACTTCACGTTTACTCACAGTTTTTACAATCCTATATGGGCACCTGCTGCAAAAGATGGTGAGTTTCTTCGTCCTCCTAATCATTTGAACGTAATGCTAAAAGACCTTGCAAAAAGTCAGGAGTTCAAAGATTTGAGAAATGGAGAGGATACCGATTGGGCTATTCGCTTATCCAAGTCAAACTATCTTCAAACCGAATACCAGTCAGACCATTCAAGAATTCATTATATTTACAATGTTCGTTATCCTATTACTCAATTTCATATCGAACAACAAAAGAAGATTGCATTTCAAGATATGTTTCAAATATTGGAGCCAGCAACACCTAAGAAGCCGGAAAAATTAAGGTTTGGGCCAAAGGGGTTTGTTTCTAAGTAAAGAACAATGCCAACCTTCCTCTACGTGTTAGTAGGAATATTCCTATTTCTATTCCTGCTAAGTCTATTCTTTAGACTGAATCACGCTATTCAAGGCGATCAAGTAGTCTTATTATCCAAACCTCTTTCTGGAAAGAATCATATTACTGTGTCTGATTCTTTGATTCCTCGTTCTTTCAATCAACCAGAGGGAATCACGTTCAGCTATGCAGGATGGCTTCTAGTGAATGACTTCACATTCAACTACGGAAAGGCTCGTCGTGTGTTTTCCAAAGGAGACTGTCCCGGCCTATACCTTGACACAACTTCCAATGGCCTGATGGTTGCTGTCAATACCTACGGAGCAAAAGAGACCATTTTGATTTCCAATATTCCTGCTAAGAAATGGGTTCACTTCGCAGTGATAGTCAATCAGTACTCGGTTGATATCTACATCAATGGAACAATTCGTCAACACCATACTCTAGGTCAACTTCCAAAGCAGGATGATGAGAACATAGAAATTGGTTCAGACGAAGGATTTGACGGAACCATTAACCTTGTTTCCTACTGGCCTCGTTCTTTGAACCAAGAGGACTTGGATAAACTTGTGAAAGCAATGCCGACTGACCTTTACACTCCACCTGCCTATCCTCAATACTTTGATATTACTTGGTACACTGGGCGACTATAGTTCTGATCGTGTCTTACGAGTTTTGCGTAACAAATCACGCTTCTTTTGACGGCGTGTTTTACTATCTGATGGGTCATATGTAAAGAAATACTTCAAGAACTCTGGAGAAGACTTATTACGAGAAAGTTTGACATATACCTCGGCTTTTTCTCGTTTTATCTCCGCAAGTGTCTTTTGTTCTCCCAAACAATCAATCGGTGTCAGAATAGCAAATCGTCTTGAACTCTTTTTATTCGCTATCTCCATCAATCGCTGACCCACAACCATCATATCAATAATTTCATTGTCAGGGGCATCGGTATAGATGAAGGCAAAGAAGAACTGAAGAATGGTTGGAATACTCGCAACACGAATACCACCTGCTTTGTGGTAACTGTGGCAGGATACCGTTTCAAAGAAACGAATCACCACTCTGCCGTGATTATCAAGCACTTCTGTAGAGGGAGGCAGAATATCACTCTCTGGATGCTTACGAACGGTCTCACCTTTTGTCAATTTTTCAATCGTCTCCTTCTCTGCCAACAACGTAGCAGGAACATTCCAAGTGGTTCTCTGTTTTGCCATAATATGACCTGCGTTGATACCAAGCAGGACTACCGGTTCTCGTGTGAGATACTTCACAACCTTCTTCTTGTATTCTGGGTCCAACGGCTTTGGCATAATCTCATTCTGTGCCTTCACATAGATTGGATAGTGTTTATTCAGCAATCGCAATCGTGTAAAAATCTTTACCCATCGTGATACATCTCCTCTTGGTCTTGAAAGTTCCAAATACATTGACATTCTCAGAAAATTAGGAGTCACGTAATGAATTCCTTCGATTGACACTTGGTTCTGCCAGAGTTTATTGAATATCTTCTTCTCTAATTGCGTTACATCTGCGATTCCTTCAAAGTTTGCGAATACCTTGAATGTCCCGAAATGGACTCCCGGTTTGACTTCCACATATTCCACTCCTGATTTGTGAAGCTTATCAGCCAAGGCCATCGCATGTTCCTGTGGAGTCACACTGAAAAAATCGTAGTCCGGGATGTCTCGCCCCTTACGATAGAAACGTTCCTTCTCAGGCAGAAGGTTGTTGATAGCCGTTCCTCCGTAACAAAGGACTTTGTTGGACTTTAAAAATTCTTCCACAATCTCTACACTTTTCTTTATGCCAGGGTCTTCCGCCGCCCTTTTTTCATTCTCTTCTTGGAGACGGTCAACAATCTCCGTGAGCTGTTCCATTACTTATAGGAATACAAAATGGATTGTTTATCCCATTTTTTTCCTTGGGAGGCAGCAAGATGCCTCGGTATAACTTCCGTAAGAGGGATCCGAAACAAGTGGTATGGGTAGAAGATGATACGTTGAAAGAGGAGGATGAGAGCGAAGATGAGACCTACGTGCCTCCCGAGGGGGACATTGAAAGTGATGAAATATCACTTGATGATGAAGAGGATATGGTTATTGATGATGATGACGAAATGGAGGAGGATGATATGCAACAGATTCATATCAGTATGCCTAAAAAGTCCGGATTGTCTATTGATTTACATATTGAAAGTGGAGGTAACAAATCTCATCGTCAAATAGAAGACGACTACGAGGAAGAGCTTCCAGAAGAAGATGAATTCCTCCAAGGCCTCATTAACAAATACGTAACACCTTCTAAGATGGCAAAAAGAAGAAAAGAAGACAAAGGAAAAGACAAAGATTTAAGTCCTGCGATTACTTTGAACGAGCAGGAAAGCGATTTCTACAGCAGTTTGCCAAGAGCAGAGAGACGTAGAATGAATGAACATATGAAGAAGTTGGCATTCTTGGTGACAGAGAATGAGGTTCCTGCTAAGTTTCGTGTTCTTGATTTGCCAATCGCAGACAGTGTAAAGGCAAATGTTATCAAGAAGTTAGATATCATTGAGCATATGGAAGAGGAAGGAACAAATGAGAGTTACAAGTTACGGTCTTGGATTGATGGATTTCTGCGAATACCGTTTGGAAAGGTTGTTCCGTTGCCTGTAAAAATTGACGATGGTATTCCTGTATGTTCCAACTTTCTTAAAGACACAACTGAAATTCTTGACAAAGCAGTCTATGGAATGGTTCCTGCGAAGACACAGATTATGCAAATCATAGCCCAATGGATATCCAATCCTAACTCCATCGGTAATGTGATTGCGCTGAAAGGCCCTCCGGGTGTTGGTAAGACTTCCTTCGCACGAAATGGAATTGCCAAGGTTCTCAAACGTCCTTTTGAATTCTTCTCATTGGGTGGAGCAACTGATTCGGCTACCTTTGTAGGACATTCTTACACCTACGAGGGTTCTATTTGGGGACGTATCGCAGATGCGGTAATCAATGCTCGTTGTATGAATCCTGTGATGTATTTTGATGAGTTGGATAAGATTTCAAGCACACCTCACGGTGAAGAAGTGGCAAGTATGTTGATTCATTTGACTGACCGTTCACAGAATACTCAATTCCACGACCGATACTTTGCGGGTGTAGATTTTGATTTGTCACAGGTGCTGTTCGTATTCTCATTCAACGATGAAGAGAAAGTTCATCCTATTTTGAAAGACCGTATGCAGGTGATAGACTGTACCGGATACAATGCGGATGACAAGAAAGAGATTGTAACACGGTATGTATGGCCTGAGTTGATTGACCGTATCAAGATGGATGGACTCTCAATTGATGATGAGGCTGTGAAATACTTAATCAAAGAGTATTCCCACGGAGAAGAGGGAGTGAGAACATTGATTCGTTGTGTGGAAACAATGATGACACGATTGAACTTGTTACGAATCGCAGATGAAACAACCGCAAAATCATACAAATTCTATATGCCGGTTAAATTACCGCATAAGATTACTGTAAGTGATATCAAGCATTTACTATCAGAACCCGTTAAAGAGGATAACGAATCATGGAGACGCCTATACACGTAAATAAGGTGTTCTCTTTTTGTTTGTACGGTTCAGATGACAATTATTACACAGGACTACTTGAGAATATTGAAATAATCAAGCAGTATTATCCTGATTTTGAAATTTATGTTTACAAAGGTATTTGTGAAAAAGAGTGGCCTATTGAAGGCGCAACTGTTATTTCAACTGAAAGAGAGGGAGCAGTGAATATGTTGTATCGATATCTTCCCTTGAAATTTGCACAGATAGGATTTGTAAGAGATACAGATTCTAGAATAACCGAACGAGATCGTTGGTGTATTGATGATTTTTTGAAATCAGACAAAGATTATCATATTATACGTGATCACTTTTGGCACAAGTCTAAAATTATGGGAGGACTATTCGGATGGAAAGTTCCCTTGGATATTTGCTTTGACCTGTCTGTGGACTTTGGATATTCGGTTGATGAGGCTGTTCTGGAACAGGTTCTGTATCCTCGTTTACGTAGTCGTATACTAGTTCATACAAACATCTGCAGTTATCACGGAGAAGAAGACAGACGTATAGCCTGTGAAAGAAGCAGTCCAACTGATTTTATAGGGAATGTTATTTGGAATGGTGTTCCTAAATTCCATTATTTTTTAGACAATGTAGATCAACTAACATTCCTGCAGGGACAGGATAAATTTGAACTAATGAAATATTTATCCGATGGAGTGGATATCTTTACTATTCCATATCCTAGACGCAAACAGTTTTTAGATGCAGCCTATATTGCTAATTTTTATTTGAATGATAATGCGATGTCTCAATATTGGTTAAGACAATATGAGTTTGCAGAGTTTAATGAACATACTATAATCAATTCTGAATTCTTGATTCCGAAACTTAATAAGAAAGTTGTTGCCTCCTTTGATTCGACAAGAAAGGCAAATGATGACGAAATTGTATTTATTTATGGAAACTATCCCATCTGGTATCTTTCGTTGCCAGGACAGAATGAAGTGTTTCGACACGTATCGATGTTTTATCGAATTAAACACGATCTAGTAGAATACCATCCTTGTTGGGAAAAGATAGATGTAATTTATATTCTCAACCTTGAAGATCGTAAAGATAGATATTACGAAACACTCAATGCATTAGTATCTGTTAGAGCGCCGTTGCATAGAGTCTATCATTACAAGGCTAAAAAAGCAGCAGAAGATCCTTATATTGGAGCAAGTCAGAATCACATTGATGTAATGAAACACTTTCAAGAATCAGATTACAATCATTGTATGATTTTAGAAGATGATTTTGTATTTTTAGATTTGAAAGAACTCGTATGGTCTTCTATGAATGAATACTTTTCAAGAGAGTATGATGTTGACATTTGCTTTTTATCAATTAGTAAAGATGGTCATAGAGAACCACACGATAACTTACTCTCTAAATCTCTGCAGTCTTGTACAACATCTTCCGGCTATTTATTGAATAAAAAGACTTCCGAACGTGTATTTGAGATTGCTTCAGAAGGAGTTCAATTAATGAGAGAAAAACAGGATCATAACGGCTGTATCGATAGATACTGGACAAGATTGCCAAATATCTACTTCTTTAAAACTAAGCTAGGGTTTCAAAGACCAGCTTACTCAAATTTAAGACAGGAAGTGATAGCACATTTGGATTAACTCCAATCAATGCTAATTTGAATATTCATAAAGTTCTCTTTTAATGTAATCGTACTGTCAGGAAGTTTCTTTCTTAAAATTTCTGCAATATCATTGCAGTATTGAATATATTCTATAACTCCTTGATGAAGAGGAAGAATAGTATGATTTTCATAACTAGTCAAACCTATTTTAGCATTGTGAATAACGAATGCTAAAATGAGTTCTATATTTGCTTTTAATTTTGATTTCTTGAAATCTTCATGAAGATCACGAAGCTGTTTTCGAGATTTTGGAAAGTCTTCAAAAATCATTGATTATATAGAGCAGTCTATGTTTATACCGCAATCCATTCAACTGAACTGATTGGAATATTTACTACCGACGGTTCTGCATCCATAAATGTTACATTGCATCGAATAGTCTCTCCTAAAACCCTTGCAGAAATACAGTACTCTACAGAAGCCGAACGGAATACAAATGGAAGAGAAACTGCCTTAGGAGCATAACTATTACAATCAAGTTTAACAAAACAATGATAATACTTTCTTGGTTTATCGTGTTGTACAAAATGCACAAGCGTCCAAAGTTCATCATTGCAAACAAATGGAGAAGCAGAACCACGGAATAAAGAGAATATTGGAGGAGTTTTATGAATAATATCAATCTCAAGTTGATCTCCATTTACAGTTCCTATCTGCAGAGGATACCAATGATAAATCATACGATCTGTACCATTAATTGGTAACCAATTCTTCTCACAAGGCTTATCAAATGGTGATTTCATTAATACGCAGTTGGTAAAAGGGTCGTTATATAATCCTCTGACCATATATACTTGCGCTCCATCATACTCCTGAGTATTTGCAATGAAACACAGCTCTTGGTTTGAGTTGGTATATAATCGAAGATCTTCAAATCCTTTTACATTTGTTTCTTTTTTTGTAAGAGCAATATCATCTCCTGAAATTGGAGTGTATGTTTCTCCATCAAATTTGGTATTGTAGGTTTGCACACACTGACCATCTGGAGTTCTATAATCTCCATTTTCCATCCAGTAATTTATGTAACGCAAATTTACAACATCTCCCAATACTGAAACTGCACTCACTTTAAAATCCGGACCCCAAACTTGTTTTGTAGTATCGAATGGTACAATCGTTGAATTCTTAAGAGGAGTTGCATAGAATACAAGATTTGATAATACATTTCCCATATGTTGATGTATTTTCAACATACATTGAGTAGAGGATAACAAGCCTTCTCGTCTATCACTCTTAACATAGTAATCCAATATAGATTTTTCATAATAGAAAAGACCTTCGTAGACATCTTTTTCAATAAAAAGACCATCTGTTGAAAATGGCTTCTCAATACCTCTACGCATATATTCGTATGCCTTGTAATGATCTCCTACTTCGCGGAAATATTTAGTAAGTTTATAAAGAGATTCTGCTCTTTCTGGTCTAAACTTATAAGCCTTCAACATCCACTGTTCAAATTTAATTGGATCTTCAAGAGTCAAATATGTTTGTGCAATCATATACATCGAATACCAAATCTCTTCAATCCATCCACCTGCATGAATACGCCGTTTATACATATTGATACAATCACGAAGTCTTCCAAGACTGTGATAGGTTTGAGCAAGATAGAACATATAACGAACATTACCAGGTTCTTCATTCAACCCTTCTTCTAAAAGACGCATATCTCTTTCAAATTTATCAGATTTACAACCACCATCATTTCGATCATCGATATAACAGACTGATTTTGGCAAAGAAGACGACGGACCTGCCCAATATTCGTGGGTTACACTGACACATTTCCAAGGATAGTCCATTCTTACCAAACGAACATTTGGATACTCTAAGTTTCCTGCACATTGAATAACCGTATATCCAGGTTCAGTGAGTTCCTGCTGTTTTAATGTTCCTGGAACAAATACCATATCCGCATCAAGTAGCAGACCATAGTAATCTTTTAAAGACTCTTTTCCGTGTATTGTTTCCAAATATTTTTGAGCAGCATCAAAACTGAGTGATCGATTCAGCCCAAAATTCTTCCATTCTGTTTTTGTGAGACACCCATTTCGTGTCTTTAAAAACTCTTCTGCAATTTCACAGGTTTTATCAGTCGAGCCAGTATCACAAATACAAAACGCATCCACAAGGCCCTCTACCGCCTCCAAACATCTTTTTAAAATCCGCTCTTCATTGCGAATCATTAAAATAAGAACCAACTTCATGCGTCCGTTTATCTAAACTATGTACCTCATCTCTAAATAAATGAGTACTGAGTTCGTAAAACAAACCCTTCGCGAGAACCTCTCTCGTGTTTTGATTCCTCATATCGCCGACGGTCTCTGGAGCATCTACGACAATGCCAAGATTGCCTGTGAGAGAAACAAGCAGCCAGAACAGACTATCAAGACATTCCAGAACCTTCTCACTCGTGTTCCTCAATGGACCGATGAAACCTTGAAAGCAGAAATTGACCGTATCTCAACCGCCTCTAAATGTGATTACATTGAAGACCTCTTGCTTGGTGTCTTCGTCAGTTACATTCGTGCATTTGCCAGTATGCAGAATTTAGAAGACACTCATGTTGATATTCACTTTGAACGCCCGTCGGTTGATAAGTTCATTCACGCTCTCTACAAATCTGCGGCTCGTTCGTCCTGGTCCAATGCCTACCTTTTCAAGACCATTGCGGTTCCATCCGAACAACAGGCAAGAAATCGTCGTGAAATTGAATCTATGTTGGGCAACTGCTTGAACGAAGTCATTGACAGTTTCATTCCTTGGAAAGAGATTTCAAAGGCATATTTCCAAGCCCGTGTCGCTCCTGCTCCTGCTCCATCTCCTGCTCTTGAACCCGTTCCAGAAGTCAAGAAATCTGAAGAACCCAAGAAAGAGGTGGAATTTGCAGAAATTGATGAAGTGGAAGAGTTTGAGGATGAAGAAGAGGATGAACCAGAAAAGTTACAACTTGGAGAAGAGATTAGCTTGGATGTCGCAGACCCAGAACCTGAAGAAGAGGAAGACCTTGAAAAAGAGTTGGCGAAGAAAGCGTCCATTGAAACTGTCTCGTTGAATTTGTGAAACTAAAAAGCGGATTTCACAACAAAGATGGATTATCAAACACTTGCCATTGTGGCACTTATTGTTGCGTCTGTCGCCATCGTGTTGTATGTGTGGGACCGCCGAAGTCGCAATGAATCGGTTGATTGGAGCAGTGCTACGAAACTTGGATTAGGAGCAGGTGGTATTGCCACAGGTGTTGCGTATGCAGTAGGAACAGACGAAGCAGCTGAGGTTGTGGAACAGGTCACGTCCACCGTGCAAGATATGTTCGTAGGAAAACCAGGATTTTAAGAGAATACAATCTATACTAGTATGGACCAACGAGTAACCGTCGTGTTGACTTCTTGTGGAAGAGCTGATCTTCTCAAGAAGACAATTGAATCTTTTTTACAATTCAATACTTACCCAATCAAAGAATGGATCATCACAGAAGACAGTGGTGTTCCAATGACTGAATTGATGGAGAAATATCCGGACTTTACTTGGATTATTAAACCTCATCGTGGTCAAATGGCGTGTATTGATGATGCCTATTCTCGCGTTACAACTCCATACATTTTCCATATGGAAGACGATTGGGAAACCTATGCACCTGGTGTGATTGAAGCATCGTTTGAAGTGATGAGCGATAAGGTGAGTGCTGTGATGTGCCGTGAATGGGATGATCGTATTTACAAGATGTCGGACAATCCACCCTTTCTAGACTGTTGGGGAGGTTGGGGATATTACAGTTTCAATCCTGGTCTTCGCAGAACATCAGATTTTCAAACTATTTTCAAAGGTTCTTTTTCAGGATTCACAGGAACCGATGGATTAGCAGCAGAAAGGGCAATCAATGACCACTGCAGAGAACTGGGTTATAAAATGGCACTCACTCAAAATCCTGCAGGATTCCTTCGTCATATTGGAGATGATCGACACGTTGAAATCTCAAATATTCGTATTGGATTGAATATGATCGTAAAAGATGAGGCACATGTGATTGAAGAAGTTCTTACTATGACTCTGCCTCTTATCGATACCTACTGTATTGTTGATACCGGTTCAACAGATGATACAGTCAAGAAAATTAAGGACTTCTACAAGAAACACAATATTGAAGGAAATGTCTATTCAAGAAAGTGGGTTGATTTCGGACACAATCGTTCAGAAGCTCTGAAACTCTGTGATGGCAAGATGGACTACATTCTAGTGATTGACGCAGATGACATTATTAAATTTCCATCGAATGGTCGTGAATTGTTGAGAAGTTACCTGCAAAAAGGGCCAAGTTGTGTAACCTTTATGTTTCATCAAAAAGAGTGTTTCTATCGAAGAGGACAGATCTTCAAAGCAAATGATGGATGGAAATACAAGGGTGTACTCCACGAATATGCTACCAATGATAAACCTAGAAACGAGTTGCATTTGCCAGAAGATTTCACTATGAGTTGTCGTCATATTGGAGCACGTAACACTGCTGACAAAGTCAAACGAGATATTTCAGTGCTTAGAAAAGCACTTGAAAAGGAACCTGATAATGAACGATACGTATTCTATTTAGCACAGACCTATTTGGATGACCAAAACTTTCCAGAGGCAATAAAATGGTACAAAAAGCGATATGAAATGGGACGATGGCACGAAGAGATGTATGTTTCTGCTTTGTGGATATCTCGACTTACCAAATCAAAAGAATGGGCTTGGAAGGCTCACGAATGCAATCCTGAAAGAAATGAGTCTCTCGTGAGTTATGTTTCTCAATGTCGTGAAAAAGGAGAGTGGTCAAGAGAATTGTTGGCGATGGCAATGTATGCAGCATCCATACCGAAACCTACATCACAAGTTCTATTCTTTGAACCTGAGATGTATGACTGGAGAGCATTGGATGAATTATCAATCGTAGCATTTCATTGTGGAAGACACGATATCGCAAGAGATTGTTCTATTCGACTTCTTAATGAAGGTAAACTACCAGACCATCAGCGACCAAGAGTAGAAGCGAATTATGCTTCAATCAAGAGATAAGGCGTTCCAACTGGAATGCTTGGAATCTGATAAAAATTGAGTCGTCCAATTTCTTTCTTAGGAACAGCATCCTTGCAGTAACGTGCAATTGCCTTGTATAGATCAAATCCGTGATAGCGATCGTGGTTATCCCTCTGCTTTCTAAACATAATTGATGATCCATCTGGCTGTTTCATCCAATCTTGAAAGACATTGAAAAGTGGATGAGTATAACTGTGATCGGGTCCTTCCGGAAACATATCCCAGAAGAGAGACGTTGCTAATCTTGACAAATCAAACGAAGGACAAGCAGGAATGAATGGAACTTCTGGATAGTGATACGGTTCCATATTATACTGACCTCCTGCCTCTTCATTCACATCAAATTGACTGCTCATAAACGTCTTGGACTCTTTCATACCTTGAAGTTTGATGGAAACAATTGCTCTATCAAAATCAATTATCTTCATGATGTATCCAAACGTAGGCACTTTATAGCAAACGCCTTCTACGTTGTAATAGAGATGTTCAATTGTTGTACTGACCCCCATGATGTTGTTGCCGTGGAGGTCGTTGTGGGTGAGACCAAAGTTACGTTGAGCGTAAGCGAGCCCAAATACTACCTGTGCTATCCATGCTATGTGTTTTGCGGAGTCCGTTGGCTCTTCTTCAAGCAATTCGTAAAAGGTCTTATCGCACTTTTCCATGACGGTAGTGACCACAGGGAGATTGCTGAAAGTAGCCCAAGCAAATGAATCCTCTTCATCATCATCTTCCATATCTTCATCCTCTTCATCCTCACAATCACAGGACTCAATATCAAAGACATCATACGGAGAATCGTCTTCTTCATCATCTTCATAGTCCTCATCATTCTCCTCATTTTCTCCACTAATGGATTCAAGATGAGAAGGATTATCAACATGTTCTGCTTCAATATCTTGAACATCCAATACCATATCAGATGTATCCTCCAAGATAACAGTCGGTCTCTGACTGCGAGTATGAGTAAAGGTTTCATCTCCATTAGATGTCTTCACTTTCAATTCAAAGGTCTTGCCAATATTCTCACCGAACCAAGTCTTGTCCGACAGGTCATCGTAGTCATCTGAAATATCAATCGTATGCTTATCAACCACACCTGTATAGACTCCATAGACCTTTGGAAAGTGGATACATCCCGATTCTGAAAGAGCAATAGAAGTGATCGCTCCAACATAGGCCGCGTTGTGTGGGCTCTGAGTGCGTTCTCGTATTTCCTCCTCCACTTCTGTTGGCTTTGGAAGACCAATGGCTCCATAATCTCCTCTCATCCATCGCAGGTGGTTGAGAATAGAGGTAGTCTTGCGATGAATAGGAACAACCTTGCCACGCGTAGTACGAATATTGTCCTTGTCAATAATTGTGTCAATCTCGTCCGTCAGTTTGACACCATATGAAAATACATCGTTCAAATTGTCTGTCTTGAACAGTTTCTCCAACGGTGGAAAAAAGGGCTGTAATTTAGAAAATCCCCAATGTTTTCCATCAATTGCCTTGCACCGATGCAATTTCATTTGGACCGGTGTGGTCCGCAACTCTTTTCCCATTATTTGTTTGGCTAGGCAATCAATATCCAAAAGCAAACGCTCGTTGAAGTTACTTGTATATTTTCTGTTGTGGGTTTTAATAGGATGAATTTCCAGTTAAGAAAGTTTAACATCGATATGATCAAGGATCGGTGTGATATCGATTCTCGTAAAAGTCCTATGATCGTCGTCATTGGTAAAAAGGATACGGGCAAATCCTTTTTGGTAAGAGATATTCTCTACAACGTTCAAAGTCTGTTTCCTGTAGGCACAGTTATCTCTGCCACAGAAGCTGTCAATGAATTTTTTCAAAGTATGGTGCCTTCCAAACTTATTCACGATGAATACAAACCTGAAATCGTGAAAAATGTTATCAAGCGTCAGATGAATGTCAAGAGTACTCGTAACAAGGACAAACTCTCAAAGGGTGGTAACTCAAACATTGACCCTCGTGCGTTTCTTATTCTGGATGACTGTCTGTACGCTGCAAAAGAGTGGATGAATGAAGAATCTACTCGGTATGTGTTTATGAACGGTCGTCACATTGATTTGATGACGATTATCACTATGCAGTATCCTCTTGGTATCACACCAAATCTGCGTACTCAAATTGACTTTGTTTTCATTCTGCGTGAGAACATCGCAACCAATCGTAAGAGAATTTACGACAACTACGCAGGTATGTTTCCAACTTACGATATGTTCTGTACATTTATGGATCAATGTACGGAGAACTATGAAGGCCTGGTTATCTGTAATAATGTTACCTCAAACAAAATAGAAGATCAGGTGTTTTGGTATAAAGCATCGGATCATCCACCATTCAAATTATGTGATCA
>Ga0214174_100028_pt1 | contig 22127 bp, 24 predicted proteins | sample TroBogEpilimnion_14_FD_153012 | JGI IMG/M metagenome (GOLD analysis project Ga0214174, IMG submission 153012) | Freshwater microbial communities from Trout Bog Lake, WI - 31JUL2007 epilimnion | ecosystem: Environmental > Aquatic > Freshwater > Lake > Epilimnion/Euphotic zone | place: Trout Bog...
CACCCCCTCCCCCGCCATGGCCGCCAAAACCGCCGTGAGATTGTGCCCGTATTCCACAAGCACCACCCGCCGCGCGAGCTGATGCACCGTCAACTCGGTCACGGATAGACCGCCCAAAAAGTAAGTTCGGAACCACCAGCGGTCCACGCGCTCCCGCAAGTAGCGCCCTCCTCGACATCATCAGCGATGGCCCGCAAAATGTCAGCCAATGCCACCGCGTAGAAATGGCCATCCATGTCTACAAACTCGGCACCATCGAGCGGGATTGATCCCAGATTGAAACTACCCATTATTGCACCCCTTAGGGCTCACCCGGTCCCCCGGTTTGGTGCATTGTGCACCAGCTCCCCCGGTAGGTCACGAACCTTCGCCGCCGTACTGCGCGGGCCGGGGGAATACTTCAGACTACTTACAGCACCACCACGCCGCCACGAGCGGCACGAGGACGAGCACGAGGGACCAAGGTTGCCCAGGCACGAGCGGCCACGTCATCACCGGCCACCAGCGGCAAGCCACACGAGCGAACCAGCGAAACCGGCCGGGACAGCCACGACGAGAAAGATCCCGCCACCTATGTCGGAACTAGTTTCAGCCCAGACAGCCACCAGCGCCCCCACGAGCGCCGCCGCAGTCCACCCGGCACGAGCGGCCGCGAGCCGCTCCCGTCGAGTATTGCGGCCGCTCACGATGCCACCCGAGCACCAGCAACGAGCGAACGAGCGAAGCGACGAGCGGCCGCGAGTGTTTCAAACGTCCCGACTCGCTCACAACCTACCGCCGCGTCATCATCCCACACGCTTACCCGGTACTCGCGAGGCCCGTAGGGAGGTTGCACCGAGTCCACGAGGAACCGCCCAACGATTACGTCATTGTATCGAGCCCCGAAAAATCGGGAAGTGTCACGAGCGAAATAGAACTTGCCCGCTCGCTCATGAGCCGCGCGAAGTGCCCCAAGTGAAGTCCAAGGGCCAGGTACCGCGTGGCGCGTGACGTAGCTCGGCTCAGTGTCGCCCGTATGCAGGTACCCCGTCACGATAGCGCCCGGTTCTACCCGGTACATGGTGCCGTAAGGCTCCTCGCTCACTTTTACCCAATCTTGCATTGCGCACCCCTTAGGGCTATCTACTGCCTGGAGTGTCCAGGCATGGCTCCCCGGTCAGGTCACGAACCAACGCCGCCCGAAGCGGAACCGGGGACAAACTACCGAACTACACGCGCCCCCATTGAGGCCACCGAACGCCGGAACAATGGCAGGACCTCGCGCCGCGTGTAGCCGTAATACGTTTCAGTATGGAACCACTCCCCGGTTCCATCGTCCACGAGCGCACACACGCGCAAAGCGCCCTCGGCGTTGCGATCCACCGTGTACGCGCTCACGAGACCCGCACCGGCATCAGCAGGTACGAGAAGCGGCCAGCGAACGCGAACAGCCCCGGCCGGTTGCGATCAGACACGGAAACCCGCACCGGCACCTCTGCCGCGTCAAGCTCCAGCGCCTTAGAGATCTTCGCAAGATCCGCCAAGAATGACGAATTGAACGCCACGAGGTAGTCGCCCGCCTGCCCGACTTCAGCAGGCCACGAGGCCGGGACGAGCTGCCGCCAGTCGGGATAGGTGCCTTCCACCACGTCGCCCCAGAACACATCGCCCGCAGGGTACGCGACCGAGAAGCGCCGCCCCTCGACATCGAGCACCAGCCCGGAAGCGTCACCATCGAGCGACCCGGTGCCCCGCTTAGGAGCCTTCCAAGCCTTCAGAGCCCGCACGAGATCAGCGGCCGACAGCGTGCAGGAGTCAGGAGCGAACGACAGCGGCCCCCAGCCCATGCGGTAGGAGTCAGTCGCGACCGCCACGCCGGGAGCATTGAAGCCGGGAGCCGTTGCCCCTTCCAAGTGCACCGAAGCGATCAGCGGCCGCCCCGGATCAGAGGACGCACAGAGCGCCGCAGCCCGCAGCACTCGCACGTCGTTATTAGTGAGCATGTAGCCCATGAAATCACCCCTTAGGGAACTCTCATTAGAGAGGCCGGGAACGTCCCGACATGGACAGCATACACACGAGCGCGCACACTGTCAAGGCACTTGACACCACGAGAGAACGCGTGTACCATTACACCAGCGGTACCAATGCCGCCCGAATGAAAGCAGGTACCATGACCAGCAAGACCGAAGGCCTTAGGTGGCTCAGCACACCTGGCCACGCCTACCTAGTTGTCACCCTTGACACCGCCACGGCCCGCCGGTGCTCCACAGGCTACGACTACGCCGCCGGGGGAGCGATCTACCTTGAGGAGGACATTAGCGCCGGAGTGTACATCGAGGCCCAGAAGCTAACCGCAGACGAGTGGCGAACCCTCCCAGACTACGAGGGAGAACTACCACGCAACGCCACGCGCCTGGAAGCGGGCGACCTCGGAGCGGCCAAATTGAGCGCCTTAGGGTACGCACGATGAATAACGTTCAGCACGAAGTCACCAAGTAGCACCAGAACCAAAACCAGCACAAGCGCCGGGGGAGCAGCCAGCCCCCGGCACCGTCGCGCCCAGACACCAACGGCCCGCCAGCTTATTGACGCGCACCAAGCCGCCGGAAGTAATCCCGCCCGCCCGCACCTAATCGCGTTGCCGCCAGCGGTCTCCCATACGCGTCGACCATGTCGCCGGATAGATCACGGGCCACTGTTGCCAGTGTTAGCCGTTCGTGTAGGGAGCGATACACCACGCCGCCCCGCTGCCAATCCCGTGAAGGTGTCGAAGCAAAGCGCCGACAGAGCTACGTCATTCTCGCACCGTGTTGCCATAGCCAATTGTCCGTAATTGTCCACCATCCCCTCCCATACCCGCCTAGACGCTTGCCAGCTGCCCTAAAACGTTACGATTTACTGTATGAACGTGCTCGGTCGAACGTGCCACGAGCGAACCGGTAGTGTGCCGAGACGGGGGGCCTGTTCAATGCCCAGTTAGACCCCTCCGTAAATCCGGTCATTTCGTAGTCTTTGCAGGGGAAACGCTAGAACGGCGTACTACGGTGTGATGACTTCTACCGGCGATTTGGGGGTGGTACTGACGAGGTGACGCAACCTACAACAGGATCGCTTACAGACGATTACAGGGGGGTCTCGTGGCCTTCTGGCGTATTCAGGGAACGCGTGTCTATGAAGGTGGTGAGTCGTAGCGGATTGGGAGGCAGTCGAGGACTGCGGTGGTTGCGATTTCGGCTCGCTTGCGGTAGATGGCTCGGGTCATTTCCGGCGCGTCCCCCCAGTGTCCTTCACCGTGGTCGGCTTTCCACAGGCTGAGGGCAACCCAGTTGATGATCTGGCTCTTAGTCACCGGACAGCACTTTTACTGAGGCCCGGACTTTTTCGTGCAGCTCCTTGATGGTGCCATCGTTCACGATGAAGTCATCGCAGTCATCTGCCGTGATGGAGTTCTCGGTCGGCCCGCCGAGGTTCTCAACGCCTGGTCGCTCGATCCAGATGATCTTGCCATCCCACCATTTCACCATTTCCCGTTCGTTGGGGAAACGGACATCGGTGATGGAGATGTTGCGCTCGTAGTCCCCGGTGGCCTTGGAAAGGTCAATGGTTGCGCTCAGGTGGTCTACGAAGATGTAGGGGCTGATGTCCCGAGCTGCCATCCCCAACTCTTGCAGGAGCCTTCTGACTTCCGGCGCTTCCCTCTTTGCCTTGTCCCAGCCGACCCGCTCGATGACCTCTTTGAGCCGGACAGCATCCCCCTCGTGGGTCTCGTAGAGCACTGGGTCAAGCCGGAGGAGCATCTGTCTCAGCGCATCAGCGAAGGCAAATGTTGGATACGACAATGCCTCAGCAGCAGCGTTCTTTCCTGCGCCAGCGAGTCCTGCGAAGCCTACGATCATGGTGGCCCTTTCTCTGCAAATTTTTTCTTGCCCCTCACTTGCAAGCCTAGTCGCTCCCCTGTATGGTGTCAAGCGAACCACCCGAAGATCCAACCCGGTTCTCCGGCTGACGGTGGGGACATTCTTAGGGTTTGGGGTCTGAACTGCCCGGCCCCAGCCCCTAAGACCAGACACGCCAAGCGAGAGGAATGACTGAATGGCGATTATCAGAGGGCCAAAGCCCAGCAATAACTACGTTGTCGTGAGCAACGACATGGCGAGGAATGACCAACTCTCGTGGGAAGCCAGGGGCCTGCTGCTCTACCTGCTGTCCCACGCCGAGCATTGGGAGGTCAACGTCAAGCAACTTGTCCAGCAGTCGCCCAACGCTGGTCGAGACCGGGTGTACCGGATCATCAACGAGCTGGTGGAGGCTGGCTACATCGTGACCCAGCAGAACCGCAACAACTACGGGCAGATGATGAGCATGGACTACATCGTTTACGACGCTCCAGCCGCACCAGCATCCACCGCTAACGGCTCCACCGCTAACGGCTTTTCCGTTCACGGCAAACACGGATGCATAAGAAGTACTATTCCTAAAGAAGTACTATCTGTAAGAAGTACTATAAATACAACGATCATTTCGTTTTCTGAGATGTGGAAGCACTACCCACGCAAGATCGCCAAGGGAGCTGCTGAGAAGGCGTTCGCTGCCCGGCTGAAGGAGGGTGTTGACCCTTCGCTGCTGCTGGAGGCCACCGAGAACTACGCCCGCACCTGCAAGGGCAAAGAGAGCCGGTACATCCTCCACGGCTCGACCTTCTACGGCCCTGACGAGCGATGGAAGGACTACCTCCCTGGTGGCGCTGGTCTGCTAACATCAAAGCCAATGAGCGTTCTCGCAGAGTTCGCAGAGGAGGAAGAATGACCAAGAAAGAGCTTGCCCAAGTGCTCGCAGTCCTTTCCGCCGCTTACCCTCGGTGGGAGATCACCGAGGAGTTGCCGGTGGTCTACTACGACCTGCTTGGGGACTTGGACATTGCAGTCCTGCGCCAAGCAGCGAGGGAATGGGCGATGGTTGAGAAGTGGCCTCCCACGATTGCTGACCTGCGCCAGAAGGCAGCATCCATTTGCGGCTACCTCGCCCCGACCAGCGGGCAGGCATGGGCGGAGATCATGGCCGCAATCCAGAACGGCTCCTACAACTCCTGGAGCCACCCCAGCATCTCCAAGGCAGTTCGGCAGTTCGGCCTGCAAGAGATCCGCTTCTCAGACAACCTCAGCGTGACACGAGCACAGTTCCTGAAGGTGTATGCTGAGATTGAGAAGCAAACCAACCAGCAGGTAATCCTGTCCCCCAAGTTAGAAATCGGAGCAGCCAATGACGTTTCTCGACATCAACTACCGCCTTACCAAAACGATGTTCGACTGGGGGCAGGAGCAGGGCCTGACCATCAACCTCAGCGCCTCAACCGTTCGGTTCAGGGAGTTCCACCACAGCCAGCAAACGCAGGCGCAGGACTGGTTTGACCTCTGGAAGCGGTGGGTGCTTTCCGAGGAGCACCGCTTCGCCGGTCTGCCGGAATACCACGGCACCTACTACGCCTTCCCCGATCCCGAGCCAGACACATGGGATGGCAACCCAACCCCAATGCCCGAGTACCTTGTCCAACAAATCAACGAGCTGAAAGTGAAAATGAATGCCAACCGATAGCCCCCGCAAAGTCCGGTTCCACTACCCCGAGGTCGTAGTTGTCCTCGCCAACGGCGATGAGATCAGCCACCCAGATGTCGGGTTCACCGTCAACGATGGTCACTGTGTTATCGTTGGCCCAGACTCGTTGTGGCGGCACATCTACGCGCCGCAGACATGGAACGAGGTTTACGGCGATGGAAACCCCAAGGAGCACTAGTGACCCAGTACCGCAACAGCCTCATCCGCCTCATTGCCCCTGCGCTTGTTGGTGCGGCGACTGGTTTGTCCTCGACGGTAGTGAAGCACCTGAACCCACAACTGTTGGCCGTTATCTCGCCCGCAGCTGCTTATCTTTACTACGCGCTGGCCGCTGGGTTAGAGAAGCGGTATCCGTGGGCATCACGCTTGCTCGTGTTGCCGCGAGTCCAAGCCTCTGCCACTGTCGCCGCTGCCCCAGTTGCACCAGTCGCAGGCGGTAGCACTCCAGCAGCATGACCACTCCCGCACAGAAGCGGATGGTCATTCGGCTTCTCTCTGAAGGCTTCTCATACCGAGAGACCGCCAAGAAAGCCGGAGTCAGTCTCTCCACCGTCCAGCGGTGGATGAACCAAACCAAGGGTGTCCCGACAAGCACCGTTGGTAAGGAGCGCACCGAGGCGAAGCGGATTGAGGAACTCCCCGGCCCCATTCCCTTTGCTGAGTTGCGCCCGGAAGCGGCCCGCGCATTAGAGGACTTTACTTACTTTCAGAGAAGGTACTTCGGGCGGGTCGCTACTCCGTGGCAGGCAGAAGCCGCCGAACGGATCGCCGCAGCACTTGACACTCCCGACGAGGAATACTTCGTCATCAACGCCCCTCCTGGCTCGGGTAAGACCACGGTGTTCACCCACGACATTCCCATCTGGCTGACTTGTCGAGACCGCAGCCTCCGAGGACTCATCGGCTCCGCCAACCAGCGAGCAGCACAGACCCACGTCAACCGCATCAAGAGAACCCTGATGCGAACCATGCCGGAGCAGGCTCCCCTGCAAGATGTCCGCAGAGGTCGAGCCGTAGATGCCGAGAGCACCGTGGCGCTGGACTTCGGGCGCTTCCAGCCACTTGACCGAGAAGTCTGGAACCGAGATGCCCTGATTGTCATGCAACACGATGATATCGGTGCTATCACGGAAAAGGAACCAACGTGGTCTGCCTACGGTGAGGACTCCGGCTTCCTTGGACAACGCTTCACCTTCGTCGTATGGGACGACCTCGTGACCCCCAAGTCCGTCGCAACGGTGGAAGCCCGAGAGAAACAACAAGCTCACTGGTCACAGATTGCTGAGACCCGTCTGGAACCCTCCGGCGTTCTCCTGCTCCAAGGCCAGAGGCTCGCCCCCGATGACCTCTACCGCTACGCCCTTGATCTGAAGTCGGGTGAGTTTGACGAGGAGGAGGTCAAGTACAACGACCGAGGCGAGGAGGTCGTGACTGACCGAGGCGACCGGAAGTACAAGCACATCATCTTCCGAGCGCACTACGAGGACAGGTGTGAAGGCGAGAAAAGCCCCGACCACCACCTGAACAACGCTCGACCCTACCCAGAAGGGTGCCTCCTTGACCCCCGGCGCTTGCCGTGGAAGAAGATCAAGGCGCTGGAAGCAAACCCCATCAACAACTTCCGAACGGTGTATCAGCAGGAAGATGTAGACCCTGCCAACGTCCTCGTGCAGGGAGAGTGGATCTACGGCTCCGAACGCTTTCCCGGTTGCCTTGACCGCCAACGTGACCTTTGGGAACTGCCACCAGGAGTCTCCAGCGATGGCCTCATCATCATGGCTTCATGCGACCCCAGCCCCACGATGTACTGGTCAGTACAATGCTGGGCTTATGACCCGGTATCAGAGTTCCGGTATCTGATCGGGTTCCACCGAGGCAAGATGGACGCTCCCGACTTCCTTGACTTCAAGCAGGACACCGGAGAGTGGACAGGTCTTATGGCCGACTGGCAGGAACAGTCCCGCAGGGCAGGGCTAGAAATCCAAACATGGATTGTCGAGGTGAACGCCGCAGCAAAATTCCTCCTCCAATACGACCATGTGCGCCGCTGGCAAGCCAAGAACGGCGTGGACATTATCCCCCACACCACAGGCCGCAACAAGACCGACGAGGAGTTCGGAGTGCAAACACTCGCTCCGCACTATAGATACGGTAGAATTAGACTACCTGCCTCCATGCAATCCAAGCAGCGTATCATGCCGCTGATTGACGAGGTGACGAAGTACCCCCATGGACGAACGGATGACTGCGTGATGGCCCAATGGTTCTTTGAGTGGAACCTTCCAGATGTCACACCCAAGGGAGCGTATAACGCTGCCCCTGTGTGGCGACCATCATGGGTGACGAAGTGAAGTCGCCCGAGGAAATCATGCAGATGTTCCAGGAGAGGAAGGTCTCTCGTGGACAGTGGTGGAACAAGGCCGACGAGGTGCGCCGCCACTACAACGGCGAAGTCGTAGTCCCGCTGCCCGAGCTTGACGATGTTGAGAAGCCTGCGGTAGCAAACCTGCTCTCAATGGGTGTCGAGCAGATGGCGATGCGAGTTGCCTCCGTGACCCCTGATGTGTCTTTCCCTTCCCTGCGCCCCGGCTTCAAGGCATGGGATCAGAAGGCCCACGACTCCCGGCTCGCCATCAAGGGCATCTGGGAAATGAACCAGTGGAAGATCAAGATGCGCCGGAGGGCAAGGTTCCTCATCGCCTACGGCTGCTCACCCGTCACCATCACTCCTGTCTCCCCCAACGGCGATGATCCGAGGAAGATCCCGTTCCTCCGAGTCCGCAACCCCCTGTCTGCCTACCCCTCGGCGCTCCTTGACGCTGACTCCATGGAGCCGCAGAACTGCATCTTCCACGACCAGAAGCCTCTTCTGTGGCTGAAGCAGAACTACCCTGACCAAGCCGGACTGATCTACAAGGGCGAGAAGTTCAACGACACCAGTCTCTTTGACATCTTGGAATACGTTGACGATGAGGAAACCGTCATCATCTGCGTCGGCAGCCAGAGGAACCCCGGCACTCGCTACGAGCCGAGCCACGGCACCTCCGTCACCGCCCTCCTAGAGCGCATCCCGAACCGGGCTGGCATCTCGCCCGTGGTCTTTCCCGGCCGCGTAACGCTGGATCGTCTAGCGGGGCAGTTTGACGGTACCCTCGGGATGCACCTCCGAGCAGCAAAGTTGGACGCACTCAACACCATCGCCATCTTCCGTGGCGTGTTCCCCGAGGTCTGGGTTGAGGGCAACAACGCCGCCCGCAGCCCCCAAATCCTTCAGTACGCCGATGGCAAGCAAGGGCAGGTCGGCATCATCAAGGATGGCCGGGCACAGCAGATGCTCCCCCAAGTCGGTCAAATGGGGATGCAGCTCCTTGACCAACTGGAGCGAGCGCAGCGCCTGAGTGCAGGTATCCCCGCCGAGTTCGGTGGCGAGTCACCGTCAAATGTCCGTACAGCCCGTCGAGGCGAGATGGTGCTCGGCAACACGGTGGACATGCCCATTCAGGAGTACCAAGAAATCTTTGAGATTTCCAGCGAGGCAGAAATCCGCCGCATGGTGGCCGTACAGAAGGCGTACTACGGCAAGAAGGCTTCCATGTTCGTGTTGCCGGGAGATGGCAAGGTTCTCCGAGAGGACTACATCCCCGACGAAACCTTCGTCACCGACTTCGCCAAAGTCACCTACCCCTTGCCCGGCACCGATGCCAACGGCCTCGCAGTTGCTATTGGTCAGAAAATCGGAATTGGCATCATGTCTACCGAGACCGGCATGGAACTTGACCCCACCATTGACGATCCTGCTCGTGAGAAGCACCGCATCATCATGGACGGTCTGGAGAAGGCTCTGCTTGCCGGAGTGGAACAGCAACTTACCCAAGGCCAGATGGACCCAGTTCTCGTCGCTAAGATTGCAACCAAGTTGACCGACCCAGAAATGAGTCTTGCCGATGCGATTACCGCAGCCCATGAGGAAGCGCAGAAAGAACAAGCGGCTCAACAGCAGTCGCAACAACAGGCTGCTCAACAGCCCGGAGGTGGCGCTCCGCAAGGCATGGCAGACCCCTCGCAGATGGCGGGTATCAACCAGACTCCCCCTGCTACACCGTCTGACCAAAAGCCAGAACCCCAACCTTCTATCGCCCCACCTCCCCAAGGAGCCATGGACTTGAAGTCCCTGCTCGGCGCACTAGGCGGAGGCGCAAGTGCCGCGTAAGGCCAAGCCGAACCGTACTGACCTGAACGTTCCCAAGGTCACTGTCCCTGGACAGGACTACGGAAAGCAGGCTGCACAGGCGCAAGCCATGAAGGTCGTGCCGATGGCCGGGCAGGAGATGGCACCAGCGCAGATGGCAGCTCAGGCGGCGCAGGCACCACAAGCAGCACCGCAGGCACCCGGCCCCGACTTCTCCGCATTGAAGTTCCTGCACCCAACCGAGCAGCCCGATGTCCCTATGACTCACGGACTTGACGTTGGCCCCGGCGCAGGTTCAGAAGCGATGGGAATGTTCCGCAACCCCACGGCTTCCATCTCTAGCCAGTTGGCTGCGCTCGCCAGAAGTCCCTACGGCACACCGCAGATCGCTGCCCTCGCACAGACACTCCAGCAAGCAGGTCTGTAATGGCTCAACCAGTTGAAGGTTCCTCGGAGGACATCCAACAGGACTACGCCAAGAACACGGCTACCGCTGCCGAAATTCAAAAGGGTGTTGCTCAGGGCATTATCAAGCCCACTCCGACACAGGAGCAGCAGCAAGAGCATGGTCAGTACACGACCATTACTCCAGGCAAGCCAGTTGAACTTCCTTTTGGCCTGACAGTTAGCACTCAAAAGCCCATTACTGGTTTGGGCAAACAGGGTCTCATGCCCGGCATGACTGCCAACCAACAACTTGCCGCCGCAGATGCTCGGGCTGAAGTCAACAAGAACCATCAGAACTGGCAAATGAACGCTTCGCTTGGCTCGGCGCTTCAGAAGGCTCCCTATCTTGTCAACCACCCCGAACTGTTGTGGGCCATTGTTCACAACCAAGACTTGCATGGGATGGTCAACCCACAAGACCTTGCCGGAATTCTAAAAGCCAAGTCGTTGTACGACGCAGCAATGAAGTCCTACGCTCACCAGACTTACTTTGACTTTGAGCAGTCGCAACTTCCGAGCGCCCACTTGCTCCCCGGCCTCATGGAGCATGTCGGCGGCAGCATCCAAGACATCATCAAGTCCATTCCCGGTGGCACAACCTTTGAGAAAGATGTCGCCCTGCCGGTCATGGGCGCAGCCGGATCAGTCCTTGGCTCTCACCCACTCAGTTGGGCACAGGGTCTTGACGAGAAAGCCAAGAAGCAAGTAGACGGACTTGGCCCCGCAGCCATCGGCCCCTCCAACATCCTCGGTGGCATTGACAGCGTTCTCGGGATGCTCAACGGCCTGTTCTCCGAGCCATCGCATTTCTACCGCTACTACGAAACGGTCAAGCAACTTCACGGTGAGGATGCCGCCCTCGCCGCCACAATGCCGATGATCTTCGGCGCTGGTGCAGGCGCAGCCGTTGGTCTTGCCGCAGGTGCTACTCCTGGTGCAGAAGAAGCAGCTCCAGAACTGGTAGGCGTTGCCGCAGATGTTGGAGCCACCGCCGCCGATGCTGCCGGAGCAACAAGCCAAGCCTCCGCTATTGCCAAAGCCATTCAAGAGATGAAGGATGCCGCCGCCGCAGTCAAGGCAGCAAAGGAGAACTTCTCCAGCCAGATTGAGCAGAGTGCCGCATACGAACGGTTCCTCAAAGCGAAGATGGCAGTCGAGCGAGTTGCCGCTCCAATCACCCGTGTCACCAAGCCAGTCACCGATGTCACCGGCAAAGTCATCAACAAGTATTCCATTGGTGGAGCAGAGCTCGGTGGGCAACTTGGCGGGCAAATTGTCTACCCCGACATTTGGAAAGCCACCCAAGACGGAACCAAGTGGGCGAAGGAACACCCGAACCTCGCTCCCACTTTCGGTCAAGCCATCCTCGGGCGACACAACTTCGCCTCTGGTGTTGTGGACTTCCTCATGTCGGTCGGAAGCCAAGACCCTCTCGGCGCAGCAGGCAGTTTCATTGGGCAGGCAAAAAGCGCAGAAGGTCTCGGCGGCATCTTCAACAGCATGTGGTCGGGAACTGCTTTCTCCAACGTAGACAAGGCCTACGAACAATACGGCGGTGTAAAGCGCAGCCTTGATGCCATTGTAGAAAACATTGACTCTCCGACCATGATCGCTCGGATTGACCCACGCCTAAATGATGTTGCAGGTATCTTGTCTAAAGCCAAGGTGGTTGATGCTGCCGGGGAAGTGGACAAGGCAGCAACTCTTGAAAACGTCAAGGATGCGTTCAAGCAACTGTCGGCGGTAGACGAAATCTTCACCACCGGCAAATTGCCCATGAGTTCTGCCATGGTGCTTCGAGCACGAATGATGGACACTAAAGCCAAGGGCTTGTTCAAGTTCATGCCTTCGTTTGCCAAGTTCTCGGGACACCGAGACGAGTGGGGTGTCTCTAACGACCACTTCACCCTTGGAGATGTCGGCGTTCTCCCAGCACTCAACAACGGTCTGCGCCACCTTGGGTTCAACAGGGAAATCGCAGATGCGGTGACTGATTACCTTTACAAGACCAAAGACCTTGGCGAGTGGATGAACGTCTACCGCACCGTGGTCAAAGGCAAGTACCAGATTGAAGCAGTCAAGACGCTTGCCGGAGCACGAGCCGCCGCCAAACTTGCACCGTCAGACTTCCAAGGGTTTTTTGAGGAGAACCGCCTTGATGCTTTCCTGCAAGAGTTAGACCCATCTCTCAACGAAGCAATTGACAAGGCCACCACTGAGGTCATGGGCTACGGCGGTGTGAACGCCGATGGTCAGTATCTCCAAGTCGGTCGGTCAGACCTCAGCTCAGTCGGTAGAGCTGGCGAGGAAGGTATTCGCTCCTATCGAGCAGGTGTCTATCAAGATGACCTCGGGCGCATCCGCCTCCCCAACTACACCACTTTCAACAAGGCACTCCATGATCTTGTAGACCACCTGCACAACAGCGTCGTGAAGGAACTTGACGTTCCTCTCCGTGTAGCACTTGGCGACAGGTACGCCGAGTTTGCCACCGCCGCCGCCGAAGATGGCATCGTGCTTACAGGCGACGAACTTGCCCCTGTCTACAGCGCAGGCCAGAAGTCTATGAAGATGGACAGGCTAATGGAGTCAATGAATTACTACATTGACAAGGGCCAAGGTCTGACCATGCGTGGTGTCTATGCGGTGAACAGCGTAGTCAATGATCACATCTTCAAGCCACTCGCCCTTGCCACTGGTGGCTGGGCAACTCGTGTGTCTGCATCTGAAGGTCTGCTCAACGCCATGCGCCAAGGGCCGATCAACATGAGCCTCTCGCACCTTGCCCAAGCTGGCGCTCGACACGAACGCGCAGTCCAATACTGGGGCGCAGAACTCAACCGCCGTGGTGTGATGGACATGGCTGCTCGCATCAACTATGTCATCGGAACCAAGGTATTCCGCATAAGTGACAACAACATGCGCTGGATGTCCTCGGAAGATGAAATGGGCGCTTTCATTGCCACGCTTCACGGCGTTATGGCCGGAGTAGAGTCCAGCATCCTGAAGGGCCTTGGCAAGCAAGAGTTTATGGACGCTGCGATCAAATCGCTCTACCTGAACCAAGGCCACATCGCCCCTCAGATGTTGGAGGGCGGTCACTCCATGGTGAACGACACCTCAATTCCAACCAAGGGTTCAGTCATTGGTCAAGACACTTCGGCTAAAGATGAGAAGCCAGTCGCCGCTTTCTTCCACCGTGATCGAGCACTTGACGGTGCGTACTACTCCAAGCGTGTCCGCATTTCCAACGACACTCACCGAGCCTTTGACCCTGCCGAGGATGGCTTTGTCACTCGACGGATGCTGTTCGCCAACAAAATTGGCCGTGACCCGGCAATGAGGGCTGCGCTTCCTCCGATGTACAACGCCTACGACGCTGCGCTAAAGGGCGGTGCTACTCGTGCGGAAGCATGGGCAGAGGCAGAGAAGGTCGGGGTCAAGGCGCACTACGACTTCATGCAGTCGCTCCCCGAAGCAACTCGCAAGATCTTCGTGCGCCAAGATGGTTGGACTCCCACCGATGCGCAGTGGCTTGCGGAACACCCTGGTCTCTCGCCGGAAGAAGCGCACTCCCAAGTCGCCATTGACGGTCTGAAGCAACTTATCGTCGGCCCTGAGCATGTTGAGCATCTCGGCGGGCAGTACCACGACACCAAATTGTTCAGCGACCTCGCCAACCGGCGAGTAGCCAACAAGACGTGGAAGCAGTTTGCGGACACCTACCACGCTGACGATACTGGGCAAGGGTTCCCCACCGGCTACTTCAGCCCCATTGTCGGCGGAGCTTCCGACCCTCTCAACGGCAACAAGTTCAGCAATCTGTTCGTTCACTTTGGCGAAGCGGTCAATGAGAAGATGACCGGCAACATCGTGACTCGACTCAGCCGTGAGCCGGTGTTCATCGTGGACTTCGCTAGGGAACTGAAACTCCTTGACGGTAAAGTCGCCGCAGGTATCTTGACCCAAGAGCAGGCGGACACGATGGCTCTCGCTCGTGCCTCACAGACCATGATCCGGTTTGTTCACAACCCTTACGACAAGTTGAAGTTTGAGTATGGGATGCGAATTTTCGCACCGTTCTACTTTGCCCAAAATCAAGCATGGCGGCGTATGGCTCGGCTCGGAGCCGTGGACATTGGAGCCTTTGAGCGGTACATCAAGACCATCTCCCAAGTCCTGAACTATTCCTACGCCGCAGGCCAATCGCAGGGTGGCTACCCCACGGTTCCGGTTCCTGGCTCGGCATGGCTGGTTGGTTTCGTGACCAAGTTCCTGACCGGCACCGCAGTCCCCATCGGCATCAACTTGTCGCTGGACTCGGCGCAGTCAGTCCTGCCCATTTCGCCGCAAGACAGCGCAGACCCCACCAACGCTTTGACTTCTCCCTCGGCGTTGCTGCACTCCCTCATCCCTCGCAGCGGCCCGACAGTGAACCTGCCCCTCAAATACCTGTTTGGCATGTTGCCCCTCAGTCCCGCAGTTGTTCAGAGCATTGACGATGCAGTCATCGGCCAAGCCGGTGAAAGTTCATCCATGCTGCAAGACCTCCTGCCCAACTCTTTCATTGACCACCTTCTGCAAACAAGCGCAGGCGCACTTGGAGCGGCATGGGGAAAAAACGGCAACAACATCTTGAAGGGTCAAGCCTTCGTATCGTCGTACATCACGGCTTCCAACGAGACTTGGCGCTACATCGTGGAGCAAAAGATCCAGTCTTTCAAGGATGCGGTAGAGGCACAGCATCCCAAGTGGGACACCGCCAGCGTCAACACATTGGCTCTGATCCAGTTTGCCAACTACTACGACCCTCGCAAAAACGGCAAAGCGTATAACCGTTTGTCGGACTTGATGAACGAGGTCAACCAAGCGACGTACATGCGGGCATACATCCGCTCCGGCCTTGGCTTCTTCAGCCCGCTGTCCTCCGAGATGGGTCGTGCCAATGCCAAGGTTGAGCAGCAGTACCAGAACCTCGTAAGCAATTTGAAGGGTGACTGGATTGCTGCACAGCAGCAATGGATTGCCGAGGATGCATCTCGCTTGCCTTACACGATCCTCACTACCACTTCGCAGACCTCCCGAGCACAAGGCATCAGTTGGCCGGAAACACATAATGCTCTTCAATGGATGCAACACAACGATGGTTTGGTCAACTCCTACCCAGCAGCTTCTCGTTTCCTCATGCCGCTCAACACCTTGCAGTCAAGTACTAATCCCTATTACTCCATCGGTGCTTTGTACCAGTTGCAGAATGACCTGCGCCAACGTCGAGTGCCGGAGGAAATGCAGCAGCAAATTGACATTTCCATCGGCAACAACGAGTACTACAACATCATCCTTCCCTACTACACCGCTCAGGCTGGAGGCAACTCTTACGAGGGCTACAAGCAAGCAGAGAAGTGGGCGCAGACCAGTGGCCTCTCACAGAACCCTGACTGGTATAAGGCACACATGGACAAGACGGGCGGCACCAACCGCACCCTTGTCCTGCAACAGATCGCTCAAATGTTGAACGACCCCAAGGCAAAGCGCCAGCCGTTGTACAAGCCGCTATCCGAGGTTTACTCCGTATTCCAAGATTTCGCCAACAACGTCGCTCCCATGTACTCATCGGCTGACCGAGGCAAGATCCTTCGTTTCGGTGGCAGCGGGTTCATCGGCCTTGACAAGATCAAAGCAAAGTATCCTGACATGACCCCCTTTATCACCGATGTTCTTGAACCCCAGTACCCCTACTACCCCAACGGATAGGCCATGGCTGAAGAACCCACAGACACCAAGGCGCACGAGGAGGCTGAAACCTCCGTCTTTGAGGCCGAAGAACAGAAGTCTCCCAAGACCATCGCCAAGGACTACATGCTTCCTATGTCCGAGTCCTCCTTAGAGGAGTGGAAAGACAAGGAAGGCTTTGCTGAGTACTGCGCCCAAGTTGCTTCCGGCCTTTACCCGACGCTCGCCCCTCGACTTGCTATGGGCCTTACCACCAAGGCCCTCCTTGACCCCTATGTGGAGATGGCGAAGAAAGCCCTCGGCCCATTCGTAGAGCCAAGCTGGGATGACCCACTGTGGCAGAAGGCGCTCTCTGGTGGCACCGATCCCAAGACTGGAAGCCCCACCGTCATGCCACTGGCAGACTTCCTCACCTTTATCAAGTCCGAGCCAAGAACCGGATACGAACACACGCCCGAGGCGATGGGCAAGATCCGAGAAGCAGTCGGCCAACTCCAAGCCAACCCTCACGCTTGGGACGGAACGCCGGAACATAAGGGCGACCTTATGCAGCGCATCTCTGGAGGCAACCCACCAGGAGGCGTTGACCCCGCAGCCCTCGCACAAGGAGAACAACAGTGACCGATACTTCACTTCAAAATGCGCTCGGCCTCGGCAACAACCAGCCAAGTGCAGCCGCCCCAGTCAACCCCGACATCAAAATCTTCGGTGCCGAGAACGCCCCTAAGTTGGCGAACCAAAAAGGCATCATGGGGCAGATCGCTCAGTACTTGCGCCAAATCTACGCTGGTCACTTTGACGGGAACATGACTGTCCGAGAGAGCAAGTTGCTTGACCCCATCTCAGTCGGCGGGCCGGACAAGACCCAACTCCAGCAACTCAACACCTTGATCGGCATGGCTGGCTACGGCTACGTCAAGCCCAACGACAAGACCCCACTCAAAACTCTAAAGAGCCACTACGACTCATTCCTGTCTGCCTACAAGACCGGACTTGTCGCCAATCCCAAGATGACGATTTACGACTTCATCAACGGCATGTACCAGAAGGGCCAACTCCTTGACCCCTCAACGCTTGGCACCTCGGGAACTGGCGGTGGAGGAAGCAAGCACTACATCATTCCCCCGACCAGTCCTACCGGCCCGGCAGGTGTGGGTAGCCCTACTCCAACCACAGTTGCCACAACCTACGATGGTCTTATTGGGCAGTTGGAAAACTGGGGTTTCAACGAGAAGCAACTGGGAACCCTTGGCCCCCGAGCATGGAAGGCCATCAACTCCGGCGTGGACGCCTCTAAGGGCATTGACGTTTGGCTGCGTCAGCAGCCTGAGTACGCCCAGCAGTTCCCCGGCAACATCACTCGCATGAAGAACAACTTGCCCCCATTGGCAGAAAGCACCTACACCTCTTATGTCCAAGCCATGCAAGAAGCTGGTCGAAGCGCCGGGTTGCCAGCGGGCTTCCTGACTAACCAAGAGATCGGCACCCTCATCGCCAATGAGGTCAAGCCCACCGAGTTCACCAAGCGTCTGACCACCGCCTACGAAGCGGTGCAGCAGGCCAACCCCACGGTTCTTCAAGCACTCCAAGAGAACTTCGGTCTTACCCCTGGACATTTGGCAGCATGGGCACTTGACCCGGAGAAAGCCACCGACCTCATCTCCCAGCAGGTGCAAGAGGCGAAGTTCATGGCTGAGAGCCAAACAGCAGGCTTCAACCAAGGCATGGGTGTTGAGCAGGCTCAGAACATCTACCAGTACGCCCAGACTGCCGGACTCACCGAGGCATCAGTTCGCTCAGGCATTGACACCGCAGCTCGCTACCAGAGCCTTGAAGGTTCTGCCCCCGGTCAAGCCGGAGCAGGTCTCACCCAAGAGCAACTGATCGACTCACAAGTCGGCGGAGATGCTGGGGCCAAACAAGCCTTTGACATCGCTCGGGCGCAGCAGATGACCCCGATGCAGGGTGGCGGCGGAGATGTGATGACTGCCAAAGGCGTTGTCGGAGCAGGCTTCGCACAATAGCCATAGCAGGCTGATACACTAGTAATTGAGTGAGTGCTGTCCCTCGGCAGAGGCGAGATGGCCGCTTATCCCTTGGGGGATTGCACAAACCCCAAAGGCGTATGTGTGCGTGATCTTCCGCTGCGACACCTCCTGTCGTAGTGCGTATTGGAAACGGAGCGATTGCCATGTCAGAGTCTTACGACGAAACTGTTGAGTCCCCAGACGTTCTCGACCCGAACATCCGAGAAGCCTTACGAAGTGCGAAAGCACGAGAGAAGGAACTCGCAAGTGCTCAGGCAGAACTAGAGGCGATGAGGCGAGAAGTAGCCTTCACCAAGGCCGGTATTCCAGAGCAGGGCGCAGGCGCTCTCCTTCGGAAGGCGTGGGATGGAGATGCAGACCCCGAAGCGATCCGCAAGGCCGCTGAGGAGTATGGGATCTTCGGAGCCACCCAGACCCGCCAAGAGGAAGATCACTCCGCCGAATTGCAAGCACTCGCAAGAGCGCAGGGAGCAACAAGCGGTACTGGAGTTGGCGCAGGGATGACCCCCGGCGACAGGTTCATGTCGGCTCTCAACAACGCTTCGACGCAGGACGAGATGATGGCAGTCATCCGGGACTTTGGAGATGGAGCCCTCGGCTTCATCCCCGGCAACTAACCCCCTCTCGTAAAGGAGCAACATCATGGCCGCTCTTCCTGGCCCTAACACAAACATCACCGGATCATCCAATGTCACTTACGTCCAGGCGGCGTACGACCGGATGGCCTACTTCTCCCTCCGCCCCGAGCTGATCTTTGACCAGTTGGCGGATGTGAAGTCGGTCAACCAGTCCATGCCTGGTTCCTCGGTGACGTTCACCATTCAGAACGACCTCCTCCCGGCTGTCACGCCTCTCTCGCAGAGCACCGACATCACGACCCAGACCCTCAGCAACTCGCAAATCGTTGTGAGCCTTGCTGAATACGGTTCAGCCGTGACCACCAACGCAGTCCTCCGTGGTGAGTCGTACGTTGAGATTGACCCCATCGTCGCCAACGTCATTGGCTACAACGCTGGTGTCAGCATTGACTCGGTTGCTCGCAACGCTCTCTCGTATGGTGGAACTCAGTTCAAGAACGCCGGTGCCGCAACCCTCAGCACCTCGCTGGCTACCAACATCGCCAACGTTGCTGCCCTGTCCACTGGTGCCACGGCAACCTACAACGACATCCTCGGTGCACAAAAGACCCTTCGTGCTCAGAGCGTTGCTCCGTTCGGCTCGTACTACGCTGCGGTGATCCACCCAGACGTGGCCTACGACCTCCAGCTCACCAGCAACTACCTCAATCCTCACCAGTACGCTCAGCCTGCTGAGATCTGGGCCGGTGAAGTTGGTGCGCTCAACGGGTTCCGTTTCATTGAGACCCCTCGTGCACAGGTCTTTGGTGCGCCTTCGGATTCCAACAGCATCCCGCTGACGCTGAACTCGGCTATCTCGGCTGGCGCAACCACGAGCATCTCGCTGGTCGCCACTGGCATCTCGACAACCAACCCGCTCGACTTCTCGGTGGGTACGCTCATCAAGTTGACGGACTCGGCCAGCGGCAACAGCCAAACGGTGTCGGTCTCCACGGCTCAGGTTGCGACCTCCAGCCCGGTGACGGTTGCTGTGACCTCGTTCACCGCTCCGTCCGGCGGATACGCCACGGCTACCACCTCGGTCACGGTTGTCTCCGGCGCCCCCGGCGTGGACTCCCCGGTGTACTCGACCTACCTCATGGGTCGCCAGGCACTCGCCAAGGTTCACTCCATCGTGGATGGCAACGGCCCTGTGCCGAAGATCATCCCCGGCCCGATCACCGACACCCTGCGTCGTTTCGTGCCGCTCGGTTGGTACTGGCTCGGAGGCTACAGCAACTTCCGTCAGCCTGCGCTGCTCCAGTACTTCACGCAGTCCAGCCTCACCAACATTGACCCGACGATTGACAACTAGTCGGTAGTCGGACAAGGCGACGGGAAGGAACAGGATGTCAAAGTTAGTTCGTAAGTGTGCCCACTGTGGGAGCATGGATCTTCAGGTTGGTCTCAACCAACTCCACTGCTTCACCTGCGGAGAGTTCACTTGGTACAGCGATGGCACTCCTGTTCCTTCCCAGAAGCCAGTTGAGGAGAAGAACTGATGGGACTCACCTACGATGGAACCGGGCGCTCAGTCTCGCTTGCAGAAGCGATGCAAGACCCCGGCACTCCGCTTGCTGGCACTCGTGCAGAACGAGCTGCCGCTAACTCCGCTTCAGCATGGATCCAAGACTGCAACCCTTCGTGGTACGCAGGCGACGGGAAGATGATGAAGTTTGAGAACGGTCAAGTCACCGACCGCATGGGAACCGCCCTTCACGGCGACCCTTACGAGACCTCCGGTGATGGCAAGGTTTACCACCGAGAACTGGGGCTTTGATGAAAGACACCGCTCGACAAAGCGATGGGCCAGCCGTTGAGAGCGAGTACCTCCTCGGCACCGTCAAGCATCACCTTGACCCACTTGACGCAGGCAGCACCGCAGCCCCTTTCCGTGGCTTTGCCGGAGATGAGGCTCGGGCCTCTGCTCACGGCAACGTGGTCGTGCCTGGCGACTTGCACCCCGCAGCTCGCACCATGGACTTGCCTGACAAGCCCGGCTACCCTGTGGCTTACCGCACCTACGAGGATGGCACCCGATGAAGATTGACCGCTTCACCATTTCAGACACGGCACGAGCAGGCGAGATTGGCGTTGAGCATGTCATCGGTTCTCCGGTGACTGCCCTTGAAGATGCCAAGTCCGGCGTGACCTTCCGCACCAAGGGCGAAGGTGCCAACCCCCAAGAGCCAGCGGTCATCCTCTCGGACACCCGTAACGCCGGGGACACGCTTGCCATGGAGATCCTGAAGGGTCGGTAATGCCGACCTACACCTTCGTTCCTCCGGAAGTCAAGGTTGTTCCGCCCTATCTGGCGGACACCAAGGGGCTTCAGTACCTTCTGTTCCGGTACTTCCAGCCGACCTATCGAGGCGTGAACGTCTACATCCTGAGTGATGGCACCATCGCCCAGGACTACCCAACGCCGGAGAACCAGAACACCAACTTCCCCCAGCCGTACAACCCCAATGACCCCGGTGGGCCGTTCGCACAGGTGAGGAACATAGACAACACCTACACCTACACTTCCCTGCCGGTCTACATCGTGAACATCTACTATGGGGGACACGAGTACCAAATCTCTGATAGCGAAGCAGCGTGGCTCTCATCGCAGGGCTACGCCGACCGGATCACGGTGACACCATGAGTTTCATTGTTTCAGACACTTTCGTCACACCGAATGGCCCGACCAACGGTGCCATTGTCTACGGCTTCAAGGCATCTCGCTTCTCGTCTGTCCCAACGATCAACACGCCTTTCCCTTCGGTGTTTGACGCTGGCCCGGTCACGACAAGTTCAGCCTATGGAGGCCCTGGCGCTTTCCAGCTCCCTCTCCCGACTGATGAGCAGTACTACCTGTCCTTCACCTTCAACGGACAGACCACCTATCAGTTGTACAACTCTCCGCACTTCATTGACGGAACGCAGGGAAGCCTCTCGGCTAACTCGACCCTCTACGGCAACTTCCAGCAAGCCAAGCAGTTCATCGCTGGTACTGACCCCAACGACCTTGCCATCGTGAGCCAAATCGTTCCCGGCCCAAGCGGACCGCAAGGTGCCACTGGAGCAACTGGTGCTGGCTACTCAGGTGTCACTTCAACCTCTACGGTCAACCTCGGCACGGGAAGCGCAGTTTTTTCCGGTATCACCTCAACCGGGGCGTTCCAAATTGGACAGCGCGCTCGTGCCATCTCTACGGCGAACACGAGCCAATACGTCGAAGGCACCATCACGGCGTTGACGGCCAATACGTCAATCACCATCAACGTAGATACGTTCGCTGGTTCGGGCAGCCCGTCATCGTGGTCTATTGCCGTTGCTGGAAACGTTGGCAACACCGGGGCAGTCATCGCTCCTGCTCCCTCAGGAGACACCACTGGCGCTACGGACAGCGTTGCACTTCAAGCCTTTGTGAATGCTCACGCTGGTCAAACGATTTACTTTCCGGGTAGCCCATCATCTACGCCCTACTGGTTGAATGCCACGCTCACTAGGCCG